>Ga0209344_10004852_pt1 | contig 12036 bp, 9 predicted proteins | sample Cruoilmetagenom6_FD_187293 | JGI IMG/M metagenome (GOLD analysis project Ga0209344, IMG submission 187293) | Oil polluted marine microbial communities from Coal Oil Point, Santa Barbara, California, USA - Santa Barbara Oil Seep Sample 6 (SPAdes)... | ecosystem: Environmental > Aquatic > Marine >...
GAAATGTAAATTTTGAGGCGGGTTCAATCGCAGCGAATCACTATAATGAACGAACCGACAAACGGATCCGTGCAAGATTCAAAAACCAGACAATTGATACAGGACTAGAAAAATTCGGAGCTTTAGTAGGTGATAATTCTAGAATTGGTGCGAATGGGGTTTTGTCTCCAGGAACAATATTGAAAAAGGACTCTATTGTAAAAAGACTTGAATTGATCGAACAACTTAAAGAAAAGTAAAAATCGACAACCTACATTAATTGCTTTCGTAGTTCGATTTGCTTCTGTCTAATCGAAAATTATTATCTTTAAACTATGGGTTCGTAATGGCGGAATGGTCCTCGAAGGAGGTTATACTGTCAGAAGTTAATAAATAACTGACCTTTACAAACCTCAACAGATAAGAGAAATAATAAATATAGATGACTTTAAAAAAAATATTTTTAAGCCTTATTATGCTAAGCATGGCATTCGGCTGTAAGCAAACCAACAAAGAAACAGATGGTAATAAAAAAGTATTGCCGCGAATTGCTATTGCCGGACTGGCAATAGAATCAAGTACCTTCTCACCGGCATTGACCCATGCAGAAGCATTTCATGCCAGAATTGCAGATTCTGTTTTCACCTTCTATCCGTTTCTGTCGAAGGATTCGCTAAATCGAAAACGTGCAAATTGGATTCCTACCTTAAGAGCACATGCGCTGCCAGGAGGTACAGTTACCAAAGAAGCCTATGAGTCTTTGGTTACAAAAACGCTTACGATGCTTAAAGAAAATGGACCTTATGACGGGTTATTTTTTGATATTCATGGAGCCATGAGTGTAGAAGACCTAGACGACCCTGAAGGAGATTTTATTATTAGAATTAGAGATGTAATTGGTAAAAAAACTATTATTTCTACGTCTATGGACTTACACGGAAATGTATCAGAACGATTAGCACAACACAGTGATCTGATTACCTGCTATAGAATGGCACCACATGAAGATGCACTGGAATCGAAAAAAAGAGCGGTTGACAATTTACTGGATAGAATTGAAAGTGCTAAAGGAAAACCTGCCTATAAAGCATGGATACCCATCCCTATATTGTTACCTGGAGAAAAAACAAGTACAAGAATAGAACCTGGAAAGAGTTTATATGCCAAAATAGATCCTGCAACAAAACAGGAAGGTATTGTTGATGCTGCCATTTGGATAGGTTATGCCTGGGCGGATGAACCACGAAATCATGCTGTGGTAATGGTTACTGGTGATGATAAAGAAAATGTTGTTTCTACTGCTGAGATGTTGGCGAATAGTTTTTGGGATGCGAGAGCAGACTTTAAATTTGTTGCTCCAACGGCCACACTTAAAGAGAGTTTAGATATGGCTATTTCTAATAATGAGCAACCTTTTATTATAAGTGATATGGGTGATAATCCTACTGCCGGAGGGGCAGGGGATGTTACTTGGACCTTAAAAGAAATATTGGCACGACCAGAATTTAAATCTACAAATGGTCCTTCACTTATTTATGCGTCTATACCGGGGCCAGAATTTGTTGAAAAAGCAATTGAAATAGGAATTGGTGGAAACATTGATGCCTATGTAGGTGCAGCTATTGATGATCGCTTTGCTCCTCCAATGAGATTATCAGGAACCATTAAAGCTATAGAACATGGTGATAAACATGCAGAAACTGAAGTTGTGGTAAAAGTAGGCAGTACATCTATTATTGTAACAGAAAAGCGTAAACCATATCATAAAGAAGCGGATTTCACTCGATTAGGGCTCAATCCACGTAAAACAGATATTCTTGTTGTGAAGATTGGATATTTGGTACCAGAACTTTATAATTTACGTAAAGGTTGGATAATGGCATTGACACCTGGTGGGGTAGACCAAGATTTAAATCGACTGGGCTATAAAAGAATAAAAAGACCAATGTTTCCTCTTGATATGAATATGCAAGGTCCTGACCTTTCTGCAAGATTGATACCTTTGTCTGATGATTAAGTGAGAACTGAATAATTATCCAAACAAATCTGAAGATAAATAGCGGTCACCACGATCACAAATTACAGCTACTAATACACCACTCTTTAAAGTTTTCGCTAACTTCAATGCTGCAGTCACTGAACCACCACTGCTCATTCCTGCAAAAATACCCTCTTCATGCGCCAGACGTTTAGTCATTGCACGTGCCTCGGCCTCGCTAACTTCAATTACTTGATCTACCTTTTTAGGGTTAAATATTTTAGGTAAATATTCTTTTGGCCATTTACGTATTCCGGGTATTCTGGAATTGTCAGTTGGTTGTGCTCCTACTATCTGAATATCACTATTTTGTTCCTTTAAAAATGTAGATGTCCCCATAATAGTACCCGTGGTACCCATAGCTGAAACAAAATGTGTAATGGTACCTTCAGTATCCCGCCATATTTCTGGACCTGTTGTTTTATAATGGGCTTTCCAATTGTCATCATTGGCAAATTGATTCAGCATAAAATAGCCTTTTTCTGCAACCATTTTGTCGGCATAATCTCTGGCATGCTCAATACCTCGATCAGCTTCCGTTAAGGTAACTTTGGCACCATAAGCTTGCATGGTTTGTATACGCTCTTTGGTAGAATTTTTAGGCATTACCAACTCTATATTTAAATTAAAAGCACTTGCAGTCATTGCCAAAGCTATGCCTGTATTACCGCTAGTAGCCTCAATAAGTTTGGTATTGCTATCAATTTCTTTTCGGTCTAACGCCGATTTGATCATATTATAAGCAGCACGATCTTTTACACTTCCACCGGGATTATTACCTTCTAATTTTAGAAGTAAGATGATGTTAGGGTTTTCAATCAACTTGGTAGCCTTTACCAAAGGTGTATTCCCGATAATATCAAAAAGACTTTGTGTTTTCAAAATACTAATTGTTTTTAGGTTTCAACTTAGTTTCTGATGTATGGTAAACCAAATGATTCTTAGGTACAGACTCAGTTAACCATACATTACCACCTATAATACAATTTTCACCAATTATAGTATCTCCCCCCAAAATAGTAGCATTGGCATAAATGGTGACATTATCTTCAACAGTTGGGTGCCTTTTTTTGTTTCGCATATCTTTTGATACCTGTAAAGCACCTAATGTAACTCCTTGATAGACTTTTACATGGTTTTTAATAATTGCAGTTTCACCTATTACAATACCGGTAGCATGATCAATAAAAAACGGAGTTCCAATCTGAGCTCCCGGATTAATATCAACTCCGGTTAATCTGTGTGCATATTCACTCATTAACCTTGGGACTAAAGGCATGTTAATATTGTAAAACTCATGACTCAATCTATATACGGCAATTGCATAGAATCCCGGGTAGGCCAAATATACTTCTTCAATATTATTTGCCGCAGGGTCATTATCTAAAATTTCTCGAGCATCAGAATTTAATTTCTCAATAATAACAGGTAATTTTTCTAAAAAATTCATCCAAACTTCTTTACAAGTATTTTTTGGGCTAAAACAAGCAATGGTTGTAATTTCGTCAAAAACCTGTCCTAATTTCTCGATGCTTTTTGTCACAGAAACATTCGCGTCAAAGAGCATATGAAATAATTGATCTGTAAAAAGTTCGGTTTTACTTTTAAGCTCAAAATTAAGATTTGGCTCATTTTTATGAGATTGGATACTGTTTATAATTGAATCAAGTGACATCGAATGATAAAATAATTTATGTTGCTATAGGCTTAGTGCTAATTAGTTTGGATTTAATGCCATTCCTTACAAACGTCCTCAAACGGAATTCGAAAACGCTCTCCATAAACTCCTATTGGAGTTCTAATACCACAACTGATTACCATATTTATTTCAGCGCCTATGGGTAATTTTAATAAACGTTTAATTCGCCAGGTATCAGTTCCCTCCATCGGGCAGGTGTCATAATCAATTGCAGCCATGCTTAGCATAAAGTTTTCTGCCGCCAGCGCGGCACTTTTATGTGCTACAACACGCATATCTTGAGCTCTCACTTCTCTGTACATTGGTCTAAAAAGTCCCATAATAATCGCAATAAGATATTTTACTAAACCAAATATTCCTAAAAAATCCGCGTAAGCGAAAGGCATTAATTTACTATAATAATTTCTAATTAACTTTTCTCGACTACTTTGCTCAGCCTTTGGTTTCTTGGGATACTGAGAATCCACATAGTCCAGATTGGCCTTGGCTCTTTTTCTCCATTTATCTTTTCTCACAACAATAATAACAATTTGTTGTGCAGTTTTAACCGCATTTTGACCAAAACAGAGTGGAATAAGTTGTTTTTTAATTGTTTCAGAAGTAATATGATGAAACTCCCATAACTGCATATTACTACTATTTGGTGCAAGTGAAGCTTGTTCAATGCATTGCCTTACTTTTTGAGTGTCGAGTATTTTTTCCTTATTGTAAATACGCACTGAACGTCTATAATTAATAGCGTCTGAAACACTTTTTTCTTGCTGCATCTGTATGATTTGAAATATTAAATTGATGAGATCTTTGCGTTCATATATTTGAACCAGATTGGAGGCGCCAATGATAGCAACATCATACCAGGATAACCCGTGGGCATTTGAGGACTTTCGGGTAGCGATTTTAAGACTTGATATGGCTTACTGCCATTATAATGATGGTCAGAATGTCTAGACAAATTGAATAACATTAACCTGCCAAGAATGTGATCAGAATTCCAGGAATGCGTATGCTTTACACGCTCATATCTACCTTGCTCATTTTTGTTACGTAGCAATCCATAATGTTCAATATAATTCACCGTCTGCAACAACAATATACCGGTCACTCCTGCTCCTACAAAGCTTAATAGCGCAATCCACCCGAAAAAATAATAGATAGCTGTCAATAGTATCACATTGGCAATAGTATATTTTAACATTTTGTTTTGTAGTGAAAAACTGGATTTATCTAGTTCGTTCATGCGTTTATTTTCCAATTGCCATGCTTCTATATAACTAGAAAAGTGAGAACGTATCCAAAATGTGTAAAGAGGTTCATTTTTTCGGGCAGTTGCCGCGTCATGAGGTGTGGCCACATTAAAATGATGCCCTCCATTATGATAGGGTAAAAAGTGCGTATTTAATGAAGTCAATAGCATCAATTCACCTAAAAATTGCTCTGTTTTATTGAGTCGATGCCCCAATTCGTGTCCTAAATTAATCCCAAATACGCCACACATCAAACCCATTGATGAAATCCTACCAACATATTCTACATTTGACAATGGTTCTTGCATTACGTACAAAAAGAAGATTAACATACCAACTTGTACGGGTATTGTACCATATAAAATAATATCATATAGTTTATTTTCTTTTTCAAACTTGGCAGTCTCTTTATCGAAATTAGTATTATCTGCTTTAAATAAAAATTCTAATATTGGTACTAAACCAAAAAGTATCAACACTGGTAAATAGGTCAGAATTCCTTTAGATGTAAATGATACATATACGAGCACAGGTATGATATAAACTAAAAAATATTTAACTCTTTTAAGCATAAAAATATTTAAAATGTGAAATTACAAAAAATCAATTTTAATTTTGTTTTTTTTAAAAAATTATGAATATTTGTGTCAACAAATGAAAAACAATCTTTTAAATATCGTTGTCATTAGTATCATTGTGATTAATTCGCAAAGGTAGGAACGGTATATAGAATTAGAATATAAAAAAGCCTTTCCATTCATTGGAAAGGCTTTTTTATTCAATAAAATTATACATGTGAATGTCATAATATTTAATTTTTTAAACATCTTATAATCAATCATTTAATAGATAATGGGCAAGGGTGAATTTAACTCAATATTATAACGTGTAAACAGAAAAGAGTAGTAAAGATTTAATTTCGAACAATCAAATGTAAAGATCATTAATGGAACTTAATAAATATAGTAAAACAGTCACCCAAGACCCAACACAACCTGCTGCACAGGCAATGTTACATGGTATTGGGCTGACGATCGAAGATTTAAATAAACCAATGATAGGAATTGCCAGTACAGGTTATGAAGGCAATCCATGTAATATGCATTTGAATGATTTGGCTAAATTAGTGAAAGAAGGAACTCAGAACGAGGATATAATTGGTTTGATATTTAATACAATTGGCGTGAGTGATGGTATTTCCATGGGTACTCCAGGAATGCGATATTCTTTACCTTCAAGAGATATTATTGCCGATTCTATGGAAACAGTGGTGCAGGCAATGAGTTATGATGGATTAATTACCGTAGTTGGTTGTGACAAGAATATGCCAGGTGCTTTGATGGCCATGATTCGCCTAAACAGACCGTCTATTTTAGTATATGGAGGGACTATAGAGTCAGGTTGTCATAACGGTAAGAAGCTTGATGTAGTATCTGCATTTGAAGCTTGGGGAAGTAAGGTGGCAGGAATTATGGAGGAGTCAGAATATCAATGTATTGTACAAAAAGCAATTCCTGGAGCGGGAGCTTGTGGTGGAATGTATACTGCAAATACAATGGCATCAGCAATTGAAGCCTTAGGAATGACCTTACCATATAATTCTTCAAATCCGGCAACGGGTGACCAAAAAAAGAGGGAGTCTGTTAATGCTGGTGAAGCAATGAGACTCTTGTTGGAAAAAGATATTAAACCTTCAGATATAATCACTCGTAAATCATTGGAAAATGCGATTCGTTTAGTAATAATTTTGGGAGGTTCAACGAATGCGGTATTACACTTTTTAGCAATTGCAAGAGCCGCGAAAATTGATTTTACCTTAGCGGATTTTCAAAAAATAAGTGACAATACACCTTTTTTAGCTGACTTAAAACCAAGTGGAAAATACTTAATGGAAGATGTACATGCAGTTGGTGGTATTCCTGCAGTTTTAAAATATCTTTTAAAGAAAGGATTATTACATGGTGAATGTTTAACCGTTACCGGTAAAACTTTGGCTGAAAATTTATTAGATGTCAATGATCTAACTGAAGGTCAAGACGTCATCAAATCAATTGAAGAACCTATTAAAATTTCTGGGCATTTAAGAATGCTCTACGGTAATTTAGCCACCGAAGGAAGTGTAGCAAAAATAACGGGAAAAGAAGGTCTGAAGTTTTCTGGAAAAGCAAAAGTTTTTGAAGGAGAATACGAAGCCAATGATGGTATTCGTGACGGAAAAGTAGAAAAAGGAGATGTTGTGGTAATTCGTTATGAAGGGCCAAAAGGCGGACCGGGAATGCCCGAAATGTTGAAGCCAACTGCTGCAATTATGGGTGCCGGCTTGGGTAAGGAAGTAGCCCTAATTACAGATGGAAGATTTTCTGGAGGGACACATGGATTTGTTGTGGGCCATATTACGCCAGAAGCTCAAGAGGGTGGCACTATCGCTTTGGTAAAAGACGGTGATATAATAACGATTGATGCAGATACTAATTCTATCATTTTAGAAATTTCTGATGATGAGCTGACAAAAAGAAAACAAAAATGGAAAGCACCTACTTTAAAATTTGAAAGAGGTGTTTTATATAAGTATGCAAGAACAGTTTCATCTGCATCTCAAGGATGTGTAACAGATGAATTTTAAAAAATAATATGGAGACAGAAACAAAAGTAGTTTCAAAAGAAAAAAGGAACAATGCACTGCATATTTCTGGTGCTGAAGCCGTAATCAAATGTTTACTTGAAGAGGGTGTAGATCTATTATACGGATATCCTGGTGGTGCAATTATGCCTATTTATGATGAATTGTTTAAATATCAAGACAAGTTACAACATGTATTGACACGTCATGAACAAGGAGCAACACACTCAGCACAAGGTTTTGCAAGAGTTACAGGTAAAGTAGGTGTAGCTATGGCAACCTCAGGTCCTGGTGCAACAAACTTAGTTACTGGTATCGCCGATGCTCAGATAGATTCTACCCCCATGGTATGTATCACAGGTCAGGTAGGTAAACATTTACTTGGCTCTGATGCTTTTCAGGAAACTGATATTATCGGGATTTCTACACCTGTAACAAAATGGAATTATCAAATTACAAAAGCTTCTGAAATTCCGGAAGTAATGGCAAAAGCATTTTATATAGCACGTTCTGGTCGCCCGGGACCTGTTTTGGTTGATATTACAAAAAACGCTCAGTTCGAAATGTTAGATTTTGAATATAGAAAGTGTACATCAGTGAGAAGTTATAAGCCTGTTCCTGATCTGAATATAAGTCAGCTAAAAGCCGCAGCTGATTATATCAATTGGGCCAAGAAACCAATGATTGTTTTTGGTCAGGGGGTAATTTTAGGCGAGGCTGAGCAAGAATTTAAAGACTTTATTGAAAAAACCGGAATTCCGTCAGCATGGACGATTTTAGGACTATCAGCATTGCCAACAGATCATCGGTTAAATGTGGGAATGGTAGGTATGCATGGTAATTATGGACCTAATAAATTAACGAATGAATGTGATGTATTGATTGCTATTGGAATGCGTTTCGATGATCGAGTAACTGGTAATCTAGACAGCTATGCTAAGCAAGCCAAAATAATTCACTTTGAAATAGATCCTGCCGAGATAGACAAAAATGTAAAGACCGATGTTGCGGTTTTAGGTGACGTGAAAGAAACCTTAGCGAAAATATTACCTATGGTGAACTCAAATTCGTATACTGATTGGCATAATGAGTTTAAAGCATATGATAAAATAGAATATGATAAAGTCATTAAAAATGATTTACATCCCGTTAAGGATGGCTTAACAATGGGGGAGGTATTAAAAGAAATAAATAATGCATCAAAAGGTGATGCTGTGATTGTTTCTGATGTCGGTCAACATCAAATGATCGCCTGTAGATATGCAAAATTCAATCAATCTAAGAGTAATGTTACTTCTGGCGGATTGGGTACTATGGGTTTTGCTTTACCAGCGGCAATTGGTGCTAAAATGGGTGTTCCTGAAAGAGAAGTTGTGGCAATTATTGGTGACGGTGGTTATCAAATGACCATTCAGGAATTGGGAACGATTTTTCAAACGAAAGTTCCTGTCAAAATTGTGGTGTTGAACAATGATTTTTTGGGAATGGTACGTCAATGGCAACAATTATTTTTTGATAAGCGCTATGCATCAACTGAATTGGTAAATCCGGATTTTGTAACGATTGCAAAAGGCTATCATATCAAAGGACAAAAAGTAACAAAAAGAGAAAATTTGGCCACGGCGGTTCAAGAAATGATGGCTTCGAAAGATGCTTACTTTTTAGAAGTGGCAGTAGAGAAAGAAGACAATGTATTTCCAATGATTCCATCGGGAGCATCTGTGTCAGATATAAGGTTAAGTTAAAATTATGGAAAAAGACAAAACATATACCATTTCGGTTTATACCGAAAATAATATTGGCCTGTTAAATAGGCTATCGGCTATTTTTCTGAAACGTCATATAAATATCGAGAGTATGACAGTAAGTAAATCTGAAATTGAAAATGTTCACAGATTTACATTTGTAGTAAATATTACAGAAACACAGGCAAGAAAGATTATCGGTCAAATTGAAAAACAAATTGAAGTTATTAGAGCTTATTATCATACTGATGAAGAAACTATTTATCAGGAATCAGCTTTATTTAAAATGTCAACTGAACATTTATATGATGAGGTGATACAAAGAAAATTAAAATTTAGAAGAGCAAATATTGTGTCCATAACTGAAGACTATTTCGTTATAGAAACATCTGGCACCAAGGATCATGTTGACAAGCTACATGACAGATTAAAACCTTTTGGTCTTTTACAATTTGTTCGCTCAGGGCGGATTGCAATAACACGTCCAAAAATGGCCATTTCAGAAGTATTACAAGAAATCAACTAATCAAAGAATAGAAAATAAAAATGACAAATTATTTTAATACACTCTCATTGAGGGACAAATTAACCGAATTAGGAAAATGTAGATTTATGGAATCTTCAGAATTTGAAGATGGCGTAAATGCTTTAAAAAATAAAAAAATTGTAATAGTTGGTTGTGGAGCTCAAGGCTTAAATCAAGGTTTGAATATGAGAGATTCAGGTCTTGACATTTCATATGCTTTACGAGCACAAGCTATTAGCGAAAAACGAGCTTCTTTTCAAAATGCCAGCGATAATAATTTTACTGTTGGTACTTATGAAGAATTGATTCCTTCTGCTGATCTTGTATTGAATTTGACGCCAGACAAACAGCATACAAGTGTTGTAAATGCAGTAATGCCATTAATGAAAAAAGGAGCCACACTATCATATTCGCATGGTTTTAATATTGTGGAAGAAGGAATGCAAATCCGTAAAGACCTGACCGTAATCATGGTGGCACCTAAATGTCCCGGGTCTGAAGTGCGTGAAGAATATAAAAGAGGTTTTGGTGTACCAACATTAATTGCTGTACATCCGGAAAATGATCCCGAAAATAAAGGATTGGCTCAAGCAAAAGCTTATGCCGTTGCAACTGGCGGAAACAGAGCTGGAGTTCTGGCATCGTCATTTGTTGCTGAGGTAAAATCTGATTTAATGGGTGAACAGACCATTTTGTGTGGGGTTTTGCAAACCGGTGCGATTTTGTCATTTGATAAAATGGTAGAAAAAGGAATTGAACCAGGCTATGCTTCAAAGCTTATACAGTATGGTTGGGAAACAATTACGGAAGCTTTAAAACATGGCGGAATTACCAATATGATGGATAGATTATCAAATCCGGCAAAAATAAAAGCCTTTAAAATATCTGAAGAATTAAAAGACATCATGAGACCATTATTCCAAAAGCATATGGATGATATTATGTCTGGTCACTTTTCAAAAACGATGATGGAAGACTGGGCAAATGATGATAAGAATTTATTGACTTGGAGAGCAGCTACTGGCGAAACGGCTTTCGAGAAAACACCAGTTACATCTCAAGAAATTAATGAGCAAGAATATTTTGATAATGGGTTGTTATTAGTGGCTTTTGTTAGAGCTGGAGTAGAATTGGCCTTTGAAACCATGACCGAATCGGGTATTATAGAAGAGTCTGCCTATTACGAATCTCTACATGAAACACCCTTAATTGCCAATACCATTGCACGTAAAAAACTATATGAAATGAACAGAGTCATTTCAGATACTGCCGAGTACGGTTGTTATTTATTTGATCATGCATGTAAACCCTTATTAGCTGATTTTATGAAAGCTGTTGATACCGATATTATAGGTAAATCTTTTAGCAATTCGAATGAGGTAGATAATCAACAACTAATAGCTGTTAATTCGGCAATAAGAAATCATGAAGTAGAAAAAGTAGGAGCTAAATTAAGAGCTTCTATGACAGCAATGAAACAATTATAATAATTTTTACTTTGTTTAATTTTGATTTTCGATTTGAAATAGATGAACTTTGTAATTGAATAAGTAAAAAATAAAAATAAATGTCTACTAAACATAATATCCCTAAAAAATTTCAAATAGAATCGCTTTTGCATCAGGACTCCTATTTAGTCAATAATAAATTGATAAAATGGACAGGTGATATGGCCAATGTTTACTCGCCAATTCATACGAATAATAGTGAAGGAGTAAATGCCAAAACCTTATTAGGAACTGTTCCAAATCTTGGCGAAAAAGAAGCGCTTGAAGCCTTAGATGCAGCTTGTATGGCTTATGGAAAAGGGCAAGGAGAATGGCCAACCATGAAGGTTGCTGATCGTATTGCTTGTATGGAAATTTTCGTTGAAAAAATGAAAACCAAACGAGATGAGGTTGTTAAATATTTAATTTGGGAAATCTGTAAAACGGTCGGTGATGCTGAAAAAGAATTCGACAGAACCATAGATTATATTTACGACACTATAGAGGATTATAAAAATATGGATCGTAGCAGTGCCCGATTTGAGAAAAATGGCGGTATTCATGCACATATTCGTAGAGGACCTTTGGGCGTGGTACTATGTTTAGGGCCATATAATTACCCATTGAACGAAACATTTTGTTTGTTGATTCCTGCTTTAATTATGGGTAATACAACGGTATTTAAACCGGCAAAACAT
>Ga0209344_10004855_pt1 | contig 12021 bp, 14 predicted proteins | sample Cruoilmetagenom6_FD_187293 | JGI IMG/M metagenome (GOLD analysis project Ga0209344, IMG submission 187293) | Oil polluted marine microbial communities from Coal Oil Point, Santa Barbara, California, USA - Santa Barbara Oil Seep Sample 6 (SPAdes)... | ecosystem: Environmental > Aquatic > Marine...
CTGTTTTTATATCTTTGCTTCACAAATAAATTTAAATGAGCCTTATAAACTTTCTTAAAAGTAAAACATTTTTAAAGCAAATTTTACTTGCTGTAGTAGCCTTATTGGTATTAACATTTATAATGCTTAAATGGTTAAAAGTTTCTACAAATCATGGTGAATTTGAAACTGTTCCAGAATTAAAAGGAAAATCGATTCAAGTAGCAGATATAGAACTTAAAGAGAATAATCTAGTCATGGAAATTTTAGATTCTTCCAATTACAATCCAGATTACCCAAAATATTCTGTGATTGAGCAAGACCCTATTGCTGGCGAAAAAGTAAAAGAAGACCGAAAAATATATTTAACCCTTAATCCTTCAGGTTATAGAAAAGTATTAGTTCCAGATTTAAAGGAACGTACGTTTAGGCAAGCCAAGCCAACTCTAGAAGCTTTAGGCTTTGAAGTAGGTAAATTAACCTATATAGATAATATTGCAAAAGATATGGTTTTAGATATGCGTTTTAATGGTGAAGCCATTAAATCTGGCGATAAGCTTCCAAAGACTTCTAAAATTGATTTGGTTTTAGGAAATGGTACTAGAACAACTTCAGATTAAATATGGCAGACTTTACACCAGAGCAGGAGAGTGACGACGAATTATTCGAACATCATGCATTTACTGCAGATAAAGGGCAACAGCCTCTTAGAATAGATAAATATTTAATGAATTTTATTGAGAACGCCACTCGTAATAAAATTCAGGCAGCTGCAAAAAGTGGTAATATTTATGTGAATGATGTTCAAGTGAAATCGAATTATAAGGTAAAACCATTCGATAATATTCGCGTGCTTTTCGAGCATCCTCCTTACGAGAACTTACTAACACCTGAGAATATACCTCTAGATATTGTTTACGAAGACGACGATCTTTTAATAGTTAACAAAGAACCAGGAATGGTTGTTCATCCTGGACATGGTAATTATTCTGGGACGTTAATAAATGCCTTGATTTATCATTTCGATAATCTGCCTAACAATTCCAGCAATCGTCCAGGTTTGGTACATAGAATAGATAAAGATACGAGTGGACTTTTAGTAGTTGCCAAAAACGAAGAAGCCATGACGCATTTAGCCAAGCAGTTTTTCGATAAAACTAGCGAACGTGAATATGTGGCTATTGTTTGGGGAAACATGGATGAAGATGAAGGAACCATTGAAGGCAATATTGGTCGTCATCCAAAAAACAGATTACAAAATACTGTTTTCTTTGGTGATGATGAGGATAAAGGCAAGCCAGCAGTCACGCATTATAAAGTTATGGAGCGTTTAGGTTATGTTACTTTGGTGTCTTGCAAATTAGAAACAGGACGTACACACCAAATACGTGTGCACATGAAGCATATTGGACATACCTTGTTTAATGATGAACGTTATGGTGGCGAAAAAATCCTGAAAGGCACCACGTTTACCAAATACAAGCAGTTTGTAGATAACTGTTTTAAAGTGTTGCCAAGACAAGCACTTCATGCAAAAACATTAGGCTTTAAGCATCCAAAAACTGGAAAAGCTATGAGTTTCGATACTGAGATTCCAGAAGATATGCAACAGTGTATTGATAAATGGAGACAGTATGTGAAGCATCAGGAGATGTAAGAAAGTTTATTTAATAAATATAATTTTAAGCAAACGAAATGATAAAAAACAAACTCATCTTCTTAATTGCAATAGTTATTTTAATTACAACTTTAAGTTGTAGTAATGATGACGATGAAGTAATTGCAACAGAACCTGTTGATAATTTTTATATAGAGAGTTATCACGGATTTTATGCTCAATACAACACCTATTTATCCACATTTTTTAATTATAGTAATATAATTTCATTTGAGTATGATGATTCCAACAGAATATCAAAAAGGCATGGCGATATACTTTATCTTGGCTCTGGCAGTGGAGGTGGAGGTTATTTGCACGATTCTCTCTATACAGATTTAGTCTATACAAATAATAAAATACATCTTGAAAAAAAAGCGATTCCTTTTAATGGACTTACAGTTCTAGAAAATGAAACGATTATTGAGTTGGACGCTTATAATAGAATGATTCGTAAAACAACTATGGAAGAATATTATAACACTCCAAAAAGAGACACCACAAACTACACGTATAGCAATGGCAAATTAAGGTCATTTGTTAAAACTTCATTTAGGGAAGAATCTAATCCTGATTGGTCAGTTCGTTATTTTGAAGAATCAAATCTTTATTATACCAATGACAATTTAGATAGTATTGTGACCATTTTTTCTGCTAAGGATCAGATTATTCCATTCAACATTCTTGTGAAGAAAGAAACTCAATATTTCAGTGGATACGATTCTGCACAAAATCCATTTAGAAAACTTCAAATTTTTGAGGAAACTTTCAATAGGTCTCTATCTAAAAATAATTTCACAGAATATAGAAAAACTTCCAATGACTACGATTATCCAAATGATAATTATTATGCCACACCAATTTTAGAACCTACCCAAGAAGAAGCTTACCAAACTTGGAGTTTTGCCTACGATGAAAATGGCGAATGGATTTACGATCAATATTAATAGTTTTTTTAATTAGATTCCAAATCGTATTAATTTTATCAATAAATTAATAGTTTTCATTAAATTTTCCATTCGTTAATTTATAGTTTTATCCGTAACTTTGAATCTATAATTAAAGGTCTAAAACTCTAAGTTATCACCTTTAATTAAAAGTTATTTATTAATCTTTAAAGAGATTCCTGCTCTCGCAGGAAGTGCCTATGAAGCTTGTATTATCACCAGCAAAATCCCTCGATTTTGAAAGTAAATTGCCAACAACAAGAACATCTGAAGGACAATTTTTATCAGAGTCAGAGCGTATCAATAAATTACTGAAAAAGAAATCGGCTAGGAGTCTATCGAAGCTAATGAGTATTTCCCCAGCATTAGGTCAGCTTAATTACGAGCGTAATCAAGATTGGCAATTACCTTTTACAAAAGATAATGCCAGACCAGCTGTGTATGCTTTTAATGGCGATGTTTATAGAGGTTTGGACGTTTATACTTTAGACACTAAAAAACTGGATAAACTACAAGATACAGTTAGAATACTTTCTGGATTATATGGTATTCTAAAACCATTGGATTTAATGCAAGCATATAGATTAGAAATGGGAACCAAACTTCCAATAGGAAGAAATAAAAATCTGTATGAATTATGGAAGAAGAAAGTCACCAAAGCCTTAAACGATGAATTGGAAGACAACGAACTCTTTCTAAATCTAGCAAGCAATGAATATTTTAAAGCGATTGATACCAAGGCACTAAAAGTTCCAGTGATTAACATCGATTTTAAAGAACTTAAAAATGGCGATTATAAAACCATTGGTATTTTTGCAAAATTAGCAAGAGGCTTAATGGCTAGATATATTATAGATACCAATGCCAAAACCTTAGACGATATTAAAGGGTTTAATTTAGAAAACTACAGATTTCATGGGCAACTCTCCAAAGAAAACAGTTTGGTCTTTACAAGATAACAAGCGTACAGAAGAACAAAGAAGTGCTTTTAAACCTACTGGTAAAAAACCAAGAAACAAAACCCTTCAATATATCTTAGTGTCTGTTTTAGTTCTTTTAGTAATGAGTTTTTTGTTAATTCAAATCTACGAGGAGCCCTTAGAAACCTGTATAACAGACACGTTCTGCATTAATTCGAAAGAGGATATTCTGTTATATACAATTTATGTTTTTGTGAATATGAGTATTGTTATTCTGTCGATAGTTGGAGCCTATTCAATTGGTAAAAGGCTGGCTAATTATATTAAGATTTAGGATTCACTTTTTTATTGACGTTTAGCTGATCTTCTAATCTTGGTCGTTTTTTTATTCGTGGTCGTCTAACACCAAAAGTACCTCGATGTATTTTTCCTCTTTTTGTTTTTTTATCACCTTTTCCCATAGTTAACTTCCCACGAAGGTGGGAATCTCATTTAAATTAAACTTATTTTGATGAAAAAATAAAATACAAAAAATAAGCTTATAAATCAAGAGATTCATGTTCAAAAATCAGCATCCATTCAAATTATTTTTTCTTGAATCATACCAAGTTAATTATTAAAAAGAGTAAAAGGATTATGTGTTAATTATTTTTTTTAAGTTTATTTTTTAAAACTCAAATACTATGAAATTTAAGCTGACATTTATTTTTATACTTGCCATAAGTACTGCTTTTTCTCAAGGTTCTTTTTCCCATGCTGTTGGTATTGCTGGCTTTTTTGGGACTAGGAATGCTTCCTCACAGTCTATAGGTGTTACTTATTCGCCACGTTATAATTTTTTAAGTTTTGGAGAAAGTTCAACTTTATCTGTAGGAACACATCTTGGTTTAGCTTTTAGCTTGAATAATAGAGATGTAAGTAATTTTACATATCATGTTCCAATTGTTTTTGAATATAATTTTGGACATGCAAGTTCAACGTCTAATAGCGAGAAAAAAAGTGGTGGTTTTATTGGTGTGGGTTATAGCTTTGAGTCAACACATGTAACAAGGTATTTAGGATATGGCTTTGGAAGCATTACAACCGAAGAAACTATTCAAGGACCAATGGCAAATGTTGGGATGCGTTTTAAAATCGCCAAAGAATCTTTTGGAATGCGATTGTCTTATTTATATGGAACTGGTAATTTAGAAGGAGGTTATATGGTTTCTTTCGGATTTCAGTATAATTTTGGAATGAATTAATGTTCAAACACCAACATCCATACAAACCATTTATTCCTGAACATGCAACAAAATTAATTGTTGGAACCTTACCACCTCCAAGATTTACTATTGGAGAGTTAAAACCAGCAGATGTTAATTTTTGTTATGGAAGTAGCGATGGACAACTATGGAAAATTCTAGATGTCTTGTTTCAATTGAATTTAAAATATGAAACTACAAATGAAGCTATTCAACAACGAAAACAATTTCTAATCAGTAGAAATATTGGTATATGTGATATTGTAGAATCTGCTGAACGTGAGAAAATTGATGCTTCAGATTTAGGCATGCAAAACATTGTTTTAAGAGATCTGGTTGGTTATTTACAAAAACACCCAAAAGTGGATACCTTACTATTTACAGGTGGAAACAGTAAAAATGGTCCTGAATATTTTTTCAGAAAACACTTAAAAGAATACAACCTGAAACTTGAATTAGTGTCTAATGAAGTTCCTAGAATTCATCAATTTGAGTTATGTCATTCAGAGCCTTTCGACTACGCTCAAGACAGGCTACAGGAGGAATCTAAAAATAACAAGTTAAATAATGAGATTCCTCAATCGCAAAGCTCATTTCGGAATGACAAGAGGATCATCAAAACAGTATCATTAACAGCACCTTCAGGAGCAGCAAATCGAGCAGTTGGTAGTATGCCATTATACAAACAACTCAAACAAAAAAATCCAGAGTTTAATACTCTGGATTTTAGAATGATGCAATATCGTGAGTTTTTTTAGTTTCCTTTAAATGCTTTTTCTAATATCTTTTCTCCACCTACAATAGGTAAGCTAATAGAGGTACTATCTAGATCGACCGTTAATTCAGTTCCAGGTTCTGGTAGTAAAGTAAATTGATTATCACTAGAATAAATCATTAAACCAATTTGTTGTCCTTTTGGAATAATTTGATCATCTGGTTGTAAATCGAAAGTCATAGTATAGAATTCTCCAGGCACTAATGGCTCACTTTCTGTTAACGATTTGTAATTCTGTAAATCTGCCCAACCACGAGTAATAATATTTTCAGTTATTTTAGCTTTTTTATCTGTATTCCAAGGTAAAGACACTAGGCAAATTGATAGATTTGCTGCAGGTTTACTACTAGCTATTTTTACTGTAATTTTTGCTAAACCAGAAATATGGATATCTTCAGAAAGTATTGGTGTAACATATAATAAGCGATTATTTGAAGCTTCAGCTTGCGCTAATTCGTCTCCAGTTATGTTATAATCGTCTACCAAGGTTTCATTTCCTTGATCTTTTGCTTTATTTATTGTTAAACCACCTGTTTTTGAACCAACAGATTGAAGATGTAATGTGACAAACGATGCATCTGGATTTGGATAGTCTTTATAAGCCGTTGGACTTTCAGGCGAATCATTTTCTCTAACTATCCAAGCTCGTGCATCATTTTCAACACCATTATCTATATCATGTAAATAGTGGGTAAACCATCTATTCATCATAACCATTGGAGGAGGTCCTCCATGTCCATTTTGATGATAATATATTTGCGATGGAATCTCTTGATTTTTTGCTGCTTCGTAAATTCTATAACTGTGTTCAGGCATCACATTCCAATCGTTAAACCCATGAGACATTAATAAAGCAGCTTTCATTGGCTCCATATCGTTTAAATAATCTCGTCCTGCCCAGAATTCGTTATAATCTCCAGTTATTCTGTCTAAACCATTTTTCATTTCGGTGTCTCTAACCGTTTTATTACTAAACTCTCTTTTGGTAATGAGTTTTTTAGAGTCATTACCATCTAATGCTTTAGAATTATTGTTAATAGTTATATATTCTTCGCCACCACTATGAATAAAATCGTATAAAACATCAATATCTTCACCTAAATAACCACCTGGAGATCTAACCAAACCGTTGGATCTGTAATAATGATAATAAGAGGTGTTTGGAGCAATTGGAATAATAGCTTCAAGACCTTCAACACCTGTTGTTGCTGCTGCCAAAGGAATGGTTCCATTATAAGATGTTCCTGTCATTCCAACTTTTCCGGTTGACCAGAACGCTTTTACTTCTTTATTTCCTTCTCTTTCTGTATATCCTTTAGCACGACCACATAACCAATCGATTACAGCTTTAGGAGCTAGAGATTCGTTATCTCCTCCAACTGTTGGAGAACCATCTGATAATCCAGTTCCTGGAGACGACGAGTGTACTACAATATAGCCTCTAGGAACCCATTTCTTAATATGCGAATTTGAAATAATAGGCCTTTTTCCTAAGCGTGTAACTTCTGGGTGTACACGTTCTTTAGCAGCTTCTCCTATTTCATGATTAACATCCCAAAACAAACCATCTACATTAGGTGCTACTCCAGCAAAATATGGACTAGACACATAAATAACAGGAAGCTTTAATCCTTCAGATTCTGTTTGTTCTGGTCTAGTAACTGCCACGTGCATTCGGTCTAATTTACCATCTCCATCTGTGTCGAATTCTGTTTCAACAAATAAATCTGTTCTTATCCATTTTTCAGATTTACTAAAAGCTGGAACTATTTGTGCTTCACCATTTTCAAAAACTGGAATTGCTTTTTCTTGTGAAAAAGTTGTTGTAACACTTAATAGAAATAGGAAATTGAGTAATAATTTGAAGGAAGTTTTCATAAAAGATTTATTAAATAAAGTAATTTTTTATTTGTCGCAAACGAATTTCGTTCATTTTAAATTTATAAACAAGTTAGATTTAGTATTAAGCCCAAGCCATAAGGACCAACTGAAGTGGCAGCCATTTAATATAAGTGTTAAGGTTTATTCATCTTTATACACATTAAATGAAATTCCCATGCCATAATTACTTAATCCAGCAGATAACAAACTTGAGTCGTCAATATTTCCTTGTTTAAATTGAATCCATTGATTTTTATCTACAAACACTCGTTTTATAAATGTGTTATTTCCTGGTATCTGATCTGTAAATGGGAGCAAAGGCCTAAAATTGGTTGGAATTTTTACGATACCATCTCTGCTTTTAATTTCTTTATACTTTCTATTTGGCAATAGTTTTCCAGCTTTGTCTGTATAACCTAAAACTTGAATAGATATAAACAATCCTGTTTTTGGCATAAATACATCATTTGAAGAAATATCTAAATGATATTCGTCTCCATCTCTTTCTGTGACTCTAAAAATAATATTTTGATAGGTAAGAGGCTTTCCAGGAAGACCATTATCGTTTTCATAAATATTCACCTTAAATAAGGTAGAAAATGGCTTTTTTTCTGCATTCGATTTATTTCTTTTTTTCCAATCTTTGGATTCTAATGCAATAGGTAGATGAATTTGGGTTAGCTTTTTTAATTTGTTGTCTGGATTGTTAAAAAGGACAGCAATTTCAGATTCTATAGTAGGTAACCAGCATTTATAATAATCATCATCTAAATATGGTTTAAGCTTTTCTTCTTTAAACTTTCTATCAATTTTAACGCGAATTACAACTTCGTCTAACTTATCTATATGTGGTTTTAACTCTATTTTCTCAGGTAAATTTATTGTTGCAATGCTTAAATCTTTAAATCCTAAAGCAGATAAAAAAAGCGAATCGATATCTGGATACATTTTTTCAGTAAAAAGAAATTTGCCTTCATCGTCTGCAAAAACACCTTGTCCATTCCCAAAAGATATTGTAGCATAAGACACAGGATGGCTAGTCTCAGAGTCAATTATTGTTGTCTGTGAAAAACCAGAAATTGAAAAAAGTATTAAAAATAAATAGATGGATTGTTTAAACATAGTTTGAAAGAATCAAAAATTTGTTGAACTCTAAAGATACTAAAACTAAAAGAGCAAATAAAAAATCCTACTAATTATAAAAATTAGTAGGATTGATTCTCGTGTTACAAATAATAAGTTACTCTTTGTCTAAATCTTTGGTCATTTTAAAACCTAAGAATAAACCTGCTCCAGCCATAAAGAAAATAACTGCAGGATAGACAGCTTCTTCATCTAAAGAAGTAAAGTCATCTAGTAAAGAAGCGATAAAAACTCCTAGACCTATTCCCATTAATAATAAAGCAAGGTTTAAAATAAGTACTTTCCAAATTGGAGCTGTACTTTGCTTACCTTTCATAAATATACTTGCATCTGCACCTTTTTCTATAAGTGCTAAGCGTTCTTTGTTTCTAGTAGAAAAATATAAATAAAATACTCCGAAAATTGCTCCAAATATAATTGGAATGATAATTAATTCTGATCCCATAACTGTTTGTTTTTAATTGATTAATTTTAATGTGTTCATAGCTTATGACGATGCCTTTTATAATATGGTTACAACTTTTTCAAATTATTTTTATTTTTTATCTGTAACCACAGACACTTTATTGTCGTCTAAAACACAAATGACCATCGAAAAAGACCAATACCAAATCAATCAAGTACTTGAAGGGAATACAAATGCCTTTAGTGTGCTGGTTGACCAATATAAAGACTTGGTTTTTACTTTAGCTCTACGAATGCTTAAAAACAGGGAAGAAGCTGAAGAAGTTAGTCAGGATACGTTTATAAAAGTCTTTAAGTCTTTAGAGAAATTTAAAGGCGATTCTAAATTTTCAACATGGATTTATAAGGTAACATATAATACTTGTTTAGATAGATTAAAGAAGAATAAAAGACAACAGCAGGTTGTGTCTATAGATGAGTTTACTGAAAAGCATGTAAAAACTATAGATAATGCTCTGGAAAATATGGTTGAAGAAGAGCGTTTGAAAGCTATTCAAGATTGTATCAATTTGTTACCAAATGATGATGGCTTTTTATTAACGCTTTATTATTTTGAAGAGCAATCTTTAGCTGAAATTTCAAAGATTGTTGGAATATCAGCAAATCATGTAAAAGTGAAATTATATAGAAGCAGACAGAAGCTTGCTAGTATTTTAAAAGAAAGATTAGAACCAGAAATGATTGAACATTATGAAAGAGAAAGAAAATAAAAAGATAGATAGGTTGATTGAAGATGTGATGACACAAACTGAGTTAGAGTCCCCTTCATTTAATTTCACATCTAATGTGATGCAGCAAATTCTAGCTGATTCTAAAAGTACTGCAACCGTTTATAAACCTTTAATTTCTAAAACTGGTTGGGTAGGTCTGTTTTTAAGTGTTTTGGTTATAATCATTTATATAGTTGTTTCTGGAGATTCACAAAATAGCGAATGGTTTAATGCAATTGATTTTAGTGTACTCCCTAAATTCAATCTAACTAATTTATTTTCAGGAATAAAATTATCAAACACAACGTTGTATGCCTTTATTTTATTTGGTGGAATGATTTGTGTTCAAATTCCGTTACTTAAAAATTATTTTGATAAAAGATTAAACCTTTAATACAGCTTAGAAACCAAAAACCACATGTCTTTCCGAAGCTTTAACGATGGAGGAAACAACTTAACAAATCCACAACAATCAACATATAATTTATTAATACCAGCGTTTTTTCTTCTTTTTTGAAGCTTTACTTTTTCTACCTTTTTTATGTTTACTTGTTGTTTGATTAGATTTATGAATTTCAGCTTTTGCTTTAGGATCTAATGGATAGGGATGATTTTCTTCAACAGGAATTTGGACCTGTAATAATTGCTGAATAGTTTTTACATAAGCTTTTTCGTCTGCACCACAAAAAGAATAAGACATACCAGAATTTCCTGCACGACCAGTTCTACCAATTCTATGAACATAGGTTTCAGGTATGTTTGGTAAATCGAAATTAATTACAGCATCTAGTTCGTTGATATCTATTCCACGAGCAGCCACATCAGTAGCAATAAGAATATTTACTTGCCCACTTTTAAATTTCTTTAAAGCAGTTTGTCTATCAGTTTGCGATTTATCACCATGAAGAGTTTCCACTTGATAGCCGTTTTTAATTAAAGTTTGTTCTAATTTATCGACACCAAATTTGGTGCGTCTGAAAATTAAAATACTGCCTTTAATTTCGTTTCGTAACAAATGTAAACACAATTCAATTTTGTTGCGTTTTGGCACATAGTATAAAACCTGACCAATGTTATTTGCAGTAGATAAAGTTGTTTGGATCTCAATACGTTCAGGGTTATTTAAGATTGTATTGGCAAGTTGCTCAACCTTAAAAGGCATAGTTGCTGAAAACAATAAGATTTGTTTTTGTTTTGGGCAAAGATTTGCAATATACTTTACATCGTCAATAAAACCCATATCAAGCATTAAATCTGCTTCATCTAGAACTAAAACTTCAATGTCCTCTAGGTTAATGATGTCTTGTTTTTGTAAATCGATTAATCTTCCAGGTGTTGCAACTAAAATATCTACACCTTTGGTCAAAACATCAATTTGTGGTTCTATAGAAGTGCCACCAAAAATAACAGTAGCTCTTAAATTGGTATGTCTGCCATAAGCTTTAAAATTATTGCCAATTTGAAGTGCCAATTCTCGTGTAGGACTTACAATAAGTGCTTTTATTTTTTTTCGGCCTCTAGGTGCATCTTGGTTTTCGAACAACAACTGTAAAATAGGTAAAGCAAAAGCAGCAGTTTTTCCAGTTCCTGTTTGTGCCGAAGTAATCACATCTTTTTTAGCTAATACAAAAGGAATGGTTTTTTGTTGAACTAGAGTAGGAGTGGTGTAACCTTGTTCTTCAATGGCTTTTATAAGCGGATTAATAAGTTGTAAGTCTTTAAATGACATGCTTAAATATTTGCGACAAAGATAGTTGAAATTTCAAGGATATAATTTGAGAAAGATACTTTTCATAATATTAATAATCCTTGATTTATATATGCTAAAGAAAAAAAATAAAAAAAAGGATGATTCTACATGGTGGCTTAAAAAATAATTATAAATTTGCTCCTTCATAATGAGAGAAAATCGCGTACATAGCATTTGTAAGATGAATTGGAAATTTTCCAAGGGCTAGAGCGTACTATATATTTAAAATATTTTTATAAAGCGTTCTACTAAAAAGTATGAACGCTTTTTTTATGGTCAAAAAAATCAAGAAAATGAACACATTTAAGTTAAAATCAATGCAAAATATTATTAAGAATATGCATACGTATATATCTATCTATCAAAGAGAATAAATTAGCCTATATAATAATTTTAAATCCTTTGGTTATCATGAAAATCAAAGGATTTTTTTTTACAATAAAATCATGAAAAATAAAATAACACTCATATTAAAAAAAGACATTTTACTTAAAGAACTAAAAAGCTATACTTGGGTTTTTGTAGGTTCTGTATTACTATCTATTGCTTA
>Ga0209344_10004856_pt1 | contig 12017 bp, 9 predicted proteins | sample Cruoilmetagenom6_FD_187293 | JGI IMG/M metagenome (GOLD analysis project Ga0209344, IMG submission 187293) | Oil polluted marine microbial communities from Coal Oil Point, Santa Barbara, California, USA - Santa Barbara Oil Seep Sample 6 (SPAdes)... | ecosystem: Environmental > Aquatic > Marine >...
TGCATCTATTCCGAATCTGATCAGACTCTCACGTTCAACGTGGTTAAGGGAAGACCCGCCCTTTCCGCAATCTCTCACTTGGTGGTGAAAGACGAACGCGAGCACCTAAGAAACAATTATCGACAGATTCCCGTTCAAACTCTGTCTCTCGACGACTTCCTGCAAGAAGCAAGTGCGCCTGAAACAATTGACTGCCTCTCGATCGATACCGAAGGGTCGGAGCTTAGTATTTTGGAGTCGTACGACTTCACTCGACGCCCTATCCGGCTCATTTGCGTTGAGCACAACGAGGTTATGCGGGACAATATTTATCAGTTTCTGACAAAAAAGGGGTATTCCCGGAAATGGCCTGATCTGTCTGGTCACGATGACTGGTACGTTCTTGAAAACGCCTACCCCGACTGGCAAGTCGATAGTTTGAACACTGTGTCGGAAACCCTTCTGACTTTCGAAAAGTTTGAAATCAGCCTGCCTGGACGCAAAGAGTTAATGCACTCACTGACTCAATCAAGTGTATAGAGATGACTGGTGCAATAGAAGATGGGCATGAACAAGTTATTTCTTAGTATTGGAGCGATGCGAGCCGGGACCACCTGGCTACATCACCAACTTTCCAACCATCACCAGCTCAACTTTACGCCAGAAAAAGAGATCCACTTTTGGGCAGCCCCTGAAGGTGATAGGTACCCAATGCGGCTAGAGGACAGAATTGCTCGCTTCAGACGGATTGTGGAGAATGTTACTCCGAAACACTACAATGAACGCGTTCAACGTAACCTTGTCTGGTATGCGAGCAGATACCTAGCCGAAACAATTGACGGGAATTGGTATCAGAACCTTTTCCAGAACTCCAAAACCGGTGCTTGGTGCGCCGACTTTTCAAATCTAACAAGCCTACTGAATAAGGAGGGCTGGCGTAGAGTCGCAAACAGCGCTGACGAGGTGCGTGCGATTTACACTCTCCGGCATCCCATCGAGCGGATGTGGTCACAGGTCAAGTTTCACCACATGTATGGTGGTCTGCAGTCTGAATTTCGAAAGTGGTCGCCACGAGATTATCAAGCGTTCTTCGCCAACCCCAGCGCAGATGGTCACTGTCACTACGCCGCCAATATAAACCGTGCGCAATCAGCCATCCCGGATTTGCCGTTAAAGGTCCTTTTTTTTGAAGATATACACCTCCGACCGACCGAAAGCCTGAATGAGATAGAAGCCTTCTTGGAAATTGATGTCCGCGACTACGGCGCCCACAATCTCGGCACTATGGTCAATCCCTCCTCCAACGAGAAATTTCCAAAGGCGTTCATCAAGTTCGCGCGACCTCATCATGAGTTAGAGTGCGAGGCGCTGACAAAGCTCGGATATGAGTTGCCGACTATATGGGGAAAATAAAACTAACTTGAGCTAAAGGGCATGGCTTGCCAATACTTTTCGAATGATACGGTCATTGTGGGCCAGCGCCCGCTGTCTTATTGCGAGGGATTCATCACGCCGATCTGCTAAAGTGGGCGCACTAATATCAGCCTGGGATAGGTCAAAGGGCCGGTCGTCTGGCACCAAGATCGGCGTAAATTCATACGCCTTTCCAACCATTTCAGTCGTAATGATAGGGCGCCCGATTCCTATTCCAGCCATAACGCCTGTCGTCACTTTGGATTCCACGTAGTCGGTTCTTCCAACAGGCAATAATGGCAAAATTGCATGGCAATTATACAGTCGTTCCAAATATACAGAGTGAGGCACTCGCCGTGACGTCGGATCCAAGTTGGCCATGTCGAAAAATCGCTCGAGATTCCGATCCAAAATGATGTCTTCCAGTTTTTTACGATCAGGGCCGCCCGCCAAAATGCTGAATACAACTGGGCGCGCCATCGTGTCATTCTCTTGACTCAAGTAGTTTAGTAGGCCCTCAAAATCGCGATTGGCAAAATCGACGGCACCGGGAATAACGATATCAAGCACATCCGGATCGACACTATACTTGTCTCGACCTTCCGGCATCCAAACGTAGGGGTAGTGAACATGCGCCCGACCTTCGAGTTCGGGCATACACTCTATCAATTTTCTACGAACATGAGGAGCAAGACCGAACACATCTAACTTCCCGGCCCTCCCGAGCGCCCTGCAGTCGTCCGCCTTTTGAAATAAGTAGGGGTTATGGACAACACCCAAAATCGGCACATCAAACTGGTCGGCCCAACGGGCAATACCGTCCCGTTGAAGTGTATTAAAATAGAGGAATTTTGGGTCTTGTGCGCGAACTCGATCGGCTAGCGCGTCCCAAGCTGGTCGACCTTCAAGATGCACGAATTCAACTTCAACATCCGGATGACTGACGGTGTCAAAAAAACTGCCGCGAGATTCATAGATTCGGTCGGTCATATACCCGTTGCAACCAAATCCCGCGTCGCTAAATACCTTAAAAAATCCAGCGGCCAAATCCTCGTGCACCGCCTCCATTTGGAAGGCAGCGATCGCGTATGGTGAAGGAGCCATGTCGGAATTCCTTTGGTGTAGAAGGCTATTTTGTACCGTAAATGCCTTTTGAAATGTCATCCAATATGGAATCCACAGTAATTTTCAGGCTTTCGGAAAAATCTCGATACTCAAAATCTGGTAACAAACCCAGTAAGCGAGTTACGTCCGGCCTGCGCCGTTTGATACTGCCGGAGGGGGCATCGTAGCAGTCGATTTCGCCCGTCTTACCCATAACTTTTAGTACCTGCTGACCAAGAGACAGCATAGTCATTTCATTGATACCACCAACATTGGTGATGGCATTATGCGCGCTTTCAGTTTGGGCAAGTCGTGTACAGATGTCGATGGCATCCTCGACGTAGAGGAACGTGCGAGTATCTTCGAAACCGTACAACTCATACACAGCCCTACTGGCACGTTCTGTAAAATCTGGAATTACATGTTTGGCGCCCATACGCGGCCCAAAACAATTGTGCACGCGCCAAACCTGCCAAGGAATGTCCTTCTGCTGACACGTCAAGGCAACCGTGATCTCGCCATGCATTTTACCCGCCGCATATGACCATCGTGGGTTGGTGATGTCATCAATCACCAAAGGCGTACTCTCTGGAGTTGGAACCCCAGTTATCCCCTGGGCAATCGCCCCTGCATAACTTTCGCTCGAACCTGTATAGGCAAAAAACTTCACCTGATCTTGTTCGACGTAACGTTCCACCAGGTTCAACGCTGGAATAGTTGAATGGCGAATGACCCCCATTGGGTTTTCGTAAAAGTTCTGTGTTCCGTTGAATGCAGCGAAATGGAAAACCCGTTCGACCATCGGTAAACCATTGACGAAATTCATATCGCACAGGTCGCCCTCAAGTAACTCAACATTATCTCGCTCCAAAAGAGCGCGCAATCGATAGTCGAAGTCCGCACGAATGAAATTATCAACAATTACAACCTTGCGCCCCTCACGGCTAAGTCGATCGGCTAGATGAAAACCAAGAAACCCACCACCGCCGGTAATCAGGTCAGACATTTATTGCTCCAGATGGGTGAGTGTGGTGCCGAATCCAGTAACGTTCCAGATGTCTACGACGAGCCGAGGTTTTTTCGTTTTCCAGCCTCGGACGCGTTCAGAGAAGGCCTCATATTCGCTATGGTTCGCGCCGATAATGAGGACATCCGCTTTCTTTTCAATGTGCGAGTAGTCCACTTTATACATCGGCGTTAGTCCCAGTTCCAAGAGGTCATCTTTGACAAAGTTATCGTGAAAAGCGAGCGACTTGCAGCGTGAAACGAAAAGCTCGGCGAGCTTCAGGGCCAGCGAGTCGCGCAAATCGTCCACATCACGTTTGAAACCAACGCCCAGAATACACACATTGGCGTTGGATAAATCTACGGCACGACTTACCGCATTCAGCAAAGACAGCGGTTGACGCTCGTTCACTCTCCATGCCGCGAGCGCGTAGTCACCAATAATTTGATCCTGTACGAGCAAGCCGTAGTCTTTGCGCAAACAGGTACCAGCCGTAAATCCCGGTCGGTCTGGTATCGGTCGTGGATATCGATCATTTGCGATTTCCAAAAGTGTGTGCGGGTCAACATCATGCTCAAGTACGAATTCATGCACCCAGTTTGAAACCGCAAATGACATATAGCGGCTGGTGTTACATAATAGCTTTATGAGCTCAGCCTGCTTGAAACTCACACGGTGAATAGCAGGAGCGACCCGGTCGAAAATTTGTTTGCAACGTTGAAAGCTATCCTCGTTTCCAGCGCTGACGATTTGCGGCAGTGACTTAAGTTCTTCTTTTGCCTTTCCTTCGGCGAGTCGCTCAGGACAATAAGCGATATTCGGCTTGTCGTTTTGGCACGCACCTGAAGCCTGCAAAAACTTCGAAATGGCCATCGTGACATCCAGACCCAGCGTACTTCGAAACACAAGTAGTTTGCCTTTGGCCAATTCAGCTTTGAGCAGACCAATTACTTGCTTTATCGGCTGCAAATTTGGCGTCAAATTGGAATCGAGCGGCGTGCCAACCGTCACAAAAAAGGTCTCTAAATCATCGATTTTATCGAAATTTCCCCTCACTTCCCAACGGGGCGAAGCGTTGGGCAAACTTTCAAACCCAGGTTCGTGAAACGGAAATTCACCCCCGGATTGAAGACGATCAACCCATTGTTGATTGTTATCAATTCCAACAACATCAAAGCCTGCATCATGCAGACTCAATGCGAACGGCAAGCCAACCCGGCCAAGTCCAATCACAGCGATTTTGCCTGAGGTAACGGTCATTCGATAACAGCTCCTAATTTATTTTTCTGGATAGTGCGCGGGATGTATCGCTAGGCTTCGATTCTTCGTGAACTAGCTACGATTTAGTTCTTCGGATGGCAATTCGAAACATGCATAGAAAGCACAATTGCCGCGTTGGATAACCGCCTTGAAGGGGTCCCTTCATGCCGCAGTTGCGAAATTCCCAAACAGCTCCTACTAGGGATAGCCGGACTATGGGGTATCAAAACACCCCATACCCCCGTAGATGAGGGACATAGAGTATGCTGCGAGCTGTTATTTGCGGGATGGAGCATTCCGGAACAACCCTTCTCAGCGATCTAATTCGTCAAAGCGGCACGATAAACTCGGGCTTCGAATGCGGCGTCCTTATGGCGAAAAGCCCACGAGCATTCCCAGATCTCGATCCATTCTTTGGTTTTATGGAAGACGGGTGGAAAATATCCGCAGACGCACTGGCGCATTGTTGCGATACCGGGTCGTTTAACGAGTTTTACCACCGTCTTGCACACGCTTCACCACTGATCGAATCCACGCATGATGTATTTGACAAAACACCGCGTTATATCGCGAGACTTCCCGAGGTGGCGGCTCGATGTGATGCACCAATCTTGACCATCTACAAAGATCCGAGGGCGTCAGTATACTCCGACTACAAGAGGGCAGGTTCGCCCGATTTCGACAATTGGCTTGAAGAATACGCGCCAAACAAGATCCGTTATATGCAAAACTGCTATCAGGGTTACCTGGCGAGCAAATCTTTTGGGGATCGAACCTGCGTACTATCTTTGGAAGAGCTATGCTTTGCTTCAAAAGCGACGGCGGAACGGGTCTTCGAACACATCAACGTGCCGTTCAGCATCGATTATCTGCTTTTGAATGGCTTGCGTTATCAAAATACCCGCGCAGCCTTTGTTTCCGCGAATATTGTCTTGGAGTACCGAACCGGCATGGACAATAGCCAACTCAACCAGATTGAAACCCGTTTTGGAGAGTTCCAAGACTGGTTCTTCGACTAAGTTAGCTGCGCTCGCTCAAAATCTCGCGATACAACTTGGCCAGCTCCTCTGCTTGATCGTCACATGTACGTATCTCAGTTGGAGGTGCCGCCCTCAAATAGGTTTCTGGTGATGCCTCGATCAGGGAAAGAACTCTGTCCAAATCACCCTGCTTTCCCGGCTCGAACCGGTGCCCGTTTATGCCCTCATCGACATCGTCTGAGGCCGCTCCCCTATCCGATGCAATTAGCCAACAGCCGCTCATCATTGCTTCTCGCGCGACAAGACCGAAACTCTCAGGCCAGATCGAAGGTACAATCACAATGTTTAGCAACTGGTATAGTTCACTCACTTGTTCCTGGGGGTAAAACCCAATCCGTAGGACCTCTGTCTTCCCCCAATCTTCCCGGTAGCTTTTGTGTTGCTTCAAGGAATGGTCAATAACGATCAATCGAAAGCTACTATAGGTGCCTCGCATGAGTGTGGCTTTCAACAGGTGGTAGCCTTTAAAATGAGCAGCCCCCGCGAGATAACCAATCACCGGTTTGTCACTGCCTTTTTTGGGTAGCACCTCAATCGGCGACGCCCCATTCTCAAGCGTTGTAATCCTATCTAGTCCCGCCGCACGAACAATCCCCGCGAATTTATTCGAGACGGTTAGCAAGCGGCTGGCACCTTCTAACGCGGGTAATAGGGCCTCCATCCGAGTCGTCGCCCCCCTCCCCAAACCTCGTTCCGTTTCGGCCACATCTGCATAGTTATAAGCCTCAATCTCCCCCGTTTCATTGACCAGAAATTGCCGATCCGAAATCCACCAGCCGTCGTGCATCGTTATCAAGTATGGAATGTTTCTGCGCTTGGCGACCAAGCAGACATCACTGGTTAGACGCTGAACACAGTGAAAGTGTATGATATCCGGTTGAAAACTATCAACGAACGCCTCAAACTGGGCCTGCATCTTTACGTCCGAGATCAAAAAATCGCCTTTCGGCGTGGTTTTGGCGGTGACTGCCATAACAGTTGCGGGCCCAGCCATGTAATTGCGCGATTCAAGATATTCACGCCCTCCGACCAAACTGCAAAAAACCCCGATTGATTCAATGCCATGAGATGAATTCAGGTCGCGAATATTGTCCTCGACAACTCGCGTCGCACCGCCAATCGATTGTGGCGCGTAGAACACATTAACCACCAACAACCGCACTAACTTGCCTCCCTGACCGACGTCTCAGACCAAACAAGTTGAGTAAGATGGTCACCCAAATTCGTGGACATTTTGTCCAAGTCATAATGTTTCAAAACTTGCTGTTGTGCATTAGCGCCGATTGATCTGCGTAAATCGGGATCGTCGACCAATCGCAACAGTTGCTTGATCCAATCTTCGCGATTGTTTGCAATCAGACCGCTAGTTCCGTCTTCGATAGCCCCCATTAGTGTCGCTGTACCGCTAACAACAGATGGAATACCGAACATTCCCGCCTCCATCCATTTGATTTCACTCTTCGCATCAGTCAACAAACTCTTCTTGAGGATTGCCGTATTGATATCCGCCGCCCCCAATTTCGCCCAATAGGCGGCTGCGTCCCAGATCGCCGCACTCTCAAAAACCCGGTTTCTGTATTTGCTCATGAGCCGCTTAGCATTCACGTGACCAACCGCATGAAACTCCACGTTCTGCCTCTGACTCATCACGACGTCCATTGCAGAGAAAAACACGTCCTCCAAAAAATCTTTGTGAGCCCGTGTCCCCGAGCCATAAAATACGCGCACAATCGAGGGGTCGTGCTGGGACGACGCTTGTTTGTGTGCCGCCACAGCCGCATAATGTGGGGCACTCAGGGCGTTTCGGTGCACATAGACCTCACCGGTACGAACAAGCTTGGCCATCTCGATGGCCAAGGTTTCGGTCGAAGCAATGCCGTGAGAACAAACCTTCGCCATACCCGCCGTCAGAGGCGTCGATAGCCTCAACCCGCAATGCTCTTTTTCCGATATATTACCCCCAAATGCCGACAAGGGTTCGGGATAGTGCTCTGCGTCAAAGAGCAGATCATCAATTTCATAAATTGTTGGCCGCCCCAATTCGTTGACGCATCGCACCAGACGTAGACAATCAAAAAAGGCCGGAACCCGGTAGATTATCCACGCATCAAACATACCGGCCTGCTCAATCGCGGTATCAACTTGCGTCCTGAAGTCAAAAACTTCTGCCTCAATTCCAGCGGCTTGTAGCTGCTCAACCTTTTGGTCCACCCGGTAAAGCTTACACTGCGGAAGAAACAGGTCGCATAACAAACCAATTCGCATTGACCGTTTCGCCAATGGCGCGCGGTATTTTTCAATCGGGACGGGAGCCATGCTAAAGCCATACGGTTGCAAGCTATCGTATGCATCCGAAACGGCGGACTCTAAGACTCCCATCGCCGGGTCGAACTTTCCGAGGTCGGCAAGCCGCCGTGCGCGGGTGCGTGCGTCTTCAAAGCTGGTTCTAAGAAAACTCTGATACTCTCGCTCCGCCCAAACACTCGCGTATTCTATGTCTCGGGCTTTACGCATATACTCATTCGCACGGGCTTGTATTTCGGCGCGTTTGGTTGCTTGCGCTTTGAGATTTTCGATCCAGTACTGCTCAATGGGGACCTGACTGTTTTGCCGGTCCAGAAGCTGAAACACTTCCAGAAGGTCATCATTTGACAAAGCGGCGCGCGCAGCAATTATCGCCAAATTAGGGGTATAATGCCTCCTCATTATCAGACGTTGAGCGGCGTGCCGGGCCTTAAAAGGGTCCGTTTTCGCCAGTGCCTCAATCACGTCTTCGACGACTGCAACAATATTGGCAGGCATATCGAAATTAAACCGAGCCTCGCGTATTCCCTCATTCAAGAAATGTAAGAACAACTGTTCGTTCGACCAGTCGAGGGGAAGGTCGCGATAGGCGCTCCTATAATCGTCACACGGGAAGGCACTCATACAGGAAGTGGTTCGCGCGCCTGCGTGCTTTAAGGCGTGGGCCTCGCAAACGAAATGTCCTAGCCGAATGCCTTTTTCCAACCACCATCTATATGCATCCTCGTCACCGAGTTCAGCGTACTCTGGATAAACGGCCCGGACGAATTGAATGTCTGGAATGAGGTGAAAATCGAGGGGCAATAAATGCCGATACCCCTCTTTCAACACATACTCGATTGCGCGTTCTTTGCTCTTAAAGGTTGGGCCATCGCCAGAAAAAACATTGATCACCGAAAGGTTTGCCAGTTCCGGCAGCTTAAATCCGACGGCGCGCGTTTGATCTTGTTTCGCCTGGCGAGGTCGTAGCTTAGACAAGCCTGATCGAGCCAGCCATTTGATCTTCCCCAGCGAGCTAGTATTAGCGAGCAATTCTTGATGCACGTCTTCAAAAACGGCCCGGTCAGGAAGCCGGCCAAGCTTAGCTGCCAGAACCTGCATGACATCGCTCGCGCTAGTGCGAGCACTGGGAGCGCGTCCTTCCGCCAATCCTGACAGGATGAAATGAGCGAGCGGATCAACGCCAGCGTCGACAACGTCTGCATTCTCACTTTTATAGTAGTCAATATCGAAACTCTGCCGTAGCGAATATAGAAGATCAAAGGGAGAAGTGGTTGGCATCTCATGCACCTGGATATGGTCGAGTAGAATGAGATTCATATGCCGGTTCCTAGCGAATGAATAGGGACTTTTGCGGCTAGTTCGCCTGCCAAATCGATCAAAATAGGAGCCGGCTGGAACCGAAACTCTTAACCTAGCTTGCTCCACATGTAGCTGTTGCGACTAGTTGAGAACGCTTGCTTCAAAAAATGGCATCGGCTAGACAGTGAACGTTGTGGTGGTGGAGTAAACGCGTGAACTGGATTGTGGATACCTTAAAAACCGCAACAGGCGCTGGCCGGCCCCACGATTTGTCTATCAGAACGCCGTTTTACCATCCCGATTTCCCTGTGATTGTGATGTGGTCAGAGAAATCGGCCTGCACTATTATCGCAAAATGGTTTTTTCATCATATTGGGCATTTGGAAAAGGCGCTGGCTTATGCCCGGTGGATTCACAAATACGAAAATGACGTCTTTAAAGCTCGCCCGGGATACAAACGGGATTGCTTAGCGGCGATAAAGGCTGGCAAACCGATCATTAAGTTTACGCGAAACCCTTATGCGCGGGCCTATAGCGGATACCTGGAAACTTGTAACCCCCGCGTTTTGCGAGAACCAAACCATTGGTCAACACAAACAAGAAAAGCAATTTTGCAATCATTGAAGAATACGGGTTGCGATCTTGAGCAAACCTATTCCTTCGCTGAATTCATCAGCTGGATGTCAAAGCGGGATGTGAACGCGCTCGACCTACACATCGCACCGCAAGTCACCGAATTCGAGCAAAAACTAGCGATCGAAAATGTTCGTTTGGAAGATTTGCGGTATGGTTTGCCCGATATCGAAGATCGGCTTGACCTTCCTTCGACTCGTGACTTGAAAACGGTGCACACGTCCGGACACCATCATCCGAAAAAGCCAACGGACTCTAGCGAGGCTCAACAGTCTCTTACCACTGGTTTGCCGGTAAAAAGACCACGCGGATTCCGGGCATTGGACATATCGCCAGAGCTGATTGCACAGTCCCCGTCTGGTCGACTGCTGAGAAGCGTGTTTCAAGCCGATTTCGAAGCATACGGATACGATAATGGCATCTGAACACGCCAATAGCGACAACACACCAGAACCTTGGAAGGACCCAAAGGCCGAACACCGTAGAAGTGTTTTGATGCGGCGTCCGGTTGGCATGATCGATGACATTGTCTATTCATTCCGACTACACGCGTTGTGGCGCGCGCTCGCATGGCAGGACGTAATTCAACGTTATCGTCGTTCCGTACTTGGGATCGTCTGGATACTATTCTCCTATCTGCTGATGATTGGTGTATTTGTAGTCGTCTTCGGACGATCCTCACAAGTGCGAACACCTGCTGAGTATACGCTATATCTAGCCTCTGGATTGATGGTTTGGAACTATTTTTCCGCGGTGGTCACCAAGGGCGTGGTGATATTCGCAGCCAACGGTGGGTGGATCAGATCGACGCCAGCACCTTTTGCAATTCTCGCCTTCCGCAATGTCTATAGCAATCTTCTCGAAACTCTTATCACCGTGCCGGTCGTGGTTGTCCTAGCAATGTCATTGGGAACCCTCGCGCTGGTAAACATGCCATGGCTCGTGCTCGCGATATTTTTACTCTTGATAAACGGCGTCAGTGCCGGGTTACTATTTGGCAGCATTGGCGCGTGGTCGAATGACTTCGCGCAGCTGGTTCCATCAATTATGCGAATTGCTTTCTTCGCCACACCCATATTCTGGGAGTACGACGCCGCCCAGGGAGCACGCCTGTTCATGGCCAACATAAATCCGATGGCGCATTTGGTTGAGATGGCCCGCGCGCCAATACTAGGGCAGGCGCCAACTCAGCTAAACTGCATTGTGGCATTCTCGCTTACGCTTGGCATGGCAACATTTTCTTTACTGGCGTTCAAGCTGTGTAGGCCCCGCTTGGCGGCATGGACATAGCCACAATGACGTTCATCCATCTTGATAATGTGAGTTTCTCTTTCCCAATCCGGCTAAGCCAGGGCGTGAAAGTAACGTCTGACGATGATCGCGTTGAGATTGGATTAGGTGGGCGCGCGCGACGGTTCCAGGTGCTGCGGGATCTCACATTCGGCTTGGAGGTTGGTGACCGCGTCGCGATCATCGGTCGAAACGGGTCGGGCAAGTCGACTCTTTTGCGCCTATTGCACGGTGCCTTAACGCCTGAGTCAGGCACCATTCGGCGCGAAGGTAAAACTGACGCGCTATTTGAGCTAAATCTCGGTGTACGTCCGCAGGCGACCGGTTTTCAAAATATCTTCCTTGGCGGCCTGATGCGAGGATACACAAAAACAGAGATTGAGACACGTCTCGACGACATAATAGGCTTTGCCGATATCGGTGACTTTATCCACCTGCCAATGGAAACCTATTCGGCTGGCATGCGAATGCGGCTACTATTTGCGCTCGCTACAACGTTTGAACCCGAAATCTTGCTCCTGGACGAATGGGTTTCGGCAGGCGATGCACAATTTCGTGAACGCGCCCAAAAGCGTATGAACGACCATGTTGAAAAGGCGGGAATTCTCGTTCTCGCCTCACACTCCGCTGCATTGTTGCGCGCAACCTGCAACCGCGCATTGTGGTTGGAACGCGGCCGGATTGTT
>Ga0209344_10004858_pt1 | contig 12008 bp, 15 predicted proteins | sample Cruoilmetagenom6_FD_187293 | JGI IMG/M metagenome (GOLD analysis project Ga0209344, IMG submission 187293) | Oil polluted marine microbial communities from Coal Oil Point, Santa Barbara, California, USA - Santa Barbara Oil Seep Sample 6 (SPAdes)... | ecosystem: Environmental > Aquatic > Marine...
GGGCCGTATCCAAATCCATCTGTCCAGCCGCAAGATTGGAACCGCCGAACAGATCGCCCTCACCCTCTTTATGGGTCAGCGGAATATAACAGGCTTCACCGGCTTCCACACACAGGCAAATTCCCACCAGATCAACGATCATTTCGTTCAGGCCCGTGGTTTCCGTATCAAAAGCCACCCAACCGCGCGCTTTGATTTTATCAATCCAAACCTGCAAAGCGGCCGCATCACGCACACATTCGTACTTTTCGGGATCAATGGCGGCCAATGGTGCAACAGCCGCACCGCTTTGACCGGAGGATGCCCCCCCAACGGAAACGGGTTCCGGCATTGCAGGCGCATCCACCCCCAGTTTGGTTGCAATCCGTGCGGTCATTGACCGAAATTCCATACTGGCCAAGAACCCCAGCAGATCATCTGCCACAGGATCCTGTATTTCAAAATCGGCGAAATCCATATCCAATGGGACATCCGTGGCCAATGTTACCAGTTCGCGGCTGACCTTGATTTGATCGGCTTTTTTGATCAGGGTTTCACGCCTTTTAGGTTGCTTTATCTCGCCTGCGCGTTCCAACAATGTATCCAGATCACCGTATTCGTTGATCAGTAAGGCCGCGATTTTAATCCCGATGCCGGGTGCGCCCGGAATATTGTCCACACTGTCACCTGCAAGCGACTGCACATCTATTACCCGCTCAGGGCCAACGCCAAATTTTTCTTCGACTTGTTCAATCCCGATACGGCGGTTTTTCATCGCATCAAACATTTCAACGCCACCGCCCACGATCTGCATCAAATCCTTGTCAGATGAGATCACCGTGACACGCGCACCCGCATCGCGCGCTTGTACAGCCAAGGTGGCAATAATATCGTCCGCTTCATAACCCTCAACTTCGATACAAGCCAGATTGAACGCTTTCGTGGCATCGCGGATAATCGGGAATTGCGGCACCAGATCCTCTGGCGCGGGCGGACGGTTGGCTTTATATTCGGGATAAATATCAGATCGGAACGTTTTACCTTTGTGGTCAAAAACCGCCACCACATGGGTTGGTGCATCATAGCCCTTCTGATCTTCGACCATCTTGAAGATCATATTGCAATAGCCACTGATCGCGCCGACAGGCAGCCCGTCGGACTTACGTGTTAGAGGCGGTAAAGCATGATAGGCGCGAAAAATAAATCCCGAGACATCAATCAATTGCAAGTGGTGACCTTTGCCAATGCTCACGGTCGTCAATGATCCGCGTCCGCGCCCTCTTTCAGGACAAATCTACAATCACAATAGGGGCATTCAACCCAGCCATGTTCGCCTGGCATTTGCAGCCAAACACGCGGATGACCGCCTTCCCCACCATCACATGAAACGCGGGTTTTAGTTACTTCAATAACTTCGGGGGCATCTTGGGCCATGTGGTCGCTTCCTGTCACTGCAAATTATCGGGTTGATAATAGACGCAAGCCTTGTCTGCTGCAATGCAATTTTGGGCTTAAATATTCGGCAGCATTCGTCCCAAAAACTTACCTGCCAAAATATGTACATGCAAATGCGGTACGTCCTGCACACCGTTTATACCCGTGTTAGCAATCATCCGGTACCCGTCGGGACCCGCATCCAGATCAACCCCCAACATTTTGCAGACTTTGCCGATTGTACGGATGTAATCGACGATCTCTGCATCATCGGCTTCAGATGCAAAATGGTCAAAACTGATATAAGCGCCTTTCGGAATGATCAACACATGATCGGGGGTTTGCGGTGCAATATCGCGAAATGCAAGGCAATGATCAGTTTCCAGAACCGTATCATTGGGAATGTCGCCGCGCAGAATTTTAGCGAAAATATTTTCAGGGTCGTAAGTGTAAGTCATTCATGTTTCCTAATCTTCAAATAAATACGGGGTTTCGGCAATTTGGCGCGCTTTATCTTCCCCAATATCCAGAAACGCAGAGATTTGCATCATGTTATCTTCGGGCGAATGTTTGTCCGAGATGGAATAGAGATGCGGGAAATTGCGGTCGCGAATGCGATCGCTTTCATAGGCCAAATCTTGCCGTATCGTGGGCACTAGGCGGGACAAAGCATCGTCCGAGCTGTTTTCATTGGCAATGCCGGATCGAATGGCATGGCCGCGAATATAATCATTGGAGAAGTTACAAGCAATCTCCAAGGTTTTCACCGTGGCGCGATCCCCGTAGAAATCATCCAAAACGTCTATGTTATTGGGATCAAGACAAATCAGCAAACGATCCGTTGACATGTCATCGTAAATCATCCGCAGAAATGCGCGGCGGTGACGGGCGCGCTTATCAAGAGTTTTTTCTATGCCGCCAACATCCGGCAACTGTGTATCGCTTTCATCAAAAAGATATGCCACGCCTTTGACCGCGACTTGCCTGGTCACAGCATCCAACAACCGCTTGGCCACATGCCACTTCTTGCACACGATGACCAACAACTCGCGTTCGCGCCCGATACCGGCTTCTTTTTCCCAAAACCGCTGCGCATATCTACGGCCATGGCGGCCACGTTTGGTCAAATATCCATACAAACGGCGACCTTCATTGGTGATATTTAGTTCTACTTCGGGTCCTGAATACAGTTGATTCAACCGATCTTTCAAATCGGTCGCATGTGACGAGATTTTGCGGGCAAACAAATGCTCTTGCGACAACAATAATTCGTACTGATCATTGAAAAACGTCACTGGCATCCCGTAGTCCGAAAACATCAGGAACGTCAGGGTTCGGGCCTCTATTTCCTCGGTTGGAACCAGATGGCACACCAATGTCTGAAAAAAAGTTTCATCGGGTATCCACGTGGTTTTGAAAAAAGACATCACGTCTTTGCGCTGCTTTGTGAACGCCAAGATCATCTCAATCGTCTTACGGCGCAGACACCACCATTGTGATCCGATACGCATTTCAATGTCTTTTGGTATGCTGCGCTTTAGCCCCAGTTTCCGCTGCACATCAAGTGATGCATAAAATAGCGCTTTATATCCACGTTCATTGAACCAGTGCCGATAGATCAGGCGCTCTTCTTTCAGTCCAACCTTAATCCAGTCTGAAGCAAAAAAATCTTCACACTCGACAAAATCCTTGTTGTGGTTTTCCAGAAATTTATGGGTATAACTTGCAGGCTTGATTGCCATACAATCACCCGAAACCATATAAAAATGCGTCGCGGCAGGAAACGCTTCTTCCCCTGCCTTTAGTGCGTTCAACGATGCTTGAACCAAAGACCATTCACCCCAGCCGCATCTTATGCGTTTAGCAAAAACCACATTCGGATTATCGGCCAGCTCTTCTTGAATGCGGGTAAAATCCGCTGTCTTTGCGTTTGCATCAAAGTGAATTGAAATAAAATCGCCCGCTGCCGTCAAACCATTTGCCTGGTGCACGATAGAACTGGGGTCCTTATGACACAAAAGGATATACGCGATTTTTACCATTTTACTGCTAACCTTTGCCTTAAGCACCTTACATATAGGCATTCCTCCATCGGGAAAACACTTTTTCTTGGCTTTTCTTGGCTTAGTAGGTAAGTCTATTACAACAAAAATGCTAATAAAAGCATCAAAGGGGCAATGCATATATGGGTTTTCCAGGCGTTTGGATGACAGAAAGCGAAAGTGTCGTGTATCGGGTGATCCCGAAATGCGCCTGTTCGACTATTGGGCAGATCATGTACTATTCCGATAATGGTCAGTTTTATGAAGGCGATATTCACGACGCCAAAGAAGGTATTCACAAGTGGGGCATTGACGAAAGCCAAGCTGTTATTACTGAGCGAGTCACATCGCGGGACACCTATACATTTACTTGCGTACGCAATCCCTACACGCGGGTTTTATCCGCTTTCTTTGATAAGATCTGCGGCATCCAGCGTAACGGCAAACATTATCGCGGCAACCTAGTGCCACGCCTGTCCCGGCAATACGGGGTTGAAGCAGATGGGGATTTTGACCAGATAAAATCTTTTCGCCGCTTCTTGCTGTTTGCCCGCGACACCATCAAATACCGACGTCCGATGGACCCTGACATTCACTGGTCAGCCGTAGCGGGGCATGCCTCTACGCTGGTAAAGAATGGCGGGCGTTACGATAAAATCATCTCAACCGAAGATTTTAAGGCTGGCATAAAAGATGTGCTGAAAAACATCCCAACAAACTTCGCCTTGGATGTAGATACCATGCCACGCTTTAACGAAAGCGAAAGTCACGGGCCAAAACGTGCCCACCCGGTTGAGGATTATTTCGACGATCTATCAATGCATCTGGTTTATGAAATCTACAAACGTGATTTCGTATTGTTCAAATATGATCATATGGACCCAAGCAATAAAATGCCCATCGCCGAGATTGATCTTGATGAGATTCACGCGAAATTAGGTGAATAAATGGGCCATCGGCCTGTCATGTTGTAAAACTCTCAAAAGTGGTCATCTGACCAAAATAGACGGATGGCTGGATTGAGCCCATAGTTACTACAAAGCCAAATCTCAAACTGGCTGGAAAACGCGTATCGCGCCGCCGAAATTCGTGTATGTAAATTTTCCCAATGTTGCCATATTGGCTTTGAAAGCATAGTTAACGGAATTAAAGAGCAACCTGTGCGTGGAGATTAGTATTGATTGGATACATTACCGTCGGAACCAACAACTTTGAGTCCGCGTTACAATTTTACGATTCCTTATTTGCCTGTGTGGGCGTAAAGCGACTATGGAAACACGGAAACATGGCCGCATGGGGACAATCACGAATTGAGCCTGCATTTTGCATAGCTTGCCCCCAAGACGGAGATCCCGCATCGGTCGGTAATGGTGTAATGATCGCTCTCAAGATGGCCAACTCTGAGGAGGTCGATGCCCTGCACGCCAAGTGTCTTGAGCTGGGAGGAAAAAATGAAGGCAATCCTGGCCCCCGTGGCGAGCACGGGTTCTATGGCGGGTATTTCCGGGATCTAGATGGCAATAAATTAAACGCCTATGTCCCAGCCTAACTTGTTTAATCGAAAGGTGTTTCTTATCTCTCTTGATACAAAGTGCGCAAAAGGCAACTTTGTCCACAAAGCGGTCATTGCCCATAATTTCTTAACGTCTGCCACCCAACAGCAATTCACCCCGAAATAACCTAGCGAAAAAAACACGGCCCGCTCCCAATAGAAACGGGACACGTTCTTTGTTTCATATCAAAGCAGCAGTATTTTTTTGTAATAAACAAATAGTTACAACATCTTAATTGGTGTCCTAGTTGGGACACTTAAATTTCAAACATCCCGTTATGAAAGATTATTCTGCGCAAACAGCTCTTTCAAATCAATCTGCGGACGTGCGCCCATATGGCCGATCGCCTCTGCCGCCGCTACACAGCCCATTGTACCACAAGTCATCAAATCACGCCCCATTGTCAGCCCATGCATAAAGCCCGCCGCGAACATATCACCCGCACCCGTTGCATCAACCACCTCTGTTGCCGTGGCAAGCGCGTGAATTTTTTCACCCGCATTCAGAATATACGCGCCTTTTTCGCTGGCGGTACAGGCCACAGTTTCTACCTCAGCGGCAGCCATTTCCATTGCCGCTTCCAGTGTTTCCGTTTGATACAAGGCCTGCATTTCATGTTCATTACAAAACAACAGATCCACATGATCTTTGACAAACGCCCGAAATGCATCGCGGTGACGATCAACGCAAAACGGATCAGACAGGGTTAAAGACACTTTGCCACCCGCAGGTTTTGTGGCTTCAGCCGCTCTGTAAAATGCTATTTGATTGTCGGGACTGTCAAACAAATAGCCCTCTAGGTAAATCCACTCTGTACCCGCAAGCATCCCGATATCCAGATCATTGGCTGTCAATTCTGAAGATACGCCAAGATATGTATTCATCGAACGTTCACCATCCGGTGTGACAAGGATCAGACAGCGGCCTGTTTCATTCGGATAATCGTTCGGGGCTTGTCTGGTTGAAAAGTCAGTCCCTTGGGCTTTGATGTCATGGGCAAATATTCTGCCCAGTTGGTCATCGCGCACTTTGGCCATAAAGCCCGTGCGCCCGCCAAGTGCCGCAACACCCGCTATGGTATTGGCCGCAGAGCCGCCCGACACTTCTTGTGCAGGACCCATTGTGTCGTAAAGTTCCGCTGCACGCGCCGTATCGATCAGCTGCATCACACCCTTATCAATGCCCGCTTCCACCAAAAAATCTTCTTCGCAATGGGCCAGGACATCGACCAAGGCGTTGCCTACACCCACGATCTGATATTTTTTCGTCATTGTGTCTTCTCCTCATAGGGACAAAGGTCCCGTATTAAACAATTCGGGCACACGGGCTTGCGTGCCTTACAAACATAACGCCCATGCAAAATCATCCAGTGATGCGCATGTTGCTGAAATTCCGCAGGGATATGATCCTCAATCGCACGTTCCACTTGCACGACATCCTTCCCAACGGCAACACCTGTGCGATTGCCGAAACGCAAAATATGCGTGTCCACCGCTTGGGTTGGTTGCTTGAACCACATGTTCAGCACCACATTGGCCGTTTTGCGCCCGACACCCGGCAGGCTTTCAAGTGCGGCGCGCGAAGATGGCACGATGCCTGTGTAATCATCCACCAAAATCTGACTCATCTTGATCACGTTTTTGGCTTTTTGCCGAAACAGCCCGATGGTTTTGATATGGTCCGTCAGCCCGTCTATCCCCAAGTCCAACATCTTTTGCGGTGTGTCTACCTTTGCAAACAAAGCTTCGGTCGCCTTATTCACCCCCACATCCGTGGCTTGCGCAGACAGAGCCACTGCCACAACCAGCGTATAGGCATTGGTATGGTTCAGCTCACCCTTGGGTTCGGGTTCTTGTTCGCAAAAGCGGTGAAAGATTTCATAAATCGTGTGATAGTCTAATTGTTTTACCATGTAGGGTTTGTGGCACATGAAATCGGCAAGGCCAAGCCTTTGCCGCAAGAAACGGGTGGCACAAGATACATGATTGGCGCATTGTCTTTATATGACAAACGACCCTTACCATTACGCCCTGATCGCGCGCGCCATCAATCACATTGGTGACACGGTGCAAGAGCAACCCAAACTGGACGATGTCGCTTCCGCCATCGGCCTGTCGCCGATGCATTTTCAGCGGGTGTTTTCGCAATGGGCAGGTGTTAGCCCGAAACGGTTTCAGCAATATCTGACACTGAACCATGCCAAGACATTGCTGAATGATCGGTTCACGGTACTGGAAACAAGCCATGAAACCGGTCTTTCCAGCAGCAGCCGTCTGCATGATCTGTTTCTAAAGTGGGAAGCGATGAGCCCCGGGGAATATGCCAATAAAGGGGCGGATTTGACAATCACGTACGGATATTTTCCATCCCCATTTGGCGAAATGCTGGTGATGGGTACGAAACGCGGTATCTGCGGGCTTGGTTTTACCGGCGATACAGGGCGCGAACATTCACTGGCAGATTTAAAATCCCGCTGGCCTAACGCAAGTTTCATTGAAAACCCAAAAAACCTGGATGTTGCGGCCCTTTTAGACGGCAACCAATCGGCCAAGCTGCACCTGATCGGCGCACCGTTTCAAATAAAAGTCTGGGAAGCCCTATTAAACGTCCCTTCAGGGCAAGTGACGACTTACAGCGAAATTGCGCGGGTCATCGGCCATCCAAAAGCGGTTCGCGCGGTTGGGACCGCTGTCGGGCGCAATCCCATTAGTTGGCTGATCCCGTGCCACCGTGCTTTACGTAAATCAGGTGGTTTGGGCGGATATCACTGGGGATTACCTGTTAAAAGGGCATTACTGGCTTGGGAAGCCGCGCGGTTCGATGCACAAAAGTAACACCCCGTTTACTGTTGCGCGAAAACATGCCAATTCGATTAAATCCACATAAATCCCTTGAATATTTACTGCATCGTACTTTTATATAATTACAACAATAAAAATAAGAGGCAGCTATGAAACATTCAACCAAATATATCGGATTAAGTATCCTTTGCATTTTCGCCTTATCCGCTTGCGAAAGCATTGATAACAGCCCCCATGAAAAAACCATAAAAGGTGCAGGCGTAGGGGCCGCTACAGGTGCCGTAGCAGGGGCCGTTTTAGGCGACGACAAACAAGATATTATCCTTGGCACGCTCGCAGGGGCAGCTATTGGTGGCGTCATTGGAAGTACGCAAGAAGATTAACTTCCACAACTATAAATAAAAAAGAATACGAGGGCAGTTATGAAAAAATATAGTAAGGCCACAGGCCTAGGCATTCTATGCGCATTCACGTTTTCCGCTTGTGCCGAAATCACGGATAGCCCACAGAAAAACACCATTCAAGGTGCCGGTATCGGTGCCGCTACAGGCGCGCTTGCCGGCCTAATATTGGGCGATGACAAAAAAGACGTCATGATCGGGACTGCCGCAGGTGCTGTTATTGGCGGTGTCGTCGGCAACAGGCTGGACAAGCAAGAGGCTGCGTTGCGAAACAGTCTGACGTCTGACGATACAATCATTCGCAACACTGGATCGGAACTGATCGTCACCCTGCCGGAAGGTATCACTTTTGAAACGGACAGCACATATGTCCGCGAAAACTTCCGACCGGAAATCGCCAAAATTGCCAACAATCTACGCGATTATTCAGATACGACGGTTGATGTCATCGGTCATACCGACAGTTCCGGCCCGGCGGAATACAATCAGGCCCTGTCTGCTGATCGTGCATATTCAGTAACCGATATCCTAACAAATCAGGGCGTCGATGAAGGCCGCATCGTATCATATGGTCGTGGGGAAACCGAACCGGTTGCATCCAATGATGACGAATACGGCAAATCACAAAATCGCCGTGTTGAAATCATTATCCGCCCAAAGGCATAGATCGACCAACTGCATGCCTGACCTTAAGGCCGTAGACTTCCTCCCTAGTTGCGGCCTTTTCTTTTGTTTGATAGGAATGTTTATTGGTTATAAAATTTGACCAACTTACTTTGGGGAAAACATGCCGTTTCGTAAAATCAATCAGGAACGTGTGGCCGATACGGTCATGCACCAAATTGAACAACTGATTTTGCGCGGAATTCTGCGACCCGGTGAACGCCTACCTTCAGAACGTGATCTTTCCGATAAGATGGGCGTGTCACGCCCGTCATTGCGCGAAGCTATTTCCGACTTGGAGAACCGCGGCCTGCTTGCCACCCGCAAAGGGTCCGGTGTCTATGTGGCCGATGTTCTTGGCAGTGCCTTTTCCGAACCATTGATCCAACTTTTCTCTAGCCATGATGAAGCCCTGTTTGACTATATATCGTTTCGACGCGATCTGGAAGGTATGGCAGCTGAACGCGCGGCCCGGTTGGCCTCGGACACAGACCTGAAGGTTATCACGACGATATTCAAAAAAATGGAATGCGCCCATAAGAAACGCAATCCGGCGGAAGAGTCTGCTTTGGACGCAGAATTTCACATGGCAATCGTGGAAGCATCGCATAATGTGTTCATGCTGCATATGATGCGTTCCATGTTTGAAATGCTGCGTGCAGGCGTGTTCTATAACCGCCAGGTCATGTTCAAAGTACGTACCACGCGCGTTGCTTTGCTGGATCAACATCGCGCTATTCACGACGCCTTGATCGACCGCAAACCAGAGGCGGCGCGCAAAGCCATCGAAGATCATCTGGGGTATGTTGAAATGTGTATGCTGGACGACAAAAAGTCAGAACAAAACGAATCAATTGCCAAACAACGTTACGAACACGAAAAAAATCGTTCGTAAACAGTTCAATCAAGATTAGATTACTGTTTCTACCTGCAAAACAATATCCTACGACTTTCCAGATTTTGATCATTTTTCCGCTCATTCGTGGCGTTAAAAGGCCTAAGCTTTGACAGCATTCGCATTTCGGTTATTTTCGATCCTGAAACAAGTAACGTGATCCATGTGTGGATACGCAATACAACAAATATAGAATAACGGCCCTCCAAAACAAACAGCCCCGCAAGAATTCTTGCGGGGTTTTTTGTGCTTAATTGTCCACGGGGGCCTTTATCGCGCATCTTTATATGTCGCGCAGCTTGGCAAAATGCCCATCCCAGCCTTTATCCAATGCCATGCTTAAGCCAAAGCTTTGCGCACCCACATTTTCTAGCCCGGTGTGGCGCATTGTAATCCGTGTACCACCTTCAATTTCATCCAATGTCCAATGCACTTCGGTATCCATATCAGGGAACGGTTTGATCGCGAAACTATAGCTCAATGCGTGGTAAGGATCCATTTTCAGAACCTTACCCCAACACATTTTGTCACCGCTATCCGTACCTAACAATGCATAATCCTGACCATCCGCCAAATCCTGTTGTGGCGGGTGAAACCATTTGGCCAGTTTATCGGCCTCAGTCAAATACCCCCATGCCACTTTGGCGCTAACGGGTAAAAATACGGTTTTTATAATTTCAGACGTGTTCATTTTTGTTCTTCCTGTTCTACAAGGGATGCCAAAGCATCCAATTTATCATCCCAAAATTGGTCAAAATACGCGATCCACTGCATGATAGATTTAAACCCCTCTCGGTTCAGTGAATTGATCCGTTCGCGGCCCTCAGCCTTAACCGTGATCAACTGCCCTACCTCCAGAAGCTTCATATGCTTTTTTACACCTGCGCGTGTCATATCAAAATGATCCACGACCTGACCGATCGTCATGTCTTGTTCCGCCAGCAACGCCAAAATTTGTTGACGTGTCGGGTCACCCAGTGCCTTAAAAGATTTAACAGCTAAAGCATCCATCAATCTGCCACCGGTACAAAATCAAAAGGGCCGTCCTGATATAGAAAAGCGATACATTCTTCTGACGACACGCATTCGCTAACATGTGCGATATTTGCAGGTATTTTGTAAAATCCGCCGACACCTACAACTTTCCTGTCAGGTTCTGCCATTCCTTTTGGATAATGTTTCATTTCACCGGCAATCATTACACCAAACATATTTGCTGTTTTCGTATGCACAGGGCTTTTAATGCCTGCGGGCAACCGCACTAACGCCATGTATTGCCCTGTAAAGCGATCCCCTTCCAATGCTGCGAAGGCAACGCCTTCAGGTGTGTCATCCCATTGCACATCACTTAAGGGTAATGTCATAATCGGGTTTGCGGTTTCGGCAGCAAAAGCGACTGCACCGCCCAAGCCAAGTGTGAAGGTTAATAATATTCTTAGCATTGTTTTCTCCATATAATACCTTTTGGTATCATTTATATAGTACCTTTTAGTATTATTTGTCAACAAGCAAAATAAAACCCCGCAACAACGTTACGGGGTTTATATCTTTAAAGCTTTATGAACGCTTAATGCAGTTTCGCACCAACGTCTTTGATTGCCGCGTCGATCATGCCGCCTGCATCCTTGGCAGTCATTTTCGCTGCGATCACTTCACCTGCAACCGTTGTTGCCACGGAAATCGCGGTATCGCGCACTTCTTTGATGGCAGAGGCTTCCGCAGATGAAATCTGATCTTCAGCCGCTTGCAAGCGCCGCGCAATGGCAAGCTTTAAATCGGCTTTGGCTTCTTTAGCCGCCGTTTTCGCTTCACCTTTTGCATTTGCAACAATCTTATTTGCAAGTTCCTGCACTTCTTTTTGCTTGCGCTCGTAAGATGCCAAAATCGCTTGGGCCTCTTCACGCAATGCGCGGGCTTCATCGATTTCAGCTTTAATGCCGTCCGCGCGTTTATCCAAAATTCCACCAATTAGGCCCGGAACTTTCAAATACAGCAAAACACCGACAAACAGAACGAATGCGATGGTCACAACGAAATTTGTGTTGTTCAGATCAAAGAACGGACCGCTTGCCGCAAATGCGGGAACAGCAGTCATAGCTAATAGGATCGGGGTGGTAAATAATTTCATCATTCTACCCTTTCAACCGTGCTGTGACAGCCGCTTTAACCGCTTTTGCATCATTTGCAGCCGGCATTACAGCGTCAACAATCGCAGTCGCCGTATCGGCTGCAACAACCTG
>Ga0209344_10004859_pt1 | contig 12008 bp, 5 predicted proteins | sample Cruoilmetagenom6_FD_187293 | JGI IMG/M metagenome (GOLD analysis project Ga0209344, IMG submission 187293) | Oil polluted marine microbial communities from Coal Oil Point, Santa Barbara, California, USA - Santa Barbara Oil Seep Sample 6 (SPAdes)... | ecosystem: Environmental > Aquatic > Marine >...
CCGTCGCGCCCTGGCACCATCCAGCCGGTCAGCGACATATTGGCCAGATACATCGCATAATCGACAATCGGTCGGGCGCTTAACGCCCCGACAAGGGCAACCCGGCGGGCACCGGCAAGCATTTGCGCCGCGGCCTCAAGATCATCGGTATCCAGGCCCCCGATCAAGGTCTTGGTATTGCGGATGGTGGCGGCGGCGTGACGGGTGGTAAAGGCTGTATTGGCGTCATCGTCATCGACCAAAATCTGCGCCCTTTCGGCAAGCATGGTCCGGCTTTGCAACACATCCGCCCGACATGTTTCGCGCAGGTCATCGTAACTGTCATATCCGATGGCATGGGCCAGTCGGGTAAATGTCGGCGCCGGAAGGTTTGCAGCATCCGCAACAAACCGTTGTGACCGCGTTGCAACCTCGACGGGATGATCAACGACAAATCGGGCCGCCTTGCGCAATTGCGGGCTAAGGGACTGCAATGTGTTGGGGGTCAGGTTATTCAGGTCGGCCACGGTGTTCGCGATACTGTTGCATTTGTTTCATGATGGAATATGAATGAAACATATGTTACACGAATCGTCAAGTTGGGAACTGCCGTGACCAAATCCAAACTTCCGGAACAGGCCAGCGTCGTTGTTATTGGCGGCGGCATCATGGGGTGTTCAACGCTGTACCATCTGGCCAAGATGGGGGTGAGCGACGCGATCCTTCTGGAACGCAACCGCCTGACGTCCGGCACCACATGGCATTCCGCCGCGCAGGTGCGCGCGCTCAGAAACTCGCGCAATCTGACGCGGATGATCCAATATTCCGTTGATCTCTATAGCCAGCTTGAAAAAGAAACGGGCCAGTCTGTTGGCTGGATCCAAAAGGGATCGCTGTCGATTGCAACCAACGCGGATCGTCTAACCCACATAAAACGACAGGAGGCTTTGGCCCATACATATGGCATCGATGCAAATTCGGTTTCGGCGGGCGAGGCCAAAGAACGTTGGCCGTTGATGAATGCGGATGATGTGATTGGTGCGGTCTGGTCACCCGATGACGGGCGGGTATCGCCCAGCGATGTTTGTGCCGCGTTGGTGAAGGCGGCCAAGGGCTTGGGTGCGAAGATTTTCGAAAACACCGGCGTGACCGGAATCCTGACAGAAAACGGTTGTATCCGAGGTGTCCAAACCGCCCAAGGCACGGTGAAGTGTGACGCAATCGCGTTGTGCACCGGTCTGTGGTCACGCGACGTGGGTGCAATGGCCGGGGCTGACGTTCCCGCCTTGGCCTGCGAACATTTCTATCTGTTGACCAAGCCCATTGACGGGATCACCGGAAACATGCCCACGCTTAGTGATCATGACAGCCATCTATACATCCGCGACGATAGCGGTGGATTGTTGGTGGGATGTTTTGAACCGATGGGCAAACCGATCATGCCGGGTGTTCTGGACGAGAGTTTTGAGTTCGGGTTGCTGCCTGAAGATTGGGATCATTTTGAGCCGATGATGGAACTGGCTTTGCATCGCCTGCCACCTCTGGAAACGGCGGAGGTCAAGATGTTGCTGAACGGGCCGGAAAGTTTCACACCCGACGGTAGTTTCATGCTGGGCGAGACGGCCGAAACCCGTGGCCTGTTTCTGGGGTGTGGAATGAATTCAGTCGGCATGGCCTCGGGGGGCGGCGCTGGTATGAATCTGGCGCATGCAATCGTTCATGGGCACACGGCCTATGATTTAAGCGAGGCAGATGCCAAACGGTTTGCGCCGGTGTTCAACAACATCGACCATTTGATGGCCCGCGCCCCCGAGATTTTGGGCACCCATTACGAAATTTCCTACTCCGGGAAACAACGTGCGACCGCCCGCAATCTGCGCACGCTTCCGCTGGATGCTGAATACCGCGCTGCAGGTGCCCACATGGGGCAGTTTTACGGATGGGAACGCCCCTTGTATTTCGGCAAGGTCGTCGAACCAAAGTTGTCCTTCGGGCGTCCGGACTGGTTTGAACATGTGCAATCCGAGGTGTCGACCGCCAGCCAAGGCGCTGCGATTTTCGATGCCTCCTCGTTCGGTAAAATCGAGGTTACCGGCCCGGATGCCGAGGCATTTCTGTTGAAAACCTGTGCCGGACATATGGGTCGTGCGCCCGGATCGGTCATTTACACGGCGGTTCTGAATGAACGCGGCACATTTGAAAGCGATATCACCGCCCAACGGATTGGCGATGATCACTATCGTCTGTTCACCGGCACGGCAGCCATAAAACGCGATCTTGCATGGTTTCGTCGTCATGCGGACGGCTATGACGTTACGCTGGAGGACAGTACCGAACGTTACGCCGTTCTTGGCCTGATGGGTCCTGATGCGGCGCGGATCGTTTCCGAGGTCGGCGCGCCGGAACTGAATGATCTCAAATACTTCAAGGTTGGCCCAGCCTATATCGCGGGCCAACATGTCCGGGCGGCGCGTATGTCTTACGTCGGTGAAGCAGGGTGGGAAATCACCTGTAAATCCGAAAATGCCTCTGCAATCTATGCCGCGCTTGTTCAGGCTGGTGCACGTCCCGCAGGTCTTTACGCACAGACATCGATGCGGGTTGAAAAAGGGTTTTGTGCCATGGGGCACGAGCTTGATAGCGACACATCCCCTGTGGATGTCAGGCTGGCCTTTGCCACGCGTAAATCGGGTGGGTTTATTGGGTATGAGGCTTTGCAGGGCCGGCGGGATGCAGGTGCAAAGCCAAATGTCATATCCCTCTTGTTCGACGAAAAACCGGCGATGCCTTTGGGGCACGAACCGATCATTGTGAACACCGAAATTGTTGGACAGATCACAACATGCGCATTCGGATATCGGGTCGGCAAACTTGTTGCCCTTGGCCACGTGACAGTGCCGCTTAAAGAGGGTGCTCAGGTGCAGATCAATATCGCCGGTGAAATGTTCCGCGCGAAGGTTAGCCACGGCCCTCTGTACGATCCGGACGGCAGTTTGATGAAGGGCTGAGGGTTTGATACGGCCCTTCACTGACGTCAATTTCACGCCGGGCGCGCGCTATTTCATGCGACAGGCGCCGTCGCTGTAAAGCGGCGCATCCTGGCGCGGGAACGAAAACCCGACGTCTTCAAAACCCACGACGAATCCGCCATTCGCCCATTCCCAGGTTCCATACCCGTGGCGGATGCTGGACGTCGTGCAATCATGGTGCATGTTCAAAATCTCTTGTTCGAAATAGGTTTTGGTGCTTGGTTCGGCCGTCGCCATCGGAACAACGATTTCGCGCGGTTCAACCGAAATCAATGTGGCCCCCATTTCGTTTTCTTCGACGGCGAATTCTGTACCGTCAGCTTCGGTGACCGTGTAGGTATCCTGTGGTGGAATATCGTCATGCGGCACACCACCCAGACCGGCCATCTCGATCGCGGCGAGGCTGTAGGCCCAAGGCTCCTGACGATTGCTACATGTTCCAAGGTCGATCTGAAACGCGATCTGGTACCCGTTTTCAGCTATACCAGAATTGGTCCATACCAAGGTTCCGTGTGCCCGATAAGATGTACCGGTTTCGTCTGTAACTTCGTAATCACAGGCGGGCCAATCGGCAATATCAACGGATTGGGTGCTGACCCAAAAGCCGTAAAACGGCGTTTTCTCTGTGAAGACTGGGTTTTCATCGTACATCGTCACATAGACACCTTCAGGATCAACAAAGAACTTCAGGTGTTGGTCACGCATTTCCAGCGCGGCGATAACTTCGCCGGACGGCAGGGTCACGTCGCCAATGATTTCGATGTCGTCGATGTAACTCCCATCGGCCTTGAACATGGGGTCCACGCCATCCGCATGCGCGGCAAGAGCGCCCAGTAGCGTCAGGCATACACCGGTTGATAAAGTCATTTTTGTTGAAAACATTTTGTACCTCCAAGGGTAAAATCAAGACCTCATAATTGCATGCGCAATGCGTGTTAGTCCAACATTTCCGGACATACAGCGTTTGGAGGTTTGGACACTATTGAAAGCAACAGGCGAAAACGTAAAGATTTTGGTGCGCAAAGGGGCGCCGTTTTCACGGTGAGTTGCAAGGTATTTCGGGTTTCCTTTGCATTTTGGCTACAACTGCTACGGTGATAGACAGCGTCGTCGCATTTGCGTCCGCTATGGCATCGTTCTTGTTATTTCAGAGAGGAATTCCCATGTTTAAATCCATTCCCGTTATCGCCGCCGGTTTTGTTCTGGCTGGTGCAGCTGCGTCCTTCGCACAGTGTTCAGACCTCAGCGGTCAGAACGCCACCAACGTGGTCGCCGAACGCGCCTATGATTTGCAAAGTCCGGGCAAGACATATGACGTCACTGTCGGCGGGACAGTGAATACAAACCACTGCGGCATTCCAAACCCGGGGTTTTTGCCACTTAACGCCACTGTCCGGTTGGACCTTGGTGCGGCAGAGGGCAAAGAAGCGATGATCACCGCAGAATCTGACTGCAGTGAGACAATCCTGTTTGTCGCAACACCAGATTTCCGCGAGATAGCCACCGGTAATTCTGCCGAAACTCTTGTTGCGGTCCATGTTCCACGTTCTGAAATCGGAAATGACCAAACCATCCTGGTTTTCGTTGGAAGTGCCAATGAGGGAGAAAGTTGTGCGGGAAAAGTGACGTTCATGACTGCGCGCGGCTAAGGCGATTTGGTGCTATAGTTTGTTAACGGGCACCTTTAACATCATGTTCCCGTCTTCATCGGTTGGCACCTCTCCGGCGCGCATATTCACCTGAAGCGATGGGATGATCAGCTTGGGCATAGCCAGCTGTTCATCCCGTTCAGTGCGGAACTTGATGAAATCTTCGCGTGTTTTGCCTCCACCAACATGGATGTTGGTTTGTTTCTGTTCACGGATTGTGGTTTCCCACGCAATCGCCCGCCCGCCGGGGCCGTAGTCATGGCAGATGAACAGGCGCACATCGTCCGGTAGTTCCAGAACACGGGCAATTGAATCATAAAGTTGTCCGGCATCTCCGCCCGGAAAATCCGCACGGGCCGATCCACCGTCCGGCATGAAAAGCGTGTCGCCAGCAAAGGCGGCGTTGCCCATCACATGGACCATACAGGCGGGCGTGTGCCCCGGCGTATGCATGGCGAAACATCGCATGTTGCCAACCATGTAGGTGTCGTTATCCTGAAATAGAGCATCGAATTGCGATCCGTCACGTTGGAATTCTGTGCCCTCGTTGAAAATCTTGCCGAACGTGTCCTGTACGGTTTGAATGTGCTCGCTGATCCCGATCTTGCCGCCCAGTTCCTGTTGAATATAGGGCGCGCCGGACAGGTGATCGGCGTGAACATGTGTTTCAATGATCCACTCAAGCGAAAGATTATTTTGCCGGATGAATGCGATAACCCGGTCCGCCCCGTCGTAGGTCAATCGCCCGGCGGATTGGTCAAATTCCATTACGGCGTCGATCACGGCGCATGCATTGCTGTCGGGATCTTTTACCACGTAGCTGATCGTATTGGATTGTTCGTCGAAGAAACCGGTAACCTCTGGGTTTGTATTCAGCTCAACGTCAGGCAGTGTCATCAGGTTACCTCGTGTCAGTCCCAATCGGGAACAAAAGTTCCGATTTGAGGGTATTTCGATTGAACACCGGATTTATGGCAGAGGCCACAGTAAGCGTTACCAGAAAGAACAGACTAACAGTTTTGTGTGCCATGACCAAATGGTCTGTATGCGCATTCGCAAGGCAATTGTCGAAAAATGCCTTAGTGGTGCTCACAAATGACCCTGGTGTCGTCGAGACTAAAGCATTTCAAGATACGGAGGTCTACCCAAGCGAGAATTTTGCGCATTCGATTCTATTATAGGGGCATTTTTTCGGCAATTATGACGCAGAGATTCAACTTATCATCATCGAAATGAGAGGATCTGTCTCACACATATTTGACTCACAGTTCGGCGGCATGTTTTGATCTGCTGGTGAACGCGCAATCCGTTCAAGTGTGTGAGTTAGCTAGTAAATTTAGTCCAAATTAGACAGGGGAACCTGCAATGGATTGATTTTTAGGGCGGCGCGCGCAGGGACGGTTGGGGAGCCACATGTCAAAATACGGACAAACGCACGGCGATATGCGCGGCAAATTGATTTCAATTAATTCATTAATTTTTGCAGCTATCGCGTTGGTGTTTCTCACCTTCGTGCCGACGCAATCTTATGCGCAGGGCGGCCCATTCGATCCACCGTTTGGTGACCCCGAACCGATTGCAAATGGGATCTGTTCCGCCGTTCCAGGCGATCCTGATTGTATGATGGGTCCCATGGAGCCGATTGCAAATGGGATTTGCTCTATGACGCCGGGCGATCCCGATTGCGTGATGGTACCCACCGAAACCGATCTGGGCATCACCATCACCGACAACACCGATCCGGTCACCGCAGGCAACGCCCTGACATACACGGTTAACGTCTCGAACAATGGCGAAGCGGTGGCCAATGCGGTTACCGCAAACGTAATATTGCCCTTAGGTGTCACTTTGGTTAGCAAAACGGGTTGTCCCGGTGGCCCAATGGGCAGCGCAAATTGTGCGCTTGGTGACATAGCCGCCTTTGGCGGTGCCGCTGGCTATTCTATCAACGTGACTGTGGATGCTGGCACTGTTGGCAATATTATTGCCAACGCGTCTGTAAATGACCCCAACGACATCAACGGGGCCAACAATAACGCGTCCGAACAAACAACAGTTCAGGCACCCCCCCCGTCTGCCGACCTGTCGATCACCAAAACCGATGGTTTGACAAGTGTCTTCGCCGATGATCGCCTTACCTATACAATCGTTGCGACGAACAATGGCCCTGACGCTGCGACAAATGTGGCGGTCACTGACGTCTTCCCTGCCAAACTGGAAGGGTGCAGCTTCTCGTCTGTCGCTGCCGGTGGGGCCACCGGAAATGTGGCGGCCGGTGCGGGCAATATCGATGAATTTCTTAACATGCCGTCTGGATCATCGGTCACATACACCGCGTCGTGCCGGGTGAAGGACACGGCGACGGGAACTATTTCTAACACCGCGTCAATCTCATCCGCTGTGGCCGACCCGGTTGCAGGCAACAATTCGGCCACTGATGGTGACACTGTGATTTCCGCGCCCGCGAGCATTACGGTTAGGAACGTGACCGTTCCGGCGGGATCTACACAGGCCTTTGCCACCGCCGTGACGGGGCCGGGTACAAATGCCAACTCCAACCTTGAAGACGGGCAGTCAATTACGAGAACAGGCCTTGCTGCCGGCACTTACGGGGTCACGCAAGCTGCGCATCCCGATTATGATAAAGCGCTGGTATGTGTTGATCCCTCTGGTGGGACCTCGACCGCGGGTGGCGTGGGTTCGGTGGGCTTGGCGTCTGGAGAAGACGTGGTGTGTACCTATACCAACACCCTGAAATCCGCAGATGTATCCGTCACCATCGATGATGGTGTGACCGGCGTCCTGCCGGGCGGGACATTGAATTTCACAGTGGTGGCCACAAATAATGGGCCGACAGATGCGGGCCGAGTACGGTTTTCTGCTAGTTTTGGTGGCAGCCGCACCTGCTCATTCACGTCAGTCGCTGCTGGCGGCGCAACAGATAATTCGGTGGTGGGTGCAGGGTCGCCACGCGACACGTTGAACATGCCGGCCGGATCGACGGTCACTTACTCGGCGTCCTGTACAAGTGTAACGGGTACGCCTAACACAGCGTTAACCAGCACGGCCAGTGTCTTCCTCTTGTTCGGTGGCGATCGCGATCCGAGCAATGATACCGCGTCGGATACAAATACGATTGTGCTTCCGACGGGCCTTATTCAGGTGCGTCAGTCCGTGGTTCCGAATACGTCAGCGCAATCCTTTAACTTTGCGATTAACAATGGTGCCACCCCCGCAGCATTTTCACTTGCGCACGGAGGAGGCCAGAATTTCACCCTCGGGTTGGGATCTTACCAGGTGACGCAAACACCACCCGCCGGGTTTGAAACCACGGTCAGTTGTCTCGGCGGCGGCGAAGGTACACGCACGGCCGGAACCTCCGCGTTCATTGATCTGACCGCTGGAGCGATGGTGTGCAATTTCCGAAGCGTACAACAGGTTGCGGATTTACAGGTTTCACTTTCCGACAATGTTGACCCAGCCTTCCCAGGGGATACCGTGACCTACACGGCCCAAGTGCAAAACGCCGGTCCGATTGACGCCGAAGGCGTGAAGGCCGCGTTTACTTTACCTGCTGGAATGACATTTGTTTCCACTTCGGGCTGCGCCGAAGATCCGAACGGAACACCATCCTGTTCACTTGGAACAATTGCTGCGGGGAGCAGTACAATGTTCACTGTACAGGCCACCGTGGATGCCGAAACATTGGGTGCAGTTAACGCAAATGTTTCTGCGACAAGCACGACGGAATTGATCAATACAACAGACGATTCCGCCAACGAAAGCACGCAGATAATCGCACTCGTTCCGCCGGTTTTCACCAAGGTGTTTACGCCTGACAGCGTCGCGTTTGGTGGGCAGTCCACTTTGACCTTCACAATCAACAATGCAAGTTCAACACGGGCCGCGGAAAACCTGTCATTCACCGACAACCTGCCAGACGGGGTGATCGTGCGCGTCGGTGGATCAAAATCCAAAACCTGCGAAGGCGGCATGGTAGCCGCCGACGGCGGTAGCATCAGCTATGCCGGGGGCACGCTTGGTGCCGGTGACAGTTGTACCATATCGGTTGATGTGATTTCGACCAGTGCAGGTTCCAAAGTGAACACCACTGGCGATTTAACATCGTCGCTGGGCAATTCCGGCACAGCCACGGATACATTGAACGTCAGCGAAGAAGAAGCAGACCTGGCCATCACCGTTAGTGATGATGCTGATCCGGTTTCGATTGGGGATACGATCACCTATACCGTGACAGTGATGAACAACGGCCCACAGACCGCTGTGGCGGCAAGCGTCAGATTTGGCCGCCTGCCAACGCATGTTCGGTTGACCGGCGCGCTTGGGTGTGGTGCCGGAAGCGGACCGGGGTTATGTGCACTTGGTGATATCGCCAGCGGAAGTTCCAAACAATTCACCGCAACAGTTGACGTCAATTCTGAACCATTCGGGCCGCTAAATGCGACCTTCAATGCCGGATCAACAACGTTTGACCCAGATGGGGCAAACAACACTGCGACAGAATCTACCCTGATATCCAATCAGGCGCCGGTCATCACGGCGCCGTCTGCAGAGATTAAAGTGCTTGTCAAAATTGCAGAAAACCAAACTGCTGTGACAAACGTTGATGCGACGGATGACATTGATTCCGAAGGGTCGGGCCTGACCTACAAAATTACGGGTGGGGATGATCAGGCGTTGTTTTCTATCAACGTGGCAACCGGCGCGCTGAGCTTTAAATCTGCTCCGGACTTTGAAACGCCTTTGGACAAGAACAAAGACAACATCTATGTCGTGTTTGTTTCCGTGGCCGATAGCGGCGCATTGACGGATACTATCACAATCGGCGTGCAGGTGACCGACGTTGTCGAAAACCTGCCGCCTGATGCAAATGCTGGCCCGGATCAGACCGTTGCCTCTGGCGCATTGGTCACGTTGGACGGATCCGGATCAACCGATCCGGACAAAGACAAGCTAACATTCAAATGGACACCGCCCGCGGGCGTAACCCTGTCGGATGTGACTGCTGCCAGCCCAACTTTCACAGCGCCTGCTGTGGCCGTGGGTGATCCGGATAAGGTTTTGGTCTTCACCGTCGAGGCCAATGATGGTCTGGAAAAAGACACCGATACGGTTTCAATCACAGTGCGCGCAAATGTGGGTGTGGTAATCAGCGGGCTGCCAGCAGAATTTACCGGGCCGGAAACCGTTACCGTTACCGCCGTCTTTGACCGGTCCGTGACGGGGTTCGAAGCTGGCGATGTGACCGTGACAAACGGTGCTGTGACCGGTGTGACAGGGGGCGGGACGACGTACACCGTGACCATCGACACCACGGGTGTGGGCGACGTGACGGTTGTGATCCCCGCGGGTGGAGTGCAAGACGCCGTCGGCATCACCAATGCGGTGTCAAATACGCTGACCTCGGCCAATCAATTGCTTAATCTGACAACTGAACAGTTGGTCACCTATTTGTATAGTCGCGCTCAGAGCCTGGTGAGCAACCAACCGGAATTGTTCAAATTCCTGTTGAACCGGGTTGGTGGGCAATTCAGCTTTATCTCGACCCAAGGCAGCATGAACTTTAGCGCATCATCCAATTCGGACAGCCCGATGTGGTTTAGCATTCGTGGGTCGTGGTCTGAAAATGGCAATACGGACACTACGTATGTTTTGGGTGCTGTCGGGTCGCACATGAAGATCAACGAGAATCTGTTGTTGGGTACAATGGTCCAACTCGATTTCGCCCGCGACGAAAATGGTGCGGCGACAACGGAGGGCACCGGATGGTTGTTTGGCCCGTATTTCGTGGCACGCCACGCGACCCAACCGATCATTTTTGAGGGCCGTTTGCTTTATGGGCAGACGGATAACCAAATTTCGCCATTGGGGACCTACACCGACAATTTTGACAGTGAACGCTGGTTGGCGCAGGCGCGTGTGACCGGCGAGATGGGCTATGACCGGGTAACATTGTACCCAACTGCAGCCTTTAGTTATCTCAGCGATAGTCAGGAATCCTATTTCGATACGCCCGGTAACTTTATCCCGTCGCAATCGATCGAATTGACAACGTTCGATTTCGGATTGGATTTCAGCCTGCCTATGGCCGTCAAAAAAGGCGACGCCACGTTAACGGGTGGTGTGTCTGGCATCTATTCAAGCACGTCAGGCACGGGACCGGGGGCCTCTGTAGTACCAAATTATGATGGCGGACGCGGCAAGGTGAAATTGGGCCTTGAGCGTCGGTTCAGTGATGAATCACGCCTGAACCTGACCTCGTTCTATGACGGCATCGGGTCGGGCGGGTTCTCAAGCACAGGGCTTGGGTTCAGCTACGAATTCCGGTTTTAAAACCTGATCATTGAAAATGGCAAACGGGCGTTTTAGCGCCCATTTTGCGTTGTAACAAGGTGAGGGTTGCTACCGCAGTGACGTCTGCCCGGTCATGGCCATCGTTAGGCTGGCCTCTTTTGTCACCACGTCCCATAGTCGTTCCAATCCTACCTCGCCCTGCGCGGCCATTGCGAACAACAGGATACGCCCCAGAAACACGAAATTGGCCCCTTGTGCATAGGCCTTGATGACGTCCTCACCGGACTGGATACCGCTGTCATAGAACAGCGGAAATTCAGGGCCCAAGGCAGTGCGGATATCGCGCAGCGCCAAAATGGGTGGCGGGGCCGCATCCAGTTGTCGGCTGCCATGGCTTGACACCTGAATGGCATCAACGCCGGCCTCTTTCATCGCCAAGGCGTCCTCGACGCTGAGCACGCCTTTGATCACCAGTTTGCCCGGCCATACGTCACGCAGACGTTTGAGGTACGACCAATCTGCGGCTGCGCGGCTTTCGGTGCGGTCGAACTTGAAATTCACACCGTCAAAATTGGCCAACTTGGGCTGCCCTTTGAACAATGTGGTCAGTGACCACCGCGGATGCAGCGCGAAATCCATAAACTGGCGGGGCCCAAGGCGAAACGGCATTTTGAATCCGTGGCGCAATTCGCGTGGGCGACGCCCCAGTTCGGGAACATCAACAGTCAAAACCAACACCTTGTATCCGGCGGTTTTGGCGCGTTCCACAAGCTTCATTGTGCCGCTGCCGTCGCCGCTGAAGTAAAGCTGGAACCACGCGTTCCCTTCGGCCGTTTCCAACATCTGTTCCATCGGGGTGGAGGCCACTGTCGATACCCCAAGGGGAACGTTGTGCTTTGCCGCCATCCGCGCCAGCATCAGGTCCGCGCCGGGGGTGGACAGGTTGCACATGCCCATTGGCGAAATGCCAAACGGCAGGCCACGACGTTTTCCGAAGACATCCACGCTCAGGTCACGTCTGGCGACATTAACCAAC
>Ga0209344_10004860_pt1 | contig 12008 bp, 9 predicted proteins | sample Cruoilmetagenom6_FD_187293 | JGI IMG/M metagenome (GOLD analysis project Ga0209344, IMG submission 187293) | Oil polluted marine microbial communities from Coal Oil Point, Santa Barbara, California, USA - Santa Barbara Oil Seep Sample 6 (SPAdes)... | ecosystem: Environmental > Aquatic > Marine >...
CCGACTAACGATTGCGATGGAATTAAGAATTGAGAATTAAGAACTCAAAATTGATGAGCTAGTTCTTCTCACCGGCGTGGCAGCAGGCTGCACAGCGTCCCTGGAAATCCAGCCGCTGCTCGGTGATCTCACAGCCAACCATCTCTTTGAGAGTCCGCCAGTCCACTTCCGGTACGCCGAAGACATCCCAGATCTGACCGCAGTCAGAACAGATGAAATGGGCGTGGGAAGCGAGATCGGCGTCGTAGTGGGCTCGCCGGTCGGTGCCGTAGATCTCACGGATCACACCCTCGTCCTTGAGAACCGAAAGGTTCCGGTAGACGGTGCCGAGGGAGATCTTCGGTACATCGGCCCGGACCTTTTCAAAGATCCAGTCCGCGGTGGGGTGAGAGTGAGTGTTCTTGATGGTCTCGTAGACCACTCGACGTTGGCGCGTTTCCCTGGTCCGAGTGCGCTCAGCCATTCTATCCCCCTGTTCAGGTCACCCCGTTTCTACCACAGGCTCTTCTCAAAGTCGAGTGTAGTTACCATTACTGCTCGTCTGAGATCGAGATTGCGTGCTATCATCGCCTCACTCCCGTCCACGGGGGAGATTCCAAATGGTCCAGTTCATTCGTGAGCTCGAGCCGTCATCACGGCCACGCGAACGCATGCTTGATTTCGGTCCGGCCGTACTCTCGGATGCCGAGTTGTTGGCGGTCCTCATGCGCACCGGAAGACGTGGTCGGGGTGCGGTCGTCGAGGCCAACGCCCTGTTGGTGGAGGCCGGGGGACTCTCGGAGTTGGCGAGATGGAGCGCGGCCGAATTGCTCGGTGTCGATGGAATCGGCCCGGCAAAGGCCGCGACGATTCTCGCCAGCCTCGAACTCGGTCACCGGGTCGCTCGATCAAGACTGCGCGAGACCGAAATCCTCGGCGATCCTGCAGTGGTCGGCGAATACCTGCTTCGGAGACTGCAGGTGGAGCGCCGCGAGGTTTTCGGATTCCTCACCGTCGATGGGCGGCATAGGCTGATCCGAAGCCATGAGCACAGTCTCGGGACCCGCACCCAGGCGCCCGTCGATCCTGCTGAGCTCTTCCGCAAGGCCCTTGGCGATGGGGCTGCAGGGTTGCTGCTCTTCCACAATCACCCGAGCGGTCAGCTCGAACCGAGTCGGGACGATATCGATCTCACCCGGCGCCTTGTCCGGGCCGGAGAGGTGGTCGGCGTTGCGGTTTGGGATCACGTCATTGTCGGGAGTGGCCAATGGTTGTCACTCAGGAGATCGAGGCCGGGGTTGTTTGCGGCGGGTTTGTGAATCGTAAGTCGTGAGTCGTTAGGCGTAATGCACTCCTGGGTTTCCGGAAGTGCTCGAAGGCTTCGTACAGGCGAGGGTTGATTCCGGTGGGACAGCATCCCGAAGACCCAACGCGTCGTTGGGGTCCTTCGCCGGCGACTTGCGACTCACGACTCACGGACTTACGACTCACGACTCACGAACCGAGTTGACACCGAGGCCGGGCGGCGCAAAGATGACCCCTCGTGGTGAGAGAGACTCACCGACTTGGAGGTCCCATGAAACGCATTGCTGCCATCACCCTGGTTCTCGCTCTGTCTGTCGTCGCACCCGTGATTGCTGGAGAGGGCACCGACTACGGCAAGGGTGTCGCCATCGACACAGCCGTCCCGGTGGAAACTCTTCTTGCATCGCCCGACGACTACCTCGGCAAAGCTGTCCGGGTCGACGGCGTCATCACCGGCGTTTGCAAGAAGCGGGGCTGCTGGATGCAGATCACCGACTCTGAGACCGGAAACGGAGTCAGGATCAAGGTTGACGACGGGGTCATCGTTTTCCCATACACGGCCATGGGCAAGAAGGCCTCGGCCGAGGGCGTCTTCGATGCCATCACCCTGACCCCCGAACAGGTCGAAGCCCGCGCGGCTCAGCAGACCGCCGAACACGAGCACGCCGAGGGCGAGAACTGCGACAGGGCCGATCCCAAGGAAGAGGGGGCGGGCTGCGACGCTCCAATCCTGGACAACCGCATCTACATGATCCGTGGCACCGGCGCGGTCATCTACAGCTAGAGGAGCGTGTGGTGGATAGAGTTGGCGGCGCCTTTCGGGTGTCGTTTTGCCCGCTTTTCGGCGTATTCTTGGTCCATACCACCAGTATGAACCTGCGAATCCGACGAAAATCGGCCTCAAACGACCCTCCGAAATCCATCCTCCATCTATCCACTACACGCCCCTGAAAGCACCAACACGATGAAGTGGCGCAAGCTGGTCATCGCAACCCACCGCGATGTCGGCTATTTCTTTGCCGGGCTGACGGTGATCTACGCGATCTCGGGGATCGCCGTCAATCACATCGAGGACTGGAATCCCAACTACGTGATCCGGACCGATGAGGTGTCGGTGGGCGAGTTGCCGCCAGGCGGGACGACCGTGATGGCGGACGCCGTACTCGAACGCCTGGGGATCACCGAGGAGCCCGAGTCGATCGTGAGGATGGCGCCCGACCAGCTCAAGATCTTCCTTGATCAGCGCACTCTTACGGTTGCGGTGCCATCGGGAGAAGTTGGCGACGAACATGCCCGCAGACGCTACGCCTTCTTTGAGGTCAACTATCTCCACCTCAACCACGGCAAAGGGTTCTGGACGTGGTTCGCTGACGTCTACGCCATCGGCCTGGTCGTGCTTGCCTGTACCGGGATCTTCATCATCACCGGCAAGAAAGGGCTCGGCGGCCGGGGCCGCTGGCTCCTCATCGCAGGCTTGGTGATTCCGTTGATCTATCTCATGCTTGTGGTGTGGTCCTGAACGACTCGATCCGAAGGGTGATCTCCCCTTCACCAAGCACAGACTCAGGCCAGCTTCAGTCATCGCCGGCTTTGGCGATCTCGAAGGTGTGAACCCGGGACGAGGCGGGTGGCGAGGACGGGGGAAGAACGGTGACGTTGAGACTCGCCGCTTCAAAGTCGAGTGTCAGATCTACCCCTTCGTACCCCGTGATCCAAAGGCGGAATTCGGCCTCGTTGAGGACGGTTTCGGTTCCGACCGTATAGCGCAGTCTGAGCGTGTCTCCAACCTCGAGTCTCTCGCTCCACACGTGATGGGGTTGGCGAGCCACCAGGAAATTGTGTGCAAACTCGATCCATCCGGATCGGCCGTCCAGCCTGACAACGATCTCCACCTCGCTCTCGCTGTGGGCGGGGAGGGTCAGAAACTGCCCGCCGAAGACGTACTGTTGCCCGGAGTCGCGGATCACCGGGTGCTTTCCCGTCGAGATCAGAGCCAGATTCCGTTGTTCGGTGCGTTCGGTATGGGTCGCGTGGCTTCGCAATGCGATCTCACGCAGTCGGTTGTTTTCCTCCGGCGTGGCCTGTCGCATCGCATTTTCCGCGGAGAACAGCGCTCCTTGCCTCATTCGAGTGACGCCACAGGTTGCGAAGTCTTCGGTGCAGATCGTGAGGTCGAGGTCGGGCGACAGGCCGGCGACCATTCCGAGATAGGTGTTGCCCCAGTAGACGTCTCGCCCGTGGTTGTAGCCTCGGAAGACCGATCGGCCGGTCCAATTGGGACGCAGTGAGTCCATCTGGAGGTAATCGAGGACCGAGATCGGGAGGTCGGGTTGTGTGAAGACCTGATCGACAACCGCTGGTTCGGTGGACGGCAGGAGGGCAACGAGGAATCCCCATCCCTGCAGCAGCATGTTGCGTGAATCTGCCGCGCCGGACTCGGTGGCTTGCGACTCGTCACTGGTGAGAAGCACGAGGGTGTTGTCGAGAACGCCCGTCGCTTCGAGTTGGGAAATGAACTCGGCGACGGCGAGATCGAGATACTCGAACGCCCACTCCGAGCTTCCCGGTTCGGACTGGCCGACAAAACCCTCCGGTACGTTGTAGCGATGGTGCGTTCCGACGGTCAAGAGGGTCAGGAACCATGGATCGGGTCCACGATCAAGCTCGGTAATGAGCTCCGCGCTGGCCTCGAAGAACGTTCGGTCATCAACTCCCCAGTGGTTGCGGTTGTAGGCCTCCTCGAACCAGCTATCGCCAAGCACACGGTCGAAACCCGCTTGGGGCATGAACTGGTCTTTCATCATGAACGGCAGAGGGGCCGCCTGAAGGTAGTTCGTTGAGTATCCTGCGTCGCGCAGGGCAGCCGGTAGACAGTCGATCGGTCCCTGGCTCGCGAGAACGCTCATCTTGGCCTCGGCGGTGATCAATCGTGGGTGGTCGCCGCAGAGGATGGCGTACTCACCACGATTGGTCTGCCGTTGGGTCGTGAAAAAAGCCGAGTAGGAGAGGCCGTCCTGGGCGATGCGATCGAGCGCTGGCATTGTGACCGGAGACGAGAACCCCTGCCGCTCCGAGAGGCTCGGCAGATAGGCGCCCGATACACCCTCCAGAATCACGAGCAGTACGTTCTGTGCTCTGGGTTGAGAGGTCATCGATGCCCCGGCGAGATCTCGAGGCGAGAGACGGCCGGGACCGGATTGGCCGGTGAACCCGGTGGAGATCGGACCGGCAATGAACCGTTGCGCTTGTCGGGCCAGCAGATCACTCTGACGCCAGGTGGATGCCTCGTGCGATTGTGGGAGCAATGCCGCCAGGAGCATCGCACCTCCACCGGCGAGGACCAATGGCCATATTCGGTAGTGTCGTCCCCGGCTGAGGGCATACGCAGCAATCACCGCCGCGCTGACGGTTGTGACGACCAGAAGTACCGGGTGGGTTGGCGCCAGGGCTGATCCCCGAAGGAATGCCTCGTCGAAGAGGTATCCCGCATAGGTGAGATCGACGATGGATCCCAACTCGCGAATGTGCTCGAAGTTGGCGAAATGGGCCAGAGACCATATTGCTGTGAGGAGTGCGCCGATCCAGGACCCGGCCCTCGGCAAGCGAGACGCCGTGGCTAACCCGGCTGAGAAAAGCACGCAAATCGCGGCATCGGCGAAGAAGCCAAGGCCGTCTGCGATCCCGGGAAGAAGCTCCAAGTCGTGGAGTAGAGCAATCCTGACCACGAAAGGTGCAAGCGCCGCAGCGCAGAAAAGAGTCACCCAGTCCAGGACCGATGCCTCGGGTACCTTCATCCTCTACCTTTTCGGGCGAACCCGATTGAGGGTCGTCATCCTGATCATTCTAACGGGACCTTCGCCCCGGCATCGGAAACGAAGCCTGGGTCGAGCCTCAGTCGTCCGAGGCGAAGAACTTGTAGATCAAGCCCGCGGCGATGGCGCCGAGGATCGGTGCGAGCCAGAAGAGCCAGAGCTGTTCGATGGCCCAGCCGCCGACAAAGAGGGCGGGTCCGGTGCTCCGCGCAGGATTCACCGAGGTGTTGGTCACGGGGATCGAGATCAGGTGGATCAGAGTCAGGCTGAGTCCGATGGCGATCCCGGCAAAACCCGCCGGCGCGCGTTTGTCGGTGGCGCCGAGAATGATGAGCAGGAAGAAGCAGGTGAGTACGGCCTCGGCGATGAACCCGGCCGCCATGGAGTATCCCATTGGCGAGTGTTCGCCGAAGCCATTGGCGGCGAAACCACTCGCCACGACATCGAACCCGGCCTTTCCGCTGGCGATGAGATAGAGCACTCCCGCTCCTGCCACCGCTCCCAGAACCTGAGCGATGATGTACGGCCCCAGTTCTTTGGCCTCGAAGCGCCCACCGGCCCAGAGGCCGAAGGAAACGGCAGGGTTGAAATGGCCGCCTGAGATGTGACCGACCGCGTAGACCATGGTCAGCACCGACAGCCCGAAGGCCAGTGATACGCCGAGGAATCCGATCCCGAGCTGTGGGATCCCCGCCGCCAGAACCGCGCTGCCGCAGCCACCGAAGACCAGCCACGCCGTACCGAGAAATTCCGCGCCAAGTTTCTTGCCCATGAGAGAGCCTCCTTTGAGTTTTTGATTTTCGCTGGCTGATGATAGCTGATCTCGGAGTGCGACTGCCCCGGATCGAATTCGTCCACCGGTAGGGTGACCTTCCGGGTGGTGTCGTTATTGAAACACAAAGGACACCAAGACCACAAAGGCTGCCATCGCAAAGAAATCTCGATCAATGACCGACAGGGAAAGGAAAAGTGACCGACGGTTGTTCTCAGTGAAGACAAAACAGCAGCAGGTCAACACCGGAGATCATCGAATGACGGACGACGAACGGACAATCGGATCGGTTGGCGATTCACCCGATGGCACGCAGCCAGAGCGATCGACGGTCGAGCACGACGAGACGATCAGCTCCGGCCACCACGACGATCCGGCCATCGGGATGCCGGCCACCAAGCCCGGTGGTCTCCCTTTGCCGGAGTCCATCGGTGACTATCGGGTCATCGGCGTCCTTGGCGAGGGAGGAATGGGCATCGTCTACGAGGCCGAGCAATCGAGTCCCCGCCGTCGCGTCGCCCTCAAGGTCATCCGCGGCGGCCACTTCGTCGATGAGGCCCACATCAAGATGTTCCAACGTGAAGCCGAGACCCTGGCCAGGCTCAAACACCCGAACATCGGCGCCATCTACGAGTCCGGCCGTACCGACGACGGACACCACTTCTTCGCCATGGAGCTCGTCCGCGGTGAGACTCTGGATCGCTATCTCGCTCAACGGCCGGCTCAGATTGACCCAGCCGAACTCGACCACAGGCTCGCGCTCTTTAGAAAGATCTGTGATGCGGTGCAGTATGCCCATCAGCGAGGCGTCATCCACCGCGACCTCAAACCATCGAACATCATCGTTACCGATGAGACGTCCGCCTCGGGTGTGTCCTCCGTCGCCTCTGGGGCGACGGCGACACCGACCGTGAAGATCCTCGATTTCGGTCTCGCCAGGATCACCGAGGAGGACATCGCCATGACCCAGATCACCGAGATCGGGGTGATCAAGGGAACCCTGCCCTACATGGCGCCGGAGCAAGCGAAGGGTGATGGCGAGGCCATCGACATCCGAACCGATGTCTACGCCCTCGGGGTGATCCTTTACGAGATGCTGGCCGCGCGTAGACCCTATGACACGGCTCGTTCGGCCCTCCTCGAAGCGGTGCGGGTGATCTGTGAGGAGCCGCCCGCGCCCCTGAGTTCGACATGGAGTGGGAGCCGGAAGCTCGATCCGGATGTGGAGACCATTGTCGGCACCGCGCTTGAGAAAGAACCTGACCGCCGATACGCTTCTGCCTCGGCACTTTCCGAGGATGTGGGGAGGTTTCTCGAATCGCAGCCGATCCTCGCCCGGCCGCCGTCGGCGGTCTACCAACTCAGGAAGATGGTCACCAGGCACCGCACGGCCTTTGCCGCTTCGGTGGCCGTGGCGTTGGTCCTGGTGGTGTCCTCGGTGGTGAGTACGAGCCTCTTCTTCAAGGCCAAGAGGGAATCCGAGCGAGCCCGGATCGAGGCTCTCAAATCGGACCAGGTGGCGGCTTTCATGACCGGGATGCTCGAAGGCGTGGGGCCGGCGGTTGCGCTGGGCCGGGACACGACCATGCTCCGCGAGGTCCTCGATGAGACGGCGGTGCGCATCGATTCGGAGCTCGATGGTCAGCCCGAAGTCGAGGCCAGCGTACGGAGTGTTCTCGGCAGCACATACCGCGATCTCGGCGAGCTGGAGAAAGCTGAAATCCAGCTCCGAGAGTCCACCGAGAAGCACAGGCGGGTGCTTGGCGACGACCACCCGGATACCCTGATCTCGATCGACAGCCTGGCGATTACGCTGCAGAAGCTGGGCCGGTACGAGGAAGCAGAGGTGCTGTTCATTGAGGCGCTGGTGGGGATGCGCCGTGTCCTCGGCGATGATCACCTGAACACCTTGATGACCATCGGCAATCTCGGTCAGGTGATCGCTGAGACCGGTCGCCTTGCCGAGGCCGAGCCCTACCACCGGGAGTCCCTCGATGGCATCCGTCGGATCGAGGGTCCGGAGGGCGCCGAGACCATGACGGCGCTGTCCAACCTCGGCGTCCTGCTGCACTCCCTGGGGCGATATCCCGAGGCCGAGTCCGTGCTCCGCGAAGTCCTGGAAACCAAACGCCGGGTCCTCGGCAATGACCATCCGGAAACGCTTATCAGCATGAATTCACTCGCGGTGGTTCTCAACTCCCTGGAAGAGTACGACGAGGCGGGATCCCTGTACGCCGAGTCCCTCGAAGGCTATCGACGGGTGCTGGGCGACGGCCACAAGGATACCTTGAGGGCGCTCTCGAACTATGGTGTGTTCCTGACCAACGTAGGCCGCGTCGACGAAGGTGAGCGGTATCTTCAGGAGGCTCTCGAGACCCGTCGCAGAGTCCTGGGGGACGACCATTTGGAGACCCTGGTCTCCATCAATTCCATGGGGTTCTGGTACTACCGCCAGGGCAGATACGACGAGTCCGAAGCCATGGTTCGCGAAGTCCTCGAACGCGGTCGTCGGGTACTGGGAAGCGATCACCCGGACTATCTGGTGTGGGTCTTCAACATGGGCCAACTGTTGCAACTTCGCGGCCGCCCCGCCGAGGCCGAGCCCTACGATCGAGAGGTGGTCGAAACCGGACGTCGGGTCATGGGGTTGGCCCATCCCAGAACCCTCCAGGCGCTCTGGGATTTGGCTGCACTGGTCGACGACCTTGGTCGACCCGAAGAGGCCGAGGAAATGCTCCTCGAAGGTCTGGAGGCGTCGCGACGAGTCAACGGTGAATCGGATATGTCGACAACAACGACGCGGACCCACCTCGCCCGGTTCTATATGGCGCATGACAGTTCGGAAGAAGCCCGTTTGGTGGTCACCGACCAGCTTTCGGCACTGCGGGCCGCCGCCGAGGCCTCTGATGAACCCGGGCCGAAGAACGCCTACGCCTGGGAAGCGTTGACCTGCGAACCGGCGGACCTTCGGGACCCCGATGGCGCGCTCGTCTTCGCCCTCGAGGCCGTCGAGCTCGGCGAGTGGCAGGATCCGGACGTCATCGACACCCTGGCGCTCTCCTACCACCGTACCGGCGACACAGAGCGGGCGATCGAGGTCGAGACTCGAGCCCTCGATCTCATCCCGGAGGATGACACCGCCAGACGAGAGGCCTTCGAGGCCACCATCGCCGGATACCGCGCGGCGCTTCCCGAGAAGTAGGCCCGCACCGGGTCGACAAGTTGAATGGCCCTGGGCGCCTCCAGGCGCTGTTGGCGCTCTCCTACCCTGTTCAGGAGCGTTTGATCCGTTCCAGGATCCTCGCGAAACCGAGATGCGCCATTGAGCCGTAGAATGGGTCGGCACTGACCCGAGCGCGGGTCAGGCGTGGTGAGCTGAGCCCGACAAGGAAGCGGGTAAAGGCGCGGGGTTCGGCCAGCACCTCGCCGTGCTGTCGCCGTACCTCGGTCACCCGCTGCCAGGCATCTTCGTCGATTGAGGCCGCCATCGGTTCGATCAGCCCCACTGGCCGACCGCCGCTGCAACACCAACTGCAGTGTCCACAATCATGATCAAGGTTTTCGCCGAAGTAGGCGCACAGCCGCGCAGTCTGACAGCCGTCGTGCCCGGCCAGGTCGAGCACCTGATCGAGGCGCGCGATCTCCCGTACCTCGTGATCGAGGGTGCGCTGGTGGAGTCGATCGACCAGCGCCTCGACATCATCCGGTCGTCTCAACCACCGGTATCGGTGGCGCAGACCGGCTGCCCTGACTTCGAGCAGGCCCTGCTCGGCGAAATAGTCGAGGGCACGCATCAATCGCGTGCGTGGGGAACCGAGCGCCCGTGCCGCCGGTCCCAGATCGATGTCGTACCAGACCGCCTTCTTTGAGCTTTGGTCGAAGACCCCTTTGACGAATCGACGGCGCTCGCCCTTGAAGCGGTCGATGATCTCATCGAGGTCCACCAACGGGCGGAAACGGTAGCTCGAGTAGTACGGCGTCGCGGCCTCGATCAGGCCGTCGAGCTCCAGATAGGTCAACAAGGTTCGCAGTACCAACAGCCGGATATCCGTCTTTGCTCCGAGGTCATAGAGGGCCAGATCGAGGTGATCTCCACCGGTGAGCATGACATCCACAAACCGCTGTACCGCTTCCTTTCCCGGGGTGTCGCCATAGGCGAAGTTTCGAACGGTTTCGAGATCGTCCGGGCAGATGAGGGTCTCGCAGGTGGCTGGTTCACCGTCCCGCCCCGCCCGCCCGATTTCCTGCGAAAGGTTCTCCAGGCTCTTGGCCAGGTTGTAGTGGTAGACGTAACGGATATCGGGTTTGTCCACGCCCATGCCGAAGGCGATGGTCGCCACCACGACGCCATCGCTCGAACCGAGAAACCAGTCCTGGGTGGCCGTGCGATCCTCGTCCTTCATGCCCGCGTGGTACGGCCGTGCAGGCAGACCGTTATCGGCCAGGAAGGCCGCCACCCTCTCGGCGGTGCGCTGCAGGGTCACGTAGACGATGGTCGGTCCGGTTGGACGCGATTTCAGCCGATCGAGCAAGACCTGATCGCGATTGGACGCCGCCACCGGTGCGAACAACAACTCGAGGTTGGGCCGGTAGAAACCGGTGCGAATGGCGCAGTCCGACTCGATGTCAAAACCCCGACAGACGTCTTCGAGCACCTTGGGGGTCGCGGTCGCGGTAAGCGCCAGAACCCGTTCGGCCCCACACAGCTTGCCGAAGGCGGCGAGCTTCAGGTAGTCGGGCCGGAAGTTGTGGCCCCATTCCGAGATGCAGTGGGCCTCGTCGACGGCAAAGAGGGACACCCTGGTTTTCTCGATGGCATCCCGGAAGCGTTCGTTGTTGAAACGCTCGGGGGCGGCATAGAGAAGCTTCAACTTACCGCTGCGGGTTGCGCTCATGATCTCCCGATACTGTTCGAGAGTCAGGGTCGAGTCCAGACGCTCGGCCTCGATTCCCCGCGCCTTGAGCTGGTCGATCTGGTCCTTCATCAAGGCGATCAGCGGCGAGACCACCAGGGTCAGCCCGGGCAGCAACAGCGCCGGCAGCTGGTAGCACAGGGACTTGCCCGCGCCGGTCGGGAAAACCGCCGCTGCCGAGCGTCCGGCCAATAGATGCTCGATCACACTATCCTGCCCGAGTAGGAAATCACCGTGTCCGAACCGTTCACCCAGGAGATGGCGGGCAGTGTCCATCGACGCGCCAACCGGTGTTGCAGAATCGAAGTCTTCGTTCATCAGCCTGAACCGCTATTTCTTCCGCCGTCGAAGCTCTACCGGCGCTTTTTCGTGCTTGCGCTCCAGCCAGTTCTGGTAGAGGTCGACCGAGAACATCAGCAAGAGGATGAAGATCGTGATCCACTGCGGGATATAAGGGAACTCGCCGCCGTTGACCGTCAGATGGGCGACGTGGCCACCCTCGAGGAAGAGCACGAACCCGATGAGCAGCAGCACGAAGAGGCCGAGGATCTCGAAGTCCGGGTTCTCCCTCATGAACGTGGCGATGGGGCCGGCGAAGATGAGCATCAGAGCCACCGAGATCACCACCGATCCCATCATCACCAGAAAGATGTCGGTCATCCCGACGACGGTGAGAATCGAGTCCACCGAGAAGAGCAGGTTGAGGCTGACGATGGTGAAGAGCACCTGGCCGAAGCTCGAGACCTGCTGGACCTCGTGCCCGACCCCCTTGATCTTGAGCCTGAGCTCCTTGACCCCGGACCAGATCAGGAAGAGCCCGCCGGCGACCAGAACCACAGATTTGCCGCTGATGGCGCCCTGGATGTCAATCCCGAGAATCGAGGTATCGAGGTGCAGGAAAGGCGTGCCGGCGAAACGTAGAACCCAAGCCACCACCGCGAGGAGGAGGATCCGGAAGACCATGGCCAGGATCAGACCCCACCTCACCGCTCTTTTCTGCTGGTTTGGGGGCAGCTTGTTGGCGAGGATCGTGATGATGATCAAATTGTCGGCGCCGAGCGCAATCTGCACCAGGGTCACCGAGAAGAGGGCGAGCCAGAAGGCGGGATCGAGAAGAAGGTCGAGCATGGGTTACTCCCTGTGATCGGAAAAAGGAAACCACGAAGCGGCCACCGACGTCAACGCGAAACTAGGAGAATTATCAATTTTGAATTCTTAATTTTGAAT
>Ga0209344_10004861_pt1 | contig 12001 bp, 15 predicted proteins | sample Cruoilmetagenom6_FD_187293 | JGI IMG/M metagenome (GOLD analysis project Ga0209344, IMG submission 187293) | Oil polluted marine microbial communities from Coal Oil Point, Santa Barbara, California, USA - Santa Barbara Oil Seep Sample 6 (SPAdes)... | ecosystem: Environmental > Aquatic > Marine...
AATTTGAAAAAATGAAGGAGAAAAATCCGTTGATAGAAAAATTGCGGAGGGAATTTGATTTGGATATATAAGTCCCTAACCCCCGAAGGGGGAACTAATCACTCGGCAACAAAAAATCGTAAATCGACAATCGTATATCGTAAATTATAAATCAAAATGCTTGGCCTAAAACTTCCCACAGACCCGCGCTGGGTAAACATCGTTGAAAAAAACATAGAAGACATTCTTACCGACCACGCTTGGTGCGAGCAGAAAGCAGCTTCCACGGCGGTTTCCTTGATTGTGGGCTTTCCGGAATATACCGAGCTTATTCAGGAAATGATTGCTTTGGTGAAAGAAGAAATAAGCCACTTCAAAATGGTACACGACAAAATCCTGGAGCGCGGCTGGGTTCTGGGGCGCGACCGAAAGGACGAATATGTGCTGCAGATTGTCCAATTCTTCCCAAAAGGCGGAAGCAGAACCACACAATTAGTCCACAGATTACTTTATGCAGCCTTGATTGAAGCCCGAAGTTGCGAACGCTTCCGACTTTTAAGCGAGGAATTGGAAGACAAAGAATTGGCGGAATTTTACCGAAAACTGATGGTAAGCGAAGCAAACCACTACACGATGTTCCTCGGCTTTGCCCGCCAATACGGCGACCGGAAAGAAGTTGACCAAAAATGGAACGACCTGCTTTCCTTTGAAGCCGAAGTTATGAAGGACCTTGGCAAGCATCAATCCATACACGGGTAATTTATTTTTAAATTCTTCGAAATGAAATTGAAAAGAAGAAGAAAACTGGTGAAATACGCTGATATTCTAGATAGGCCCATTCGGTTCAACCCGTTTGTTTTTAGCCGAATGTTCCTTCTTTGGGCAGTATTGGCCTTTTCGGCGGATTGATTTCGGGCATCTATTGGGTAGTGCTAATGTTTCTTACCGATTTTCTGGGTGGCTATCAAGGATGGCTCGTTATTCCGATAATGGCCATTTGCGGACTATTGGCCGGATTGATTATCTACTTCATCGAGGATCCGGGTGAAATGCAGCTTATTGTGAACAACATTCGCTTCAACAAAGGGAAACTGGACCCAAAAAACAATCCTTCCATGATTTTATCTTCCCTGCTCTGTGTAGCTTCGGGCGGAAGTTTGGGGCCTGAAGCGCCCCTGGTACAAGTTACGGGTTCCACGGGCAGCTGGCTGGGAAAAATCTTCAGACTAAAAGGCGAGTAATTGCGCTCGCTTAGTATTGCCGGGATGGCATCGGGCTTTACGGTCTTGTTTGGCGCCCCCCTTGGTGGCAGTCTCTTCGCTTTGGAAATACTGCACCATAAACACGCCGTGGAATATTACCAAGCCATCATTCCCGCGCTCGTGGCCAGTGGGTTCAGTTATATCGTGTTTGCCCTTATCGTCCATTTGGGGTTGGGGCCTACGTGGCATTTACCTGCTTATGAGATGGCAACGGTTTTCGACTTTGCCTGGGCAATCTTTTTTGCGGTAATCGCAACTTTTGTAGGCTGGGGTTTTATATTCTGTACCAAATTTTTTAAAAATCTCTTTGGAAAACTTAAAACACCCATATACGTAAAAACCCTAATCGGAGGGCTACTGCTGGGAACGATTGCCTTTTATCTACCCATTACCCGATATTTCAGCCATTTCGAAATTGAGACCTTGCTCGTGGGCGATTTTACCATAAAATTTCTTGTGGCAGTGCTAATCTTTAAAATCATTGCTATCGCTATTACCGTAACCTCCGGCTGGCGCGGCGGGTTTATCATTCCGTTATTTTTCTGTGGTACCGCCCTCGGGTTGTTGATTCATACCATTTTTCCGTCCATCAATCTTTCGCTTACCATTGTAAGTTGCATGGCGGCCATAAACGCCTGCGTTACGCGAACGCCTATGAGCACCACCATTCTTTTGGCAACCTTAACCGGGTTTACCTACTTTATACCTATACTATTCGCAAGTTTGACCGGTTATTTCTTGGCGCCCCGCATTCCTTTTATTGGAGCACAGATGGAGGAGAAGGAAAAAAAGGCTTTAAAAAATAGATAATTCAAAAAATATTCGAGATGGACAAAAAGACCCATTGGGAAACCGTCTATAAAACCAAAACCCCCGACCAGGTAAGCTGGACACAGGATGTGCCGCAACCTTCCTTGGATTTTATCGAATCTTTAAACCTGGAGAAAAATGCCAAAATAATAGATGTGGGCGGCGGCGATAGCAAGCTTGTGGACCATTTGCTACATTACGGTTTTGAGAACGTGAGCGTACTGGATATTTCTGCCAAGGCGCTGGAACGGGCAAAAGAAAGATTGGGCGAGAAAGCGGAAAAAGTAACTTGGATTGTGGGCGACATTACCGAATTTGAACCCACCGAAATGTATGATCTATGGCACGACAGGGCCACCTTTCATTTTTTAACCGAAGCGGAAGACATCGAGAAATACAGAAATATGGTACAAAATCACGTGCGGGGTTATTTGATTATTGGCACATTTTCTGAAAACGGACTCAAAAAATGCAGTGGACTTGAGATTTCACAATATACTGAAGAAAAATTGAGCTCAGTGATTGGCGAAGCATTCCAAAAAATCAACTGCTTGACGATAGACCATAAAACCCCGTTTGATACTTATCAGAACTTTCTGTTTTGTTCATTTCGAAAGAGATAAAAATACTTTGGTAAAGGCGTATTCCTTGGCTTTGTTCCTTTATCATTCTAATATTTTGTATTCTTGTAAGTTGAAATTTAGGCCATGGTTGAACAGAAAGAGAACGGAAATTTTGAAAATGACGATCCTGCTTTAGCTCGGGCAGGTTCCACTTCCCAAGAATCTTCTACTGATAAGGAGCCTTCCCCCAAAGCCAAACCCGAAATAGAAAAAGAGTCATTTTCCGAAAGATGGAGCAACAGTAGATTTTGGTTGGTTCGTGGGTCTTATGTCGTTTTGCGGGCGGTCTGGACTGTGGTAATGGTCATCGGGGGTTTTATTGCCTGGTTAATCTCTCTTCTATTTATATGATTCGGCGGCTTCCGTTAAAATGGTTACATCTGTATGTGCTGCTGTCGCTGGGTGTATTCTTATATGTGCAAGGATTAAAATATGTTTCGGGAATAGACAACAGTTGGGTTTTTCATCACCTTAATGATTTTTTAACCATTCCTATAGTGGCGACCCTTTGTTTGTGGGGTGTTTGGCTTGTTAAAAAAGACTTCGGCATTCGCCTGAATATTTTTACCATCCTCAGCTTGGTGGCGCTGTTTTCCATTTTTTTTGAATATTACCTGCCGCAGCAATCGCACCGCTATACTAGCGATATTTGGGACGTAGTCTGCTATTTTTTGGGAGGGTTTATTTTTTGGAGTTTGCAGAAATTGGGATAGGCTCTTTGGATTACCGAAGGGTTTGGGAACCCTTAGAAATATGAAATTTTATTTAGATAGATTACAGGCTTTGTATATATTTGGTTGACTGTGTTGAAGCCACCGGGTGTGAAGGTTGGAAAATTTCGCATATATTTATGGTGTAATTTTTTTAAAAAAAGACGAGTCCATTAAAACAAATATCAGAGAAAGCAATTGAATTAGCTGATATTGAGTTTACTCAAAAGCAGACTAATCTTAAATGTTTAGGAACAAAACGTATGTCCGTAATATGAGAAAATCACTATACATTTTAATAATGTTTTTAAATATTGGAATCGTAAAAGCTGAATTACCAATTACTGCCCAATATCCTGACAAGATAACCTATAACGGTACTGAATACAGTTTAAATTCAAATCCGTTGGAGCCTTATTTTGAGAAAAATCCTGAGAATAGACCAGATATGGTATCGACTGCGCTCTGGCGCGGCTACGTTGGTCACTTCGAGATAATCGATAGCGAATTATACCTTATTGATAATACCAGACCAATTGGTTTCTATAAAGACGAAGAAGGGAATTCAAAGCAACGATGGATTTCAATCTATAAAAGGTACTTTCCAAGACAAGATAAGGTTAAAATAGACTGGTTTACTGGGATTCTAATTCTTCCATACGGCGACTTAGTTGAATACGTTCACCAAGGTTATGCATCACTTTATAGCCATTATTTGTTACTCGAAATTGAAAACGGTAGCTTTAATGAATCACGAGAATACGGTTTCGAAGACTTTATTGAATTCAAACGACGTCAATTTAATGAATATAGAAAGACGAAAGAATACCAAAAATTATACGCTGATTTAAAAAAAAGTGATGAATCCATTGATGAATCATTTATTCAACAATTTATGCTTGACTTTGTGATAAATTATACATCAAAATTTCTGACGGAATAAATCTGTAGACAACAATAGTAACCCTTTCCCACCGAATAATTCAAAAAAAATTTCGCGCATTCGTTACAAAAAAAAATCACCTTCCACAAAAACTTTTAGCAGCCCACTTTAGGAATTAACCTCCACCTCTGCAGCCAGTTTTTCATTATAAAGGCTTTTTACAATGCCATCGCTTAGCCCAATCTTGGGGACATATACGTTTTTTGCCTTGCTCCATTTCATTGCCGAAAGATAGATGCGTGTGGCGGGGATTACCACATCGGCGCGGTCTGGGTTCATATCCAGTTCGGTAATGCGCTCTTCATAGGTAAGCGATTTCATCAGTTCATAATAGGAAGAGAGATATAAATAGCTAAGTGGCTTGCCTATCTTCTTTCCGCTCTTTTTGAAAATGGTATTGATATTTCCGCCGCTGCCTATCATTGCAACTTTTTTAAAACCTTTGGTTTCCCTTTTAATCCAAGCTTCCATCTCGTCCCAAATGCGTTCATCTACTTGGCCTTCCAGCATACGCACCGTGCCCAGTTTAAAACTCTTGGACGATACATTGGCGCCATTGGCAAAGACTGTAAGCTCGGTACTGCCACCGCCCACGTCCACATACAGGAAGACCTTATCATCCTGTATCAGGTTCTTTAAATCGGTAGAAGCTATTATAGCGGCCTCGTCCTTTCCATCAATGATGTTTATGGATATACCACTTTTTTGTTCGATTGTCTGCGCTATTTCGCTTCCGTTGGATGCTTCCCGCATTGCCGAGGTGGCACAGGCCCGGAACCGTTTTACGTTATGCGTTTTCATCAGGAGCCGGAACGCTTGCATGGCATCTATCATTCTGTGGGCGCTGTTTTCAGAAATTTTTCCCTCCAAGAAAACTTCTGCCCCCAACCGTATGGGCACCCGGACCAGAGATGTTTTTTTGAAAATTGTGTCTCTTTCTTTTTGCTCAATCACGGTTACCACCAGCAAACGGATGGCATTACTGCCAATATCCACTGCACCGTATTTTTCTATTTTTAACAAAGCTATTTTACTTCAAGTTTCTTTAAATAATAATCATACATTTTGAACTGCGACCGTACGGGCGGCTTGTTGTTCTTTACGTAAGCATTGTCGTTCTTAATACTTATTACGCGCGCCTTTACGTTATCGCGCCAGCCTATTTCGAAATTTTCGAGAATTTCTTTCTTTATACCTTCATCGTAAATGGGGCAGGAAATTTCCACCCTATTATCTAAGTTTCTTCCCATAAAATCGGCCGAAGAAATATATACTTTCGGATTGCCGCCATTCTCAAAAATAAACAACCGTGGATGCTCCAGAAATTTTCCTACAATACTGATGGCCTCTATATTTTCACTCATGCCTTCCACACCGGGAATCAAACAACAAATGCCGCGCACTATCATTTTAATCTTTACCCCTGCCCGGCTCGCTTCATAAAGCTTGTCGATCATTTTGTAATCTGATAGACTGTTAAGCTTCAACTTAATTCCGCTTGGGAGTCCTGCTTTTTTGTTCTTTATTTCTGTATCTATCAAATGATAGATGGCCTTGCGGGTATAATGGGGCGAAACAATTAAATGATTGTATTTGCGCACTAGATAATTCACTTCAAAAAACTCAAATACCTTGTTTATTTCCTTGCAAATTCTCTGGTCTGCGGTAAATAGGGTGTAATCGGTATAAAGCCGGGCTGTAGATTCATTGAAGTTTCCAGTACTTAAAATTCCGTAGCGAATGGTTTTGTTGTTTTCTACCCTTTCCACCAAACACGCCTTGCAGTGCACCTTCAATCCTTTTACTCCAAAAATAAGACGAATGTCCTCGCTTTGGAGCAGTTCAGCATATTCTATATTTGCTTCTTCGTCAAAACGCGCCTGCAATTCTATTTGAACGGTTACATCTTTCCCGTTTTTCCTCGCATTTATAAGCGAGCTGGCAATGTGCGAAACTTCCGCCAGACGGTAAATGGTAATCTTGATGGATTTCACCTTTGGATCCAGCGCCGCCTCCCGCAAGAACTTAATTACGTACATAAAGGTTTGATAGGGTGCGTGCAAGAGGTAATCTTTTTCGGCAATTTTATCAAACAAGCTTCCTTGCAGGCTTAGTCCCGGAATGGGTAATGGTTCTTTATGTTCGTATTGCAGATCGGGCCTTCCCAAACGGGGAAAATTCATATAGTCACGACGGTTATGGTACCGCCCTCCGGGAATAATACTGTCGGTTTTGTCGATGCCCATCTTATTCAGTAAAAACTGAAGTGTTTTCTTATCGATGCTTTTATCATAGACAAAACGCACGGGATCGCCCACGCTCCTATTTTTTACACTTTTTGAAATCTTATCAATAAAGCTGCGGCTTAGGTCGCTATCAATGTCCAGTTCGGCATCCCGAGTAATCTTAATCATATGTGCCGAAATGGTTTCATATTTAAAAATGCTGAAAATATTGTGAAGGCAATGGCGAATAAGATCGTCAAGAATGATTACATATTGCTTTTCCCCTTGCGGGGGAAGCACTACGAAACGGTCAATGGTGCGGGGGATTTCTATAAGTGCATAATTGTGTTTTGCCTCAAAAGTATCATCCTCCTTGCTCATCACCATTGTTACGGCAAGATAGGCGGCACTATCGCGCAGACTGGGGAATTCATCGAGTTCGCCAATCATAATCGTCATCATTGCTGGACTCACATAGCGCACAAAATATTCAGAAATAAACTTGCTTTGGTCTGGGGTAATTTCTTTTTCGTTTATAATGAAGATATTCTCCTTTCGCAGTTCCTTTTGGATATTGCTGAGAATATTCAAACTGTGTGCCTGCTGGTCTATAACCGTAAGGGTTATTTCCTCCAAAAGATCTTTTGCGGAAATACCACCCAAAAAGCTCCTGCCCGTTTTTCCGGCCTCCACAATTCTTCTGATGGTGGCGTAGCGCACCTTAAAGAACTCATCGAGATTGTTGGAAAAAATACCCAAAAACCGAAGTCTTTCCAATAGTGGCAGTTTCTTATCGTTCGCTTCCTGCAAAACCCGGGCATTAAACTGTAACCAGCTTAACTCCCTGTTGTTGTATTGATTGCGAACTTGGGTATGTGTATCAATTTTTTCGGTCATTATTTGAGATCCCTTGGGAAAATAGTTTTAACGGTTTCACCCGTAGTTATATCGCTCCACTTTTTTTCGTCAAACTGCAACATCACAAAACCACAGGTTGGAACATTGTCAATATAGCGGTTTCCGAGCATATTTGCAACGGATGTAAAAGCGTGATTGTGGCCAACAATCATTATTTTATCGAGACTATCCGGCAGTGATTTTATAATTCTCATTACATTTTGCCCGCTAAAATCATAGAGGTCGTGATTGGTTTCAAAGTTAGTTTCGTCTATTTCCAGTGCGTCCTTAAAAAAATGGGCGGTGGAAAGCGCGCGTGTGGCATCGCTAGTGATAATCCGTTGGGGCGGGTCAATTTCCTTTGCTACTTTTTTGGAAACCAATTTGCCGTCACGTTCACCCCTACCCTTCAACGGGCGCTTGTGGTCTTCCACATCGTGCTTCCAGGATGATTTTGCGTGGCGGACTAAGTATAATGTCTTCATAAAATATAATTGTATCAATTATTTAAATTCTTCGGTAAATGAATCATCCCATTTAAATGCATTTAAGATAAAACCCTGCTCATTTTTATAATAAGTAAAGATTAATCGAATTGCACTATTAGTATATCTAATTATATAAGTTTCACGTACTGCAAAATCAGAAATAGTTTCGTTTTTTACTTTAAATTCTCCAATTGATTTACCAAATCGTTGTTCAATTAAGTTTAGATACTTTATAGTTTCTCCTTCAATTGATTCAATCTCATTCTCAGGCATTGGCCAATATGGAGTTAATTCCTCAAAAGATTGTGAAATTTTATTTTCTTTAAATAAAGAAACAATCTGTTTAGAAAAATTTTGTGTTTCAGATATATTCTTAAAATACTTTTCTTGCGAAAATAGACTTATGCTCAAAGAAGAAAGTAATATAATTAAGAAGATTTTTTTCATTTTTATAAATTAATAAGTTTATAGTGAAATTTTATGGTGCCAAACGTTCAATCACCCAATCGTCGCCCTTCATAGTATAACGAATCCTGTCGTGAAGCCGATTGGGTCTGCCCTGCCAAAATTCTATGGAAATAGGTTTCACCAAAAAACCGCCCCAATCCTCAGGTTTTGGAACTTCTTTGTTTATGTATTTTCTTTCAAGTTCTGCGAGATTTTCTTCCAAAATTTTACGCGATTCCACAACTTCGCTTTGGTGCGAAACCGCTGCGCCCAACTGGCTTCCCTTGGGCCTTGAATGAAAATAATTGGTTGAATCTGCTTCGGAGGTTTTTTCCGCAGTTCCTTTTATGATGACCTGCCGCTCCATATTTGGCCAAAAAAAGGAAAGCGAAACCCTGTTGTTATTGGCTATGGATTTACCTTTTTCGCTGTTGTAATTGGTGTAAAAATAGAAGCCGTATTCGTCATATTTTTTTAACAACACTACGCGCCCCTTTGGAAAACCATCGGTGCCGATTGTCGAAATTGTCATAGCATTTACTTCATCCACCCCCCCGCTATCTTTCACCTCAAAAAACCAAGTTCGGAACTGTTGCATCGGGTTTTCGTCAACGGTTTCTTCGGAAAGGATTCCTTTTTCGTAGGATTTTCGGTAATCGTGAAGCTTTTCGGCCATTGCTCAAGTTTTAACGCAAGTTAAGAGTTTTAACGAAGCTATAAAACAGTGGCTTATTAAATATGTATTAAAATTTTTGAAGCTGGGTGCTCGATGGGAGGTGCTGTGGATGCGGTGGATGCTATTGTTTCTGTTGTTTCTGTTGTTTCTGTTGTTTCTGTTGTTGTGATAAAAAATCAACTTTGAAGCAACTTCGATTTCGTCCCCATAGCTATTGGGATCGATTTAAAAAGTAAATACTTTTCCGTCCTCTGCCAACTCCACATAATCAAATACCTCCTGCGCCTCTCTTCGGAAAAGCTCCAAATTGCCGTAACGTCCGGAATAATGCCCAAGGATTAAAGTGCCAACCTTTGCCTTTCGCGCAATTACGCCCGCTTCCTTCGCGGTGCTGTGCTTTGTTTTTTCGCAGAGATGGTGGTGTTCTTCCAAAAAGGTGGATTCGTGGTACAGAACCGTCGCATTTTCAATTTGTGGCACTATTTCAGGGTAATATGCCGTATCGCTGCAATAGGCATAACTTTTTGGCGGTGGCGGGTCAAAAGTTATTTCTTTATTGGGAATGAGCTTTCCTTCCCTATTCTCAACATCATAGCCCTGTTTTATTTTATTGAAATAACTTAAATCGATATTGAGTTTTCGGGTTTTTTCAATATCCAATTTTCGGTCGTCAGGTTTTTCCTTGAAAAGAAATCCGTTGGTATAAACCCTGTGGTCCAACAGGATGGTTTCCACAGAAACTTTATCATCCTCAAAAATGAGCTGGGGCGTTGTTTCTTCCAATTCGTGAAAATACAGTGGATAGTTGGTATAAGCTTTCCCCAGTTTAAGCAGCAGCAATATTGCCTGTTTTATTCCCTTTGGCCCGTAAATGTGCAACTCTGCTTCCCTTCCCAAAAGCAGAAAAGTGGAAATAAGCCCCACCAAACCATAAAAATGGTCGCCGTGCAAATGTGAAATGAAAATATGCCGAATCCGTGAGAATTTCACCCTGTATTTCCGAAGCTGCATTTGGGTGCCCTCGCCGCAATCAATCAAAAACAAATGCCCCTTTATCTCCAGTACCTGCGCCGTTGGGTGCGCGGAGGCTGTGGGCGTGGCAGAATGGCATCCGAGGATTGTTAGTTTCATTTTAAGTATTCAGTCGCAGTTCCAGTTTGCAGTCGCGACTTTTAGTCTCAGTTTGCGGTAAACGTAACAACTGTGACTGTTTACTGCGACTGCTAACTTTTTTAAAATCCCAGATCTCTTTCAATTTCTTCCATTTCAATAATATCGCCCGCTTCCTGTAGGGTTGGCACCACTATCATTTCAAAAGGAACGTCGTCAATATCGATAGCGTCGTTCACAATTACAAAGGATTGCTTGGTTTTGCGGTGAAGGTTGGATGTTTTAAGAAACTGCAATAATTGCGGAAGCTCCAAATCTTCGTATTTCAAAAGATTCAAAACTACATTTTGCCCTTTGTATTTGGAAGGCACTTGGCTCTCAATGAACGAGGCAAAGTCAATAATATCGTCCTTTTCATCTTCAAGGACCACGAAATTTGGGTGATTCTCAATCTTCATGATGTTTTATTTTTGAAGCCAATAAATAGATTACCGCCATACGTATGGCAACGCCGTTCTGTACCTGTTCCAAAATAATGGATTGTTTGCTGTCGGCCACATCGCTGGTAATTTCCACGCCGCGGTTTATTGGGCCTGGGTGCATCACAACAATTTCTTTATTTAGTGAATCGAGTAGTTGCTTGTTTAGCCCAAATTGCTGGGTATATTCCCTCGTAGTCGGGAAATAGCTGATGTCCATCCGCTCGTTCTGCACGCGGAGCATATTTGCCACATCGCACCATTCCAACGCGTTGCGAAGGTTCGTTTCAACACCAACGTCAAGTTTTTCCATATATTTAGGAATAAGCGTTTTAGGGCCGCATACCTTAACGGTCGCTCCAAGTTTCTGTAGTGCAAAAATATTTGAAAGCGCAACCCGCGAATGAAGAATATCTCCTACAATTACAACCTTTTTTCCAGCCACATCGCCCAGCTTTTCACGAATGGAATAGCTGTCCAACAATGCTTGGGTGGGATGTTCGTGGGCACCGTCGCCAGCGTTGATAATACTTGCGTTTACATGCTTTGAAAGAAATACACCCGCGCCCGGATTGGGGTGGCGCATCACCACCATATCCACTTTCATTGAAAGGATGTTGTTTACGGTATCAATTAGCGTTTCGCCTTTGGTAACGGAGGAACTCGAAGAAGCGAAGTTTATAACATCTGCGGAAAGCCTTTTCTCTGCAAGTTCAAAGGAAAGTTTGGTACGCGTACTGTTTTCAAAAAAGAGATTGGCAATGGTAATGTCGCGAAGCGAGGGAACTTTTTTGATGGGCCGATTGATTACTTCCTTAAAATGGTCTGCCGTTTCGAAGATGAGTTGGATATCGGCTTCGGTGATGTATTTTATTCCCAGTAAGTGGTTTACACTTAGTTCCATTTCTTGGTTTCAGGTTTCAAGTTGCAGGTTTCAAGTTCCTGAAACACTACTCTTTTGATTATGTTCTCGTTTTCAAATTCTTTTCCAACGTTCCCCTTCGGGGGTTAGCGGGCTACTAAATAAACAGCATCTTCCCCGTCATTTTCCTTCCAACATACTTTTACTTTTTCACCGTTGATAGCATCTACCTGCCTTCCGCGATAATCGGGCTGTATGGGTAAATGACGGCTAAAACGGCGGTCTATCAACGTCAGCAATTCTATTTCCAAAGGTCTTCCGAAAGATTGCATCGCTGTTAATGCTGAGCGGATGCTTCTTCCTGTGAAAAGCACATCGTCTATAAAAACAACATTTTTATCTTCTACAATAAAATCAATTCGGGTTTTGTTGGCTTCCAGCGGTTTTTCACTTCTTCGGAAATCGTCACGGTAAAATGTGATGTCCAAAT
>Ga0209344_10004862_pt1 | contig 11998 bp, 10 predicted proteins | sample Cruoilmetagenom6_FD_187293 | JGI IMG/M metagenome (GOLD analysis project Ga0209344, IMG submission 187293) | Oil polluted marine microbial communities from Coal Oil Point, Santa Barbara, California, USA - Santa Barbara Oil Seep Sample 6 (SPAdes)... | ecosystem: Environmental > Aquatic > Marine...
TGCTGGATGCACAAAACACGCGCTACAACACGCAAGTCCGCCTCGAAACGGCGCGTTTCTCGCAGCTATTTGCTGAATATCAGACATTGGCGGCGACCAACCGTTTCTTGCACGCATTGCAATTGGCACCGGGCGCTGGGGCGGGTGAAACCGAACGGGCTGAATTCAACTATGGGCCGCAAGTGCCCGCTGAATTGCAACGCCGGGTCTACCCTTGAATAAGGGGGCTTGGGATCAACGGAAGAAGTAAGGGTGCTCCACAGTCCGCCTAGCAGTGATACGAATGATGATTTCGTAGCCGGTGCAATCGCCGAACTTGCGCTGCGTTTTGGGATGCCGTTTTCCGCTTCCCAGCTTTATACGTTGGCGCGGGATCCGGCGGGCAGGCTGCCATTTCATCAGGCCGGTGCTGCAATCGAGCTTGCAGGCATGAATTTTGTGCCCCGCGAAGGGGGCAAGCTGCCCCGTAGCGACCATTATTTCCCCGCTCTTGTTTCCTTGGCCGAAGGTCAGGTGGCGATCCTGCATGAATTCAAGGATGGCGACTTGCGTGTCTGGCGGGCGGATGCCGGCCAGTCTAGTTGGGAACCATTTAGCGATATAGCCGAGGAATTCACCGGTGGTTTCCTGACGGTAACCGGCGATCCAGACAATCTGAGGGAAAGCGAAGCCCCTTGGTATGCCAAGGGCCGCAATCATTGGTTCTGGAGCGAATTGCACAAGGAACGCAGCGCCTATCGCCCGGTGATCTTGGCTTCGCTGATCATCAATTTGCTGGCGCTGTCGCTGCCACTATTTTCCATGAATGTGTATGATCGGGTGATCCCAAACCGTGCTGAAGCCACGCTGTGGGTTCTGGGTGTGGGCGTTTTGTTGGCCTTCGCGCTTGAATTTGCGCTGCGCACGGCGCGGGCCAATGTGATCGATCAGGTGGGCAAACGGCTAGATCTGAAATTATCCCAAAAGATATTCGGGCGCTTGCTGGTTACTCCGCTCAGCGCGCGTAAGGGTAATACTGGCGCGTTGGCGGCGCGTGTTTCAGAATATGCATCGGTTCGGGATTTCTTCGCATCCACCACTATTGTGCTGATGGTGGATGTTGCATTCTTGCTGATTTTTGTGCTGGCGATTGCTTACATTGCTGATTGGTTGGCGCTAATCCCACTGTCTGCCATGATTTTAATGGCGATTGCCGGCTTCATTCTACAGCGCAAAGTGGTGGAGGCATCGCGCGATGCGCAGGCTGATCATGGCTTGCAACAGACGCTGTTGGTTGAATCGCTGTCAGGAATGGAAACGCTCAAAAGCCTGACGGGCGAGGGCGGTATGGTCGGGCGCTGGTATCGCCTTGCTGAATTGGGCGGCAATTCCCAAGCAAGGCTGCGCAAGATCAGTTCGGTTGCCGTAGGCCTTGCCGCCAGCTTCCAACAGGTTTCCAGCATTTCACTGGTCATTGGCGGATATTACCTGTTTTCCGCAGGCAAGATCTCGATGGGCGCGATTATTGCGATTGTGATGCTTTCCTCGCGTTCGCTCGCCCCGGCGGGCCAGATCGCCTTTTTGCTGACGCGCGGGCGGCAGGCTTTGGAAACTTTGGATAGCATCGAAGGCTTGTTTGATGCCGAGGACGAGCGCCGTCAGGGCAGCGTCTCGATCCCGGCCACTGTCCGTTCCGCCTCGATCACGTTGGAGGGGCTGGAGTTTGCCTATCCAGAAGCCTCCTCAGCATCGCTTTCCAGCCTTGATCTCAAGATCGAACCGGGTGAACGCATTGCGCTGGTGGGGCGGGTTGCATCGGGCAAATCCACCCTTGGCCGCGTGCTATGCGGCCTTTACCAGCCAACCGGCGGTTCCATGTTGGTTGGCGGGATCGACAGCCGCCAGTTCCGCCCGCAAGATTTGCGCCAGTCCTTCCGTTTTGTTGGTCAGGATGCCAGCTTGTTCACTGGATCGGTGAAGGATAATCTCACGCTAGGCAGCGATGGCGCGGATGACACGCAATTGATCGAGGCGCTGCAAATGACCGGTGCTGATCGTTTCTTATCGCAGGATGCCGGCGGGTTTGACCGGATGGTTGGCGAACACGGGCGGATGCTGTCAGGCGGGCAGCGTTCATTCCTGTCCCTTGCGCGCGCATTTGTCTCGTCATCGAAAATGTTGTTTCTGGATGAACCAACCGGCGCGATGGACAGCCAGACCGAAAAACTATTCGTCGAACGCCTGCAATCTTCATTGTCGAGCGAACAGACCTTGATCGTGGCCACACATCGCCCGGCATTGTTTGCATTATGCAACCGGATCATCGTGCTTGAAGGTGGCCGGATTATTGCAGACGGGCCCAAGGATCAGATCATCGCACAATCGGGGGCGCTGGCATGATGGGCGGCCCCACTAATACTCATCGCCTCTCTCCCAGTCAGGCAGCCAATTTAGGCCTTTCGCGTCGCTGGCGGCTTACCGCCGTGCTTATCGTGTTGGCGCTTGGGCTGGGAGGGGGAACCTGGTGGCTGAGCGATCAGGCCAAGGGTGCCGCGCTGCTGCAAACAAATCAGAAAACAGTGCAATCGCTGGCTGATCTTTCGGCTGGAACGGGCGCAGAATTGGTGTTGGAAGGGCAATCAGCGCAGGAACGCAATGCGCTGATCCCGCTGTCTGGTCGCTTGGCGGGGAAGGTTGCCGGTTTCTCAATCAGCGGCGCAGATCGCCAGAATATTCGGACCGCGCAAAAATGCATGACGCAGGCCATCTATTACGAAGCTGCAAACGAGCCGATCAAAGGCAAGCGCGCCGTGGCGCAGGTGGTGCTGAACCGGATGCGGCACCCGGCCTACCCATCATCTGTTTGCGGGGTGGTTTATGACGGCGCAAACAAGCCAGTGTGCCAATTCAGCTTCACCTGCGATGGATCATTGCTGAGAAAACCGATGGCGCTTCAATGGCAGGTTTCCGCTGAAACGGCGAAGGCTGCATTGGCCGGATCAACTGAACCAAGCGTGGGAACAGCAACGCATTATCATGCCGATTACGTTTTGCCGCGCTGGGCATACCGGCTGGGTAAAATCGACCAGATCGGGCATCACATATTCTATCGTTTCAAAGGGAATTGGGGGCAGGTCAGCGCCTTTGATCGGGCATGGTCAGGCAAAGAGTTTATCCCGGCCTTGGATATGGTACGCCTGCGTAATGCGCTCAATTCAGCGCCGGGCGCGGGGGGTGAAATGGCGCTGGAAGATGTAAATGTGCCGGGCCTGACAGTGCCTGAACATATCACCGACCGGCACGCACCAGCCGATGTTGGCGGACGGATCGACACAACCAAACAATGGCGCCTGTCGATCCCGGATCCGGTTTCTGCCAGCTCTACTTATCGCGATACTTTGAACCATCAAGGCGATTTTGTGGGCAAGGATGCAGTGATGGTGGCCGATGCGGCCCTGTCTGGGAAAGCGAATCCATGAATTTGAAAGAACGCATCGCTGGATGGGATGCAAGCCGCCGGCTAATCGCCATTGCAGCACTTGGATTATTCTTGTTAATCGGCTGGGCCAGTTTAGCTCAGGTCGAAGAAATAACCCGCGGGATGGGCAAAGTTATCCCGTCCAGCAAAACGCAATTGGTGCAACCTTCAGAACCCGCCACGATCGCGGCCATTTTGGTGCGCAGCGGGCAGGCAGTGAAAAAGGGGCAGATCCTTGTCCGGCTGGATGATGCGCAATCCTCCTCAGAATTGGGGCAATTACAGACCGAGAATACTCGATTATCGGCCCGCGCACAGCGCTTGGCAACAGAGGCATCGGGCGGCTCGATGGGGTGCGAGGCGGGCACACTTTGTTCTGAGGAGCGTAATTTGGCGCAGGTCCGTAAGGCAACCGCGCGCAGCCGGGAAGCGGCCCTGTCATCTGCAATTGAACAGCGCCGGCGCGATTTGTCCGAAGGAAGAGCGACCGTTTCGGCCTTGGCAAACAGCGCCAAATTGGCGCAGGATCAGGTCGATATGCTTCAGCCTTTGGCGGTGAAGGGCATTATCCCGCAAACTGAATTGATTGCCGCGCAGCGCGATCTGATTGATACGCGCGGGCGACTGTCGGCAGCGCGGCAGGGCGTTGCCCGCGCGCAGGCTGCAATCCGCGAAGCGCAGGCTGAGCTTAAATCAGCACGGCTCGATTTTCGTCAGCAGGCATTAAGCGAACGCAGCGAGGTCAACACACGGATCGCGGTGAATGAAGAGACTATTCGCGGTGCGCAGGCACGCCTGCAGCGCAATGAATTGCGCGCGCCTTCTGATGGGATCGTCAATGATGTTCAGATCACCACAATTGGCGGATTTGTGAATGCTGGCGAGAAAATCATGCAAATCGTGCCAGTGGGCGACCGATTGTTCGTCGAGGCGCGGATTAAGCCAAGCGACATAGCTTTTATCAAGATCGGCGATCCTGCCAACGTCAAGGTAACGGCCTATGATTTTTCGGTTTTTGGCGGGATGGCTGGCGCGGTCCAGCAGATTAGCGCGGATTCAATCTATGATGAGGTTGAACGCGAAGCCTATTATCTGGTGGTTGTTGAAACCGATCGCGCCTTTATCGAACGGCAGGGGCAAAAATTGCCGATCGTGCCAGGGATGATTTGCGATGTGGAAATTATCACCGGCCGCAAATCGATCCTGAACTATTTGCTTAAGCCGGTTGCTAAGGCGTTCGACGAAGCTTTGACGGAAAGATAGGGCTTAAAAACCGTGCAGCCAGCTTTGGTTTTTTCCGAAGCTGAGCACGGGCCGGTAGCCTTGGCTGACCGAGGCATCGATTAATTTATCGGTCGTATTGTCGAGCATCACAAATTTGCCGCTAAGTTTTACGATTAAAACGGCATGATCAACCCGGCGGACCAGATCCTTGGCCAGTGTAAGGACCATATCTTCGCGCTTTATTCCAAGCGCGTGGAGCATTTGCATTTTGGCAATCGCAATATCTTCGCAATCCCCCATGCCTAAGCGGAAAGTGGTTTTGGCGCTGGCCCAGTAATCGGGTTTGCCCCAAAGATTGCGGTCCTCGGTAAACCGGATCGCGCGGTTGGCATATGCGTTTACCGCTGCGATGATTTGCGTGTTGCTGCCCTTTTGTATGCCAATACGGCGCTGCGCCCAGCGTTTTGGCACGGCGCTGCGGCTGACACGGCGCCAGTCCTTTTCAAAACTGGTCTTGCCAATTTTGATCCGCTTGCTCCCCAGAAAATCGGTGGCGGCAGTGGCTGGGTTGAATGCGGTTTTGGCTGGAACGATGCTGCGGATTGCGGTTGCAGTGCTGCCCATGCATTGGGCAAGGCCAATGCCGGGCATTTGGCTGAGGCCAGTGCTGGATTTCACCAAGCGGGAGAGCGCAGCGGCGGATGATGTCTGCGTATTTGAAACCGCGCCTGCTGGCCTGCCGTAGGCAATGCGGCCACCATTCGGGCTGAGCTGGCCCGATTGCGCGCGGATCATGCGTTCCAGTGCGGTCATTGCGCCGCCATTGGTAATGGCCGCTGCCTTGGATAGGGGTAAATTGGGCAGCGATGTGCCGGTTTTACCCGAAATGCCAACCGGCATGGTGCAAGATACCCCCGCTAGGGCGGCTGCTGAAGCGGGCAGGATAAATCCGATATTCGCCGCCGAAGAAATGACAGGCAGCGCCGCCTGTGCATGGGCGGCCGGCGCGCCAGCCAAGGCTGCGCCTGCAAAGCATAGGCCGATCAGGGGCCTGGCCCACCGAACATAAGGGATCCGCTTCTTCATGCTGGACCCAATGCAGCCGCATTAATCTAGGTGAGGTTCCCAAATGCAGTTACCTGAATGTTAAGTATGAATGGGTCAGAACCCTTGGTTTGGGCCGGCCTTCGCTGATCGGGCGGCTGTGTATTATGGGCTAAATGCCTGTTCCAATTGGGTGTTTGATACGCAGCTGGCCCCGCTTGGGCGGCTGGGCAAAATGCTGGCCCGGGCCGGTTTTAAAAACCACCCTTTGTCCAGAATAAAACAGCGCCCCATGGCGCGGATGGCCATGGGGCGCTTGCATTTACAACAATGGCCGAGACGGCGCTGATTGCGCCATCAACCCATTTTAGCCGACAAAACCATCGACGCGTTCGATGATGATGGCCGGTGCCATGCCGCCTGCGGCGCACATTGTGATCAAGGCATACCGGCCGCCGGTCCGTTCCAATTCGTCCAGCGCAGTGCCGATCAGGATTGAACCGGTCGCGCCAATCGGATGGCCCAGCGCGATTGACCCGCCATTGACGTTCACCTTGTCCCAATTGAGGTCCAGATCAGTCACGAATTTGTGTGCCACTGCGGCAAATGCTTCGTTGATTTCCCACAGATCGATATCGTCTTTGGTCAGACCTGCTTTTTCCAACACTTTTTTGGCCGCCGGAACGGGCGCATTCAGCATCAATGTCGGGTCATCGCCCATATTTGCAGTGGCGACGATCCGCGCGCGGGGCTTTAAATCATGCTGCTTTGCGTAATCTTGTGATGCGATCAATATCGCCGCAGCGCCATCGACCACGCCTGAACTGTTGCCGGCATGGTGGAAATTCTTGATCTCCAGATCGGGGTATTTCTGGTTGATCAATTTGCGAAAGGTGGTGCCCTTTTCATCTAGCGGGAGGTCAGCGATCTTGGTGAAGGCGGGCTTCAATCCGGCCAAGCCTTCACGCGTGGTTTCAGGCCGCGGATATTCATCATGGTCCAAAACAACATTGCCATCATCATCCAGCACCGGGATCATGCTCTTGGCAAATCTGCCGTCTTTGATTGCAGCGGCGGCGCGTTGCTGGCTGCGATAGCCCACTTCGTCCAGATCTTCGCGCGTGTATCCTTCCATCGAGGCAATTGCATCGCCGCAAATGCCTTGATGCGACTGAGGGTGCACTGCCTGAAGCCGTTCATTGCCTGAACCCATCGTTTGCATCGATTTGCCCGCTGCCATGTCTTCTTGCGCCAATTGGTTGATCAGGCTCATCATTTCTGTTCCGCCTGCAACAATGCAATCTTCCATTCCGCTCATCACCTGCGCTGCGGCAAGGCTGACGCTGGTGATGCCGCCGCCGCAAAACCGGCTTAGCGTGACGCCTGATGCAGTGATGTCATAACCTGCATCCAGCGCCGCCATCCGGCCTAGATCGCCTGCTTGTGTATCGCGCTGGGTGGAGGTGGACCAGATCACATCATCGACCGTTGCGGTATCGAGATGATTACGCTTGGCAATTGCTGTCAGAACCGTTGCGGCCAGATGTTGCGGATGCGATGCAGCCAAGGAACCCTTGCCCACCTTGCCAATTCCGCGGGGGGTTCGGACAGCGTCGATGATATAGGCTTCAGCCATGAAACAAGTCTCCTTCGAGAGTGGGTAAGATGATATGCATAGGCATATATGCCCGGCATTTTGCCACTACAAGGGATCGGCGCCCTTGTGGCAAGGCGCGCACCCAAAACGTGCAAAGAAACGCATATGCGTGAGGGGAAAGGCATTCTTGCCATCGCCATTAGGCGGCCTGATGCAAAGAGCGCCGTGTCCAATGGCGCGCCGCGCGATTGGCGGGGTGGGTAGGGCGGTAAAGGCCCCAGCAGGCGCATTGGATCGGGCCTGCATCGGTGAATTTGCCGCAATTGGGTCTGGCATGTTTTACGCGATGATGCTTGATACTGGAACGCGCGCCTAACCACGGCCCAAGATAGGAAGATATCCATGCTCAATATGGCTAACCGATTTGCCTATAATGAAGATCACGCGATGTTCCGCGATACAGTGCGCAAGGTGCTGGCTGAACATATGACGCCGTTCCTCGATCAGCAGGAGGCGCAAGGTATTGTGCCGCGCGAAGCATGGTTGGCGCTGGGCGAGGCGGGGATGCTTTGCCCGACAGTCCGCCCGGAAAATGGCGGTTTGGGGCTTGATTACGGGTATAATGCGGTAGTTGTGGAGGAGCTGTCCTACCTCGGCTCGTCTGCTGGCTTTACTTTGCAGAGCGATATTACGGCAAATTATTTTGAACGTCTGGGCAGCGAAGAACAGCGGAGCAAATATCTGCCGGGCATGGTTTCTGGCGAAGTGATCACAGCTATCGCCATGACTGAGCCGGGCACAGGATCGGATCTGCAGGGTGTGCGCACCACGGCCATTCGTGATGGCGATGATTATATCGTCAACGGTTCCAAAACCTACATCACCAATGGCCAGAATTGCGATGTGGTGATCGTGGTGGCCAAGACGGATCCGGCCATGGGCGCCAAGGGCACGTCATTGGTGCTGGTTGATGCGGACACGCCGGGCTTTGAGCGCGGCCGCAATCTGGATAAGATCGGGCAGAATTCGTCAGATACATCTGAATTGTTTTTCACCGATGTTCGCGTGCCCAAGGAAAATCTGCTTGGCGGCCTGGGCGCTGGATTTATCCATTTAATGGAAGAATTGCCGCAAGAACGCCTTTCCATCGCAGTTGGCAGTCAGGCCGGGGCGCAGCGCGCATTTGACGAAGCGGTGAATTTTACCAAGACCCGCAAAGCCTTTGGCCAAACTGTGTTTGAATTTCAGAACACCAAATTCACCCTTGCTGGGCTGGCGGCTGAATTGCAGGTTGGTTGGGCGCATCTCGACTGGGCGCTAAAGCGGCATATTGCGGGCGAATTGACCACAGCGGAGGCATCATCGGCTAAGTTGTGGCATTCTGAATTGCAGGGCCGCATGTGCGATGCCGCGCTGCAATTGCATGGGGGGGCAGGGTATATGAATGAATATCCGATCGCCCGATTGTGGCGCGATGCCCGCGTGACGCGGATATACGGGGGCACTAGTGAAATTATGAAGGAAGTGATCAGCAGGAGTATTTAGTCTGTTCGCGCCTGATTGGGGCCAGTTGCTCAGGCAAAGTTACTCTGGGCCTGATAATTTGGGCCAGATAATTTGGGCGTAATTGGATCAGCGCGAACCGCTGCCGTTCTATCCAGCCGCTGCTGCTCTGGCGGGATCATGAAATAGGTTGCCGCACGGGCGGATGTGATCGCGCCTGCCTATGAACCGCGTTTTGGCGATCCAATCATTCGATCGGGCGTTCTCCTACGATCGACAGGCCATACCCTTCCAGCGCGACCAATGAATGGTGCGAATTGGTCAGCAGCTCCATGTCTTGCACGCCCAATTCTGCCAGAATTTGCGCGCCTATGCCATAATCACGCAGTTCCTCCATTTCAGCGGGAACCGCTTCGCCCTTGTGCGCTTTGGTCATAATGGTGAAACCGCCTGCCCGCATCCGGTTAATCACCACGATCACTCCGGCGCCTTCACGCGCGATGATTTCCATCGATTTTTGTAGCAATCCGGTTCGCGGGCCATCCTCTGCGAAAATATCCCCGAACACGTTGAGCAGATGCATTCTGACCAGCGTTGGTTTGGCCGGATCGACATTGCCCAATGTCAGCGCTAGCGTATCATCACCGGTCGCCTTATTATGGAAACTGATCGCGTTCCAATGGCCGCCAAACCGGCTTGTAAAACGCGATTCTGCCTGTTTTTCAACAACGTGGTCATGTTTGCGGCGATAGGCGATCAGATCGCGAATAGTCCCGATCTTGAGATCGTGATGCCGCGCGAAAGAAATCAGATCATCCATCCGCGCCATGGTGCCATCATCATTCATGATCTCGCAGATCACACCAGATGGGTTGAGGCCGGCCAGGCGGGAAATATCCACCGCTGCTTCTGTATGCCCAGCGCGCACCAGCACCCCGCCTTCGCGGGCAACCAAGGGGAAGACATGGCCCGGGGTTACAATATCATCCTTGGTCTTGGTTGTATCGATGGCCACGCTGACAGTGCGCGCCCGGTCGCCCGCGCTGATGCCGGTGGTGACCCCTTCGAGGGCCTCGATCGAGGTGGTGAAAGCGGTTTCATGTCTGGTCCGGTTGTTCTGGCTCATCAATTCCAGACCCAATTGGTCGCAGCGCTGTTTGGTCAAGGTCAGGCAGACCAGCCCGCGCCCGTGCGATGCCATGAAATTGATTGCCTGAGGGGTGGCCATTTGCGCCGGGATAACCAGATCGCCCTCATTTTCCCGGTCTTCGTCATCGACCAACACGAACATGCGGCCATTGCGCGCTTCATCGATAATTTCTTCGATAGTGGCCAGCACGGGGCGATCATCATTGGCGTGGAGGAAAGTGGTGAGTTTGCCCAACGTATCGGCGGTCGGGTTCCATTGGTCATCAGTGCAGTCGCGCAGCGAATTGGCGTGAAGCCCGGCAGCGCGGGCAATCGCGGCACGCGACATTTTCCCTACATTAACAATTTCGCGGATTTTTTGCTGGATGATTTCTGGTGTAAATTGGGTCATGCGGGCCTCCTACACACGAAAATGTTGTAACCCAAGGGCGAAATCACATTCAAATGTGATTAATCACCTATCCCCTTGTTCAATCACCAGTTTTCTTTCTAAATGGAGGTGTGAAATGGCCTGTCCGCCCTTTAGCTTGGGGCCAAACCCGAATGGGCTGCGAATCTGATCGCGATCAGATTCGCAGCCCAAGGGGGTATTGGGTATTGTGTGGGGCTTAATCGCCGGTTTTGGCGAAGGGCGAAAAATTCGTGTCAGTATCGAAAATTTCAATGCCCTCGCGATGTTTGAGCCAACCAACCACCGCATAGGTCACGGGCGTCAGGGCTGCTTCCCATACCACTTTGATCGCCCATTGGGTGAAGATGACTTGGAGCACCAGCTCGTTAGTCCAACCCACGGCACCCAGAAATGCGATGGGATAGAACAGCGCGCTATCCACCCCTTGACCGAATATTGTCGATCCGATTGTGCGGGTCCAAAGCATTTTTCCCTCTGTCCAGACCTTCATTTTGGCAAGGACATAGGAATTGACGAATTCGCCCGCCCAAAAAGCGATGATGGAGGCCGCTACTATGCGCGGCACTTGTCCGAACACATCTTCATATGCAGCCTGATTGCCCCAGGTGTCAGCCGGCGGCAGTGCCACAACCACCCACGCCATGAATGCCATAAAGATTAATGCTGCAAACCCGGCCCAGATACACCGGCGCGCCCGGGCATAGCCATATACTTCGGTGAGGACATCGCCGATTACATAGCTGATCGGGAAAAATAGCACCCCGGCGCCAAAGGGCCACAGGCCAACCATAGGCAGGTCTAACTGCGCCACCTTGCCCGCGCCGATCACATTGGACAGCAATAAGATGGTCACGAACGCTGCCAAGACGAGGTCAAAATAACGAAAACGGTGCAATGTATCGGGCTGAGTCATAACAAGCTGACTAACCGCATTTGCCCAATTCGAAAAGCACGCTATGGCACGCCGAGTGCGCCCGTAGCTCATCTGGATAGAGCGCGAGACTTCTAATCTTGAGGTAGCAGGTTCGAGTCCTGCCGGGCGCACCAATCTTATCTCACCATCACTGGCCAGATGCGGCTATTCACCCAATTTTGCAGGCAACGAGGCGGCGGGCAACCCGCGCTTAGGCGTTCCTGACCATAAGAGAAATTGTTTAACCGCGCATCACATTGGCCAACGCCTCACCCGTAATCGGGTATCCAACATCATCTGGAATGCACAGCCATTTTTCGCCGCCACGTTCCGCAACATGGGGCGTTATCACCCGCACCGGATGGCGCGCACAATCGCGCGTGGCGGCGGCAAAATCGGTAAATTGGGCCAGCCGTTCCAGATTACGGCGGGTGGGGAAGATAATGCTCAGATCGCCGCGTTCGGCGGCATCAAGGGCGCCTTGGGCGGTGATCCAATACATTTTGGTATTTTCGGTCTGGTCCACGGCAATGTCGACTGATCCAGTCCCAAGATTGGCGAGATAGAATCTGGTGTCAAAAATCCGGGTTAGCTTTTCGTTCTTGGGAAGCCAGCGGGCAAAGGGCAGCACAGCATCCAAATCAATCTGCCAATTCATGGCTGAAATCACTGATGCTAATGTCCCGGTTTCCAGCAGCA
>Ga0209344_10004864_pt1 | contig 11995 bp, 6 predicted proteins | sample Cruoilmetagenom6_FD_187293 | JGI IMG/M metagenome (GOLD analysis project Ga0209344, IMG submission 187293) | Oil polluted marine microbial communities from Coal Oil Point, Santa Barbara, California, USA - Santa Barbara Oil Seep Sample 6 (SPAdes)... | ecosystem: Environmental > Aquatic > Marine >...
CCGATGACATTTTGACTGAAAAATTTCTTGAAGGTCAAGAAATTTCGGAAGAGGAACTTAGAATAGCTCTTCGGAAAGCGGTTATTGATGTTAAAATAATCCCTGTTCTTATGGGAACAGCATTAAGGAATAAAGGTGTGCAGTTACTTTTGGATGCAGTGATTAATTACTTACCTTCCCCGTTGGATGTACCAGCTTTAGTAGGTGAAGAAGTGAAAACTGAAAAAGAAGTAAAGATTAAACCAACAGCAGATGAACCTTTTTCAGCTCTAGCTTTTAAAGTGGCGACTGATCCATTTGTGGGACAAGTTACTTTTTTTAGAATTTATTCAGGTTCTATTAAAGCTGGATCTTATGTATATAATTCAACCAAGGGAGAAAAAGAAAGAATTGGTAGAATACTTAGAATGCACTCTAACCATAGAGAAGAAATTGAAGAGTTGGGTGTTGGTGAAATTGGTGCTTTAGTGGGACTTAAAAATACTACGACTGGAGATACTCTTTGCGATCAAGAGAGACAAGTTATTTTAGAAAAGATGACTTTCCCAGAGCCAGTTATTGACATTGCCATTGAACCGAAGACTAAGGCTGATCAAGAAAGAATGGGTCTAGCTCTTAAAAAGTTAGCAGAAGAAGATCCTACTTTCAGAGTGAGAAGTGATGAAGAAACTGGACAAACTATTATTTCTGGAATGGGCGAACTTCATTTAGATGTTTTGGTGGACAGAATGAAAAGAGAATTCAAAGTAGAAGCTAATGTTGGTAAACCTCAGGTAGCTTACAGAGAAACAATTAAAAATATAAAAGAGGCTGAAGGGAAATATATTAAACAGTCTGGTGGTCGAGGACAATATGGACATTGCTGGATAAGACTTGAACCTTTAATGAAGGAGAAAGAAAGTGAAGAAGAATCTCAGTTATCCACAAATAAAAAAACAAACAAAAAAACAAAGAAAAAAGATGAAGAAAAAGATGGAGAAGAGATTTTTGAATTTGCGAATGAAATTAAAGGCGGAGCTATTCCGCAAGAATTCATTCCTCATGTTGAAAAAGGAATTGTGTCGGCCATGGAGAATGGTATTCTAGCTGGATTCCCGATGGTGGATATTAAAGCTACTCTTTATGATGGAAGTTTTCATGATGTTGATTCATCGGAATCTGCTTTTAAAGTAGCGGGTTCTATGGCCTTTAAAGCGGCTGCTAGAGAAGCTCAACCTGTATTGCTTGAACCGATGATGAGCGTGGTGGTAACTGCTCCAGAACAATATATGGGAGATGTGGTAGGTGATGTTAATTCTAAGAGAGGTGTTATTAAAGAAATTAATGATAAAGGAGAAGGGAATGCAATAGTCAAAGAAATTGAAGCGGAAATTCCATTGGCAATGATGTTTGGTTACGCTACTCAACTTAGAAGTATGACTCAAGGACGAGCTAGTTATTCTATGGAATTTGAAAGATATACAGAAGTGCCTAGTAGCGTAGCTGAAGAATTAATGAATAGCGGAGATGAAAAATAATAATATAAATTTTTTAATATTAAATCATTATGATCAAACAAATAAAATACAGAACAGATGCCAGAAAAAAAATTAAATCAGGAATAGATCAAGTAGCTGATGCAGTTAAAATAACTCTTGGTCCAAAAGGTAGAAATGTAATTTTAGACAAAGGCTTTGGCTCACCGACAATAACTAATGACGGAGTCACTATCGCTAAAGAAATTGAATTAGAAGATAAATTTGAAAATGTTGGTGTTGACCTTATTAAAGAAGTAGCGGATAAAACCAATGAAGCTGCTGGAGATGGAACGACTACAGCTACAGTCATAACTCAAGCTTTAATGAGAGAAGGTTTGAAGTATGTAGAAACAGAAATCAATCCCGTGGGAATTAGAAAGGGAATGGAACGAGCGAAAAAAGATATAGTTGAAATTTTAAAGAAAAATTCTAAAAAAATAAGTTCTCATGAGGAGATTGCTCAAGTAGCTATTATTTCAGCAGAATCTAAGGAAATGGGAAATATGATTGCCGATGTTATGGAAGAAGTTGGTAATGACGGAGTTATAACCGTTGAGGAATCTCAAACATTTGGAATGTCAAAAGAAATTGTTGAGGGAATGAATTTTGAAAAGGGTTTTATTTCCCCGTATATGATAACTGATGCAGATGAACAAATTGCTGAATTGAAAAATGCTCCAGTTTTGATAACTGACAAAAAAATATCTTCTATAAAGGAAATATTACCTCTTTTGGAAAAACTTACTAAATCTGGAACAAAAGAGTTGGTGATAATCGCAGAAGATATTGAGGGAGAGGCCCTGGCAACGTTAGTGGTTAATAAGTTAAGAGGTGCTCTCAACGTTTTAGCAATTAAGTCTCCTGATTTTGGAGATGCTAAAAAAGATACGCTTGAAGACATTGCTGTACTTGTTGGTGCTCAAGTCGTAAGTGAGGATAGAGGAATGAAATTAGAAAATACAGAACTTAGTAGTCTTGGTGAAGTTCAAAAAATAATTTCTACAAAAGACGATACTACGATTGTGGGCGGGAAAGGAAAAAAAAGTGAAATAGATGCAAGAGTAGTTCAGCTAAAATTTCAGGTAGACAAATCTAGTAATGATTATGATAAAGATAAATTGAAAAAAAGAATGGGTAAGTTAGCTGGAGGCGTAGCGGTTATAAAAATGGGAGCGGTAACAGAAACTGAACAAACTTACTTAAGACACAAAATGGATGATGCTTTGGCAGCTACTCGAGCAGCGATAGAGGAAGGAATTGTCGCTGGAGGGGGTACAGCTTTAGCAAAAGCGGTAGAGATTCTTTCATTAAAAAGTAAAAGCAAGGATCACGAATTTCAATCTGGATATGAAACATTATTAAATGCTTTAAATGAACCTTTGAAACAGATAGTAAAAAATTCAGGAAAAAATGAATCAGCGGTAGTTCTTAATAAAGTAGTTGAAAATAGTAAAGCTAATTTTGGATATAATGCTAAAAGTGATAAATTTGAAGATGATATGATAAAATCTGGAATTATAGATCCGCTTAAAGTTACTAGGACTGCTTTAGAAAGTGCGGTTTCTGTGTCAGCAATGATTTTGACAACAGAGGCAGTAATAACTGACAAGCCAAAAGAGAATGATGGTGATGATGCGACGAATGCGGCAGCTATGGGCGGTGGAATGCCAGGAGGAATGCCAGGAATGATGTAATTTTTTTCTTATTCTTTTTCTAGAGCTTAACTGGAAATAAAATGTAGTTTTCAAAATTTATCTTCAATTTATCTTTCCATCACGATCGTGGTTTCGTGATAAAAAAAGTTAAGGAATCTTTTTTATTTCCAAAAGACAGAAATTTATAGTAATATGGAGATAGATTTTTAGTTTATTGAGAGGCATTAGTTACTATATGCATTTAAAAAAATTAGAACTATTAGGTTTTAAATCTTTTGCTAATAAAACTGTGTTAGATTTTTCTCCCTCTTTTGTAAATAAAGAGAGTTTTAATAATGGGAAAAAAGATAAAAAAAAGTTGGGTATAACTGCGATTGTAGGACCCAATGGATCAGGAAAATCTAATATCGCTGATGCTATTCGCTGGGTTATGGGTGAGCAATCTATGAAAAATTTACGCGGAAAGAAATCAGAGGATATTATTTTTGCAGGATCAGGCTTAAAGGGAAAATTAAATTATGCGATGGCATCACTTCATTTTGATAATTCTGATAAAAAAATTCCCCTAGCTTTTGCAGAAGTTATCATAACTAGAAAAATATTTCGCAATGGAAAATCAGAATATTTAATAAATGGTTCTCGAGTAAGACTTATTGATGTGGTTGATATTTTAGCTAAGGCGGGAGTAGGAAAAGATAGCTATAGTGTAGTTAATCAAGGAATGAGTGATGCAATTTTAAATGCTTCTTTAAGTGATAGGAGAATAATATTGGAGGATGCAGCGGGAGTAAAGCAGTATCAGATAAAAAAAATAAGAGCTTTAAAAAAATTCGAAACCACTAAAAAAAATCTTGAACAAGTGAGTAGTTTATTAAATGAAATTGAACCTCACTTGAAAAGTTTGAGTCGTCAGGCGAAAAAAGCAGAAAAGGGAAAGGAAATTAAAAAAGAATTAAAAAATCTTCAAGAAAAATATTTTGCTTATCTTTGGAATTCTTTTCAAGAAGAACGCGAAACATCTGTGGATCAAAAAGATACATTAGGAAGAGAGATGATGAATATTCAAATGAAGGTCGACAAACTTAGTGATTTTGTTCAGACTGAATCGAAAAAAATGCAACAAAATAAAAGACCAGATGAATTGAAAATAGAGAGAGATAAAATTTATGAAAAAATAAATAATTTTGAAAAAGAATTAATAATTTCGGAAGGAAAATCTGAAATACTTAAAGAGAAATTAAAACAACAAAGTATTATTCAATCTATTCCAGTAGACAAAGCTTATATTAAAAATGAGTTGAATAGAGTTTATAAAAATCAAAGAAAACTTTTTGAAAGGATAAGTAATGTTGAGGAAATAAAAGAACTTCAAGAAGTGAAAGAATTTGCTATAGCGATTAGTCAAATTATTTTTGAATTAAAAAAAGATGTTGAAAAAGGAAAAGTGGAAGGTAAAAAAACAAAAGAACAAACTCAACAGGAGAAAAAAATAGGAAAAGAGTTAGAAAAAATCGAGAAGCGAAAAAAAGTATTTGAGAAAGAAAGGGATGTTGCTAAAAAAGAGATTGATAAAATAAATTTGGAAATTAAAAATGAAATTCAAAAGGATAAAAAAAATAGAGAAATCTTTTTTGCGTCAGAAGAAAAATTGAGAAATTCTCAACGAAAACTTTCTGATTTAAAGGATAGATTTAATGAGGCAAAAATAAGTATTGCTAGAATTGAAGTCAGAGAAGAAGATTTGATTGCAGAATCAAAAAATAATATTGGTATGGATATTAAAAAATTAAAATTTGATAATAAGAAAATGGACCAGTATAATGCAGAAATTAAAATGGCTAAGATGAAAGTTCAAATTGAGCAGATTGGAGGGATTGACCCGTTAGTTGTAGAGGAATTTGAGGAAACTAAAAATCGTTACGAGACACTTCAGCAGGAATCAAAGGATCTTGAAAAAGCTATCGAAACTCTTAAAGAAGTTGCCAAAGAAATGGATAAAAAGATTGAAAAAGTTTTCACTAAAGCATTTTCTAAAATCAATGATGAGTTTTCAAAATATTTCAAAATAATTTTTGGAGGAGGCAAAGCTAATTTAGTCAAAACTAAAATAGAAAGTCGAAAGTTAAAAGCTGTTAATGAGGAATTGGCAGAGGATGGTAATTTAGATAGTGAATCAAAAGATGGACAGAAGAAATATAAAAAAGAAATTGGAATTGATATTTCAGCTTGTCCTCCAGGTAAAAAGATTGCAGACTTATCAATACTTTCGGGAGGAGAAAGGTCGCTCACCTCTCTAGCTCTTCTTTTTGCAATTATTTCTTACAATCCTCCACCGTTCGCAGTATTAGATGAAGTTGAAGCTGCGTTGGATGAAGCTAACTCTAGGCGTTTTGGAAAAATTCTTTCAGCACTTTCTGGCAATACTCAATTTGTGGCAATAACTCACAATAGAGAGACTATGCATCAGGCATCCTATCTCTATGGAACAACAATGAGTGATGACGGTGTAACAAAACTTGTATCTGTAAAATTAGATTATGAGGATTGGAATTGATGCTCGGTTCTATGGAGTGAGTGGTAAAGGATTGGGTAGATATACACAAAAATTAATAGAAAATTTGGAAAATATTTGCGATAAAAACTTGGATGATGAATATTTTGTTTTTTTGCGTAAAGAAAATTTTAATGAATATAGTCCAAAAAATAAAAATTTTCACAAAATTGTAGCTGATTATCGATGGTATTCATTTTCTGAACAAATCAATATGCCTCGGATATTAAAAAAATATAAATTGAATTTAGTTCATTTTACACATTTCAATGTTCCAATTTTTTATCGACAACCCTTTGTTATTACTATTCATGATTTGATACTTCTTCATTTTCCAACTATTCGTAGTACGACTTTAAGTCCTATATGTTATTGGATAAAATTCTTAGTTTATAAAATAGTAATTGGTTCGGCTATTAAAAGATCTAAAAAAATAATAGCAGTTTCTGAATTTACCAAAAAAGATATATTAGAAAATTACAAAATTAATGAAACTAAGATAATAGTTACTTATGAAGCTTGTGATGATTCAACTGAAAAGATGGATACAATTTTATGTGATGGTCAACTAAAAAAATATGATATAATCAAACCATATATTCTTTATGTTGGGAATGCTTATCCCCATAAAAATTTAGAAAATTTAATACTAGCTTTTGACAATATTTATAATAAAAAGTTAGCATTAGTCTTAGTCGGAAAGATGGATTATTTTTATGAAAAAATTAAAAGAGTAGTTAAGAAAAATAAGATTAAGAATATTATTTTTACAGATTTTGTTTTGGATGATGACTTAAATATAATTTATGAAAATGCAAAAGCCTATATTTTTCCTTCTTTATACGAAGGATTTGGATTGCCTCCATTAGAAGCTATGAAGAGAGGAATTCCAGTGGCGTCTTCTGATCACGGATGCATGAAAGAGATTTTAGGAAAGACAGTTCTTTATTTTAATGCAAAAGATAGAGATAAAATAAAAAAAGCCATTGAAAAAATAGTAACTGATGAAAATTTGAGAAAAAATTTAATAGAAAAAGGTAAAATACAAGCTGAAAAATACAACTGGAAAACAATGGCAAAAAAAACATTAGCAATATACAAAAGATAATAAAATATTTTATGGATGTTATAAGAGCGAAAAAAATTGATATAAGAAAACCTGAGAATTCTTTATCAAGCAATAATTCAAGTTTTAGTAGAGAAAATAATTTTGATTGTAAGACTTATGTGTTTGGTAAAAAATTTGATATTGAATATATAGATAGTGTTCAGAAAAAAAATATTAAAAAAGATTTCAAAAGAAAAGAAGAGATAATAGAGTTTAAAAATTTAGCTTATGAGCAAGATGATTTTTCTCAAGGAAAATTAAAATCCGATAAAACAAAAATAATTAAATCAGCGGTAATAAAAAAAAATAAAATATCAGAAGTAGAAAAATTTTTTAGTTTTAAAAAATTAGTGAGTGTAGCGGTGGTTTTTATTTTAATCATTGCTGGTGCTGGAGGATTTTTTATTAACAAAGGGATGGATATCAAAAAACAAGTCTTAGGGATAAGCGATGAAGCTCTTGATAATGTAGATATGGCTATCGATAGTATACAAGAAAGTGATTTTAATTTATCTTCAAATAAATTTGACAAGGCTTATGACAATTTTTCCAGTATGTCTGATTCTTTGGAAAATTTAGGAGTGGCAGTTATTTCTGTTTCTAGATTCGTGCCAGGCGTCTCTAAACTTTCTTCTGGTTATGAATTAACTCAAGCAGGAAAATATCTTTCTTCAGCAGGAAAAAAAATTAGTCAGGTTGCGAAAAATTTGAAAGAGTTAAAAGAATCATCATTTAATTTAGAAGAAGGTGAGCAAATATCTGCTTTAAATATTTTTCGTTCTTTTGAAGAAGACATCGTTTCGATAGAAAAAGATTTATTTAAAGCACAAAAGAGTTTGGAAAGAGTTAGGTCAAGAGACATCCCCAAAGAAAAAAAAGAATCTGTGATGGAACTAAAAATTAAACTTCCAATTATTATTCAAAGTGTAAATGAATTTTCAAAAATTAGTTACATAATAGCAGACCTTTTGGGAGCCAATGGTCCAAGGAAGTATTTATTTTTATTCCAAAATAATCAGGAGATGAGAGCTACAGGTGGTTTTATTGGTAGTTATGGACTTTTGGATATTGATGGCAATGGTAGGATTAGGAATTTTTTTATAGATGGAATTTTCAATCCAGATGGTCAATTGATTGATAAGATAATTCCTCCAAAACCGATTCAAAAAATAAGTGTTGCGTGGAGTATGCACGACAGTAATTGGTTTCCAAATTTTCCTCTTTCTGCTCAGAAAGCCATTAGTTTTTATGAAAAAACTGGTGGACCAACGGCGGATGGGGTGATTACTTTAACCCCGACTGTAATGCAAAAATTTTTAGAAATTACAGGATCAATATATATGGAGGAGTATGATATAGATTTAAATGCTGATAATTTTATTCAAAATGTTCAATATGAAGTTGAAAAAAATTATGATAAGGAAGAAAATCGTCCCAAGAAAATTCTTGCAGATTTGGCTCCCTTAGTTTTAGATAAAATATTTTCTTCAAATGATATTGGAGCAATTATTAAAACAGCGGAAATTTTAGAGAAAGCCTTGGCAGAAAAACATATTTTAATTTATTCAAGCAATAAGGAGTTACAGAAAATAATTTCTAATGTTGGTTGGTCAGGAGAAGTTTTAAATACCTCAAAAGATTATTTGAGTGTTATAAATTCTAACATAAATGGATACAAGACGGACGGAGTTGTAGAGGAAAATATAAATCATCAAACGGAAATAGGTAGGGATGGCGTAATTATTGATACAGTTACGATAACTAGAAAACACAATGGCGGAAATGAAAATTATGAATGGTGGAATAAAGTAAATGCTAATTATATGAGAGTTTATGTCCCTGAAGGTTCTGAACTTTTAGAGGTGGAAGGGCAAACACGAGAATTCAATGAATCCCCACTAGATTATAATGCATTAAATTTTAAAAGAGATGTTGATGTTGAAAAAGAAGAAAATAATATGCAGATTGATGAGGTAACGGGAACGAGAGTATATAACGAAGCAGGGAAAACAGTATTTGCTAATTGGGTTTATGTAAGTCCGCAAGAAAAAGTTACTGTGAAATACAGATACAAACTTCCTTTTAAGATTGATTTTAATTCTAAAGAACAATTTGATTCATTTTCATTTCTAACACAAAAACAATCAGGAAGTTTAGGGAGTGCTTTCAATTATAATATTAAATATCCCAAAGAATGGAAAGTTGAGTGGAGGACTGAAAATAGTAATGAAGAAAATCTTGGAGAATTAAAATTAGAAAATGTTTTAGAAAAAGACAATTTTTTTGGTATAGTTTTTTCGAAGAAATCTATTGATTTATAAATGCTTTTGTGATAAATTGAGAGAGTGCTAAGGTTGTTTAGCACTTTATTTTTTGTTGCTATAAAGATGATAAAAGAAATATTAAATAATAAAATAGCCAATAGTAAACCCACACAAACTGTTGCGGGGGCGGCTTTAATTGTGTCGGTAGCGGGAATTTTAAGTCGTATCTTAGGACTTTTTAGAGATAGAATTTTAGCCTCTCAATTTGGGGCGGGAGATACGCTAGATATTTACTATGCAGCTTTTAGAATTCCTGATTTAGTTTATAATCTTTTGATAGTGGGGGCGTTGAGTGCGGCTTTCATTCCAGTTTTTACAGGTTTAATTACGAGGAAAAAAAAGAAAGAAGCTTGGAATTTAGCGTCGGGATTATTAACTTTGCAAGTAACTGTAGTTGTTTTTATTTCCATTATTTTGGCGATGTTAGCTCCTTATATAATGCAGTTAGTTACGCCTGGATTTTCTGATGACAAAACCATTCAAGTGGCGATGTTTACGAGGATTATGTTTTTGAGTCCACTTCTATTGGGAATAAGTGCTGTTTTTGGTGGAATTCTTATTTCTTTTAAAAGATTTTTAATTTATTCGCTAGCTCCCATATCGTATAACATAGGAATAATTATTGGAGCTGTTTTGTTTGTTAAAATTTGGGGAGATATCGGATTAGCTTGGGGGGTAGTGTTGGGTGCATTTTTGCATATGGTGCTTCAGTTTTGGGCAACTAAATTCATAGGATTTTCTTATAAACCAATAAATTTAAAAGAAATAATTCTTGATAAGCGTATCAGAAAAGTAATTCACTTGATGATTCCTAGGAGTTTGGCGATGGGGGTAACGCAGATAAATTTATTAGTAATAACAATATTTGCTTCCACTCTTGTCTCGGGGTCGTTGACTGTTTTTAATCTTGCAAATAATTTGCAAAGCATCCCCTTGGGTATATTTGGAATATCATTTGCGTTAGCTGCTTTTCCGAAACTTAGTTCTTTGGCTACTAAAAATGATATGAAAAAATTCAATTATGTTTTCACACGCACCTTTAAAAGAATATTATTTTTTGTTATTCCAGCAAGTGTAATAATATTTTCTTTAAGAGCGGAAATAGTTAGAGCTGTTTTAGGTGCTGGAGAGTTTGATTGGAAAGATACGAAAGCTACTCTTTGGGTGTTAGGATTTTTATCTTTAAGTTTATTTGCTCAAAGTACAATTCCACTTATTGCTAGAGCTTTTTATGCTTTGGAAAACACTAAAACACCTTTCTACATTGCTCTTTTTAGTGAAGCGATAAATATTATAGTGGTGATAATACTGATTGAAAAATATAAAATATTGGGAATAGCTATTGCATTTTCTTTAACAGCCACTATCAACATGATGTTATTACTCTGGATGTTGAATGGATATTTTAAGGGAATAAAAAAAGAAAATACATTAAGTTCCATATTAAAAATTGTAGTGGCCTCAACATTTTCTGGGTTAGCGGTTTATTCAGTCAGACATTTTTTAGCAAATTTTATAGAACTCAGAATGTTATGGGAAGTGGTTATTCAGTTAGTTGTTGCGGGCGGAGCTGGTATTTTTGCTTTCTTAATTGCTTGTTATTGGCTTAAAGTGGATGAATTTAATGATTTTAAAAAATCTATATTAATTCATACATTAGGAAAAAGACCTAGTGATGTGTTGGAGGAAAGTAAATAAAAACTTTTAATAAAAATTTAGTAAAGGTTATTAAAAAAATTAGTACCGTAGATATTTACGGTACTGTTAATAATTACATCATAAATTTAGGTGAAGAGTTTGCAAGACTTCGTAACCTCATATCCTTTGTTGTATTCCCCAAAGGGCTAAAATTTAGTGCAACTTTCCGTAGGAAAATTTTAGAGTTTTGAAATAAGCCTTTCTTGAATACAAAATTAATCCCTTTTAACATCATCTTTAATCATTTTAACAATTTCAGGGAATTCAGATATATTGAAGTGTCCATTTTTATTTTCAAAAATTTTAATGTTTGCATTTTTTAACTTTTTCCTATATTTCTCTGTATGAGAAACTGAAACAATATCATCATCTTTTGAAAACATCAAATAAGGATTTTTAGAATTTTTTTCGAGCAATGATAAGTCTTATTTAAGTTTAAACTCGCCAACTAAATTTTCACCAGTTAACGTATTGTCATATGGCGGACAAACCAAATGAGTTGACAGCACTTTTTTGGGAAACTTATTTTCAGATAAATATTTTGCGAGAAAAATTCCTCCTAATGATTAACCAATTAAGATGATGTTGTTTTTCAATTGAGGGAAATATCTTTCAAAATGAGTTTTCCATTCTTCGTATTTAGCATCATCTTGCAAGGGCATTCTTGGTTTGATTATCTCAAAATTTTTACCTAACCCTTTTTTAAAATAATCATTGCTCCAGTAAACTTTTTCCTCAATTGAAATTTTTCTGGTTTCTAAAAAATGTAAATAATCTTTCTTGTTTTTGAAAGTCAATTTGAGCTGAAATTAAAACACTATTTTTATTTTAAGAATATTTTAAAAAAAGAAATTAAAATGGATTTTTAACACAAAAAGTGATAGAATTAAAAACAAAATGAGAATAGGATATTTTGTAGATCAAATATAGATACATCTACAGATACATCTATTTTAAAATATAAATTAGAATACAGATATTATAAATAAAGCACAATCTATATCACTATCCTGCGATCGTTAGTCTAGAACTGTCGTCGACGGGTCGACGACCCGTCGAATACATTATTTTCAAAAACATAACCAACAAAAAAACTAAACAAAAAATATGAAAAAAGAAAAAACCCCTAAATTAAATAAAAA
>Ga0209344_10004866_pt1 | contig 11988 bp, 11 predicted proteins | sample Cruoilmetagenom6_FD_187293 | JGI IMG/M metagenome (GOLD analysis project Ga0209344, IMG submission 187293) | Oil polluted marine microbial communities from Coal Oil Point, Santa Barbara, California, USA - Santa Barbara Oil Seep Sample 6 (SPAdes)... | ecosystem: Environmental > Aquatic > Marine...
GTATTTAATAGCGCTCGGAAACGTCAAAGTCGGATAAAAGTTACGTCTTTGCCATTTCCTCGCTTCACCCAAGCTAGTTGCTTCAGTTTTTACTGAAATTAATAGCGATCGAGAATAACAAGTTTGATAAGATGGCTGAAACGTGCTTTGTATTTAATAGAGCTCGGAAACGTCAAAGTCGGATAAAAAGTTACGTCTTTGCCATTTCCTCGCTTCGCCTGTGCTAGTGGCTTCGGTTTTGTCCAAAAAAAAAGCTATCTAAAAAAGACAGCTTTGATGTACCCGGAATGGGACTTGAACCCACACGCCACTAGGACACACGGCCCTCAACCGTGCCTGTCTACCAATTCCAGCACCCGGGTGGGTGTATTGCAGACAATACTAAATAAAAAAAGTCAAACAAAAATGTTCAACTTTTAAAGTGACCTGGCTGGGGCTCGAACCCAGGACCCTCTCCTTAAAAGGGAGATGCTCTACCAACTGAGCTACCAGGTCAATAAACCAAAGAAGTAATCCTAGAGACTACTATTTTTACCATGAGTACATATATCTGTTCCCGTAGGCGGGTGCAAATATACTATCATTATATTTATATATCAAAGCTATTTTTAATAAAATTTTCAGAGATTTCTTTCACAGCCGCAAACCGCTTATATACGTATATTTACCAAATGAAAATTGTACTCATTGGTTATATGGGAAGTGGAAAATCTTCCGTTGGGAAATCATTAGCGCACGCTTTAGACTATTCTTTTGTCGATCTTGACCATGCTATAGAAACTTCAGATGATCGTACTGTAGCTACTATCTTTGCGAGCCGCGGAGAGATTTATTTCAGAAAAAAAGAAGCAACTGTTCTAAAAGAGATACTTGCCACAGAAAATAATCTGGTATTGGCAACAGGAGGAGGAACTCCTTGCTACGGAGCTGTAATGCAGTCACTTAACGAAAACCCTGCTGTACACACCATATACCTCAAAGTATCTTTAGAAGTACTTACAAACCGACTCTTCCAAGAACGAGCTCAACGTCCATTGATCGCACACCTTGAAACCAAGGCGTTATTGAATGATTTTATTCGGAAGCATCTCTTTGAGCGTTCCTATTATTATAGTCAGGCAAAAACCGTGATTGATGTCTCTACACTTTCTGTTGAGGCGGCAACGGAAGCTATTGTAGCGACTTTATATTAATCTCGCTTCAGCGTTATGTTTTTCAAATACGACCTCTACATTTTCGTTTAAGGATGTAGAAAGGGAGATTCCTTTAAAATCTGCTTTAATAGGGTATTTCTTATGATTTCTATCAACAAGAACCGCTGTTTTAAATTGTTTCATAGGAACTTCAAGAAAATGCTTTACACCATAAATAAGCGTGGTTCCAGAGTGTAGAACGTCATCAACTAAGATCAATGACTTGTTTTCGTATTCCGAAGGAGTCAAAGAAGTCTTAATAGGTAGAATTGGATTTTTCTTATCAATAGCTACTTTACAAAGCTTCACCGAAATGGGCGATATTTTCTCAACAATGGTTTTTAGTTTTTTCGCAAGAATAAAACCATTATCCATAATACCGGCAATGATGACTTCTTTTTCGTCAATATTGGCCTCATAGATTTGATAGGCGATGCGTTTCAGTTTATGCGCAATCTGCTTTTTATCTAAAATAATGGTGCTGCTAGTAGTCATACGTACATTTTTTTCAAAGATATAAAAGGTGATTCAATATTAGTGCAGATTTGATATTTCAACTAAGTGTGTGCTATTCTTCTTCTTCTTCACCAGTATAGTCGTCAATATCGCGACGGTCTTTTTTAGTAGGCCTGCCCACACCTTTTTTACGGTAATATTCTTTAGAATACTTTAAAAGTTCGGTATGTTCAAAGGCTTCTTTTGGTGTTATGTCTTTTCGGTATAGGTCTACAAGTTTAGCTCCTAAGCGACTTTCGGGGAGATTAAGGACTTCAATTTTATAATTAATTTGATTCTTCCGAAGCGAAATAACATCTCCAGGAAAAACGTCCCTCGAAGGCTTAACAGCATCGCCATTCACTTTTACAGCGCCTTTTTTACACATGCGCGTTGCTATACTGCGGGTTTTGCAATATCGAATACACCATAAATATTTATCAATCCGCATACAATTAGTCTAAAAACAACGTTAACATAGATAGCAAAAATAGCGGAAATTTGTATCTTGCCCGCTCAAAAATAACAAATGAAAAAGACTTTATTTTTATTGGTCCTTCTTATCGGGATGAGTATTGTTTCATGTAAGAAAGATGATGATGGCGCTTCGATTGCTGCTGCGGAACTGCGAGATCGCGCTGAAGAAGCTGCAGATGCTGAGTTTGATATACAAAACTTTCTAGAAACACATTATTATAATTATGACGAATTCGCGGCACCTCCAGCTGGTTTTGACTACAGAATCGTAATTAAAGAAATTGACGAGGACGATCCAATAAAAAGAATTCCTCTAATAGAGCAAGTAGATATGACCGTAGTAACCGATCGTTTTGAAGAAGAAGTTAAGTATAATTTGTACTATCTGAATGTAATTCAAGGAGAAGGCGATGAAGTGTTATCTACCAACACGGTTTCTGTAAATTATGCGGGTTATGAAATTGATACGAATGAAATTTTTGATACCTCTGTGACGCCTGTACAATTTGATTTGACGGCGGTTGTAAATGGATTTCAAGATGGACTGTCGAAATTTAATGCAGCTACAGGTTTTGAGAGCAATCCAGATGGAACAATAGAATTCTTTAATTACGGAGTAGGAGCCGTATTTGTTCCTTCAGGCTTGGGTTATTTTAGCCAAACACCGCTTGATTCAAATAACGATATTTTGTTGGAAGCCTATTCACAGATCTATTTTACGTTTCAAGTTTTCTTTACGGAAGAAGCAGATCACGATGAAGATGGAATTCCATCACAAATAGAAGACCTTAACGGAAATGGAATAGAAGAGGATGATGATACAGATGATGATAGTTTTCCGAACTATTTTGACGCCGATGATGACGGTGATGGTATTTTGACCAAAAACGAAATTGAAGTTGACGCAAATGGAATTATTACCTATCCTGATACGGATGGTGATGGAACTCCAGATTATCTAGATCCAGATAATTAAACACAAACAATTGCAGTAAAAAGCCCCATTCAATTTGAATGGGGCTTTTTTTATTTTGCTTAACCTTCTTCGGAAGGTCAACAAAAATTGTAGGTGGAGCAAAAAGGTTATTTACGATTTAGCACTTTCTTGGCTGCTTTAACGATCGCATCAGCATTTAAACCGTATTTTTCCATAAGCTGCTCTGGTGTGCCGGATTCACCAAACGTGTCTTGCGTAGCTACAAATTCCTGTGGTGTTGGGTCATTTTCAGCTAAAACGCGTGCAACACTTTCTCCAAGTCCGCCTAAATAATTATGCTCTTCCGCAGTAACAATACAGCCCGTCTTTTTAACACTAGCCAAAATTGCATTACGATCTAAAGGTTTAATGGTGTGAATATTAATAACATCTGCACTAATGTTTTGTGCGTGTAATGTTTCGGCAGCTAAAAGCGCTTCCCACACTAAATGCCCGGTAGCAACGATGGTTACATCTGTTCCGTCTTGTAAGTGAACTGCCTTCCCAATTTCAAATTTCTGATCTGCAAGCGTGAAGTTTGCAACCTTTGGACGACCAAAACGTAAATAAACAGGGCCTTGATGTTCTGCAATAGCAAGTGTGGCTGCTTTTGTTTGATTGTAGTCACAAGTATTAATTACGGTCATTCCTGGAAGCATTTTCATTAATCCAATATCTTCCAAAATTTGATGTGTAGCACCATCTTCTCCTAAGGTTACACCAGCATGCGAGGCACAGATCTTTACATTTTTTCCACTATAGGCAACACTTTGTCGAATCTGATCATAGACGCGACCTGTAGAGAAATTGGCAAAAGTTCCTGTAAATGGAATTTTTCCGCCAATGGTCATTCCTGCGGCCATTCCAATCATATTGGCTTCAGCAATACCTACCTGAAAGAAACGATCGGGATGGTTTGCTTTAAAATCATCCATTTTTAACGAACCCGTTAAATCAGCACAAAGAGCGACCACATTTGGGTTCTTTTGTCCTAATTCGGTGAGTCCGTCACCAAAACCGGATCGTGTATCTTTTTTGCCTGTGTCTTTATATGTTTTCATGGTACTGCCCGCATAGGCGGGTATCTTTTAGTTAAACTTCTTTTCTTTAGAACAATGTGCTTAATAATCGCCTAAAGTTTCTGGGTTTTGTGCAAGTGCTAATGCTAATTGCTCGTCGTTAGGAGCTTTACCGTGCCACGCGTGCGTATGCATCATAAAGTCTACGCCATTCCCCATGACTGTTTTTAGCAAAACACATACAGGTTTACCCTTTCCTGTTTTTGCCTTAGCAGCTTTCATACCGTCGATAACTGCTTGCATATTATTTCCTTCGGAAATCGTTAAAACGTCCCAACCAAAGGCTTCAAATTTCCCTTTGAGATTACCTAACGGAAGCACATTATCTGTAGATCCGTCAATTTGTTGTCCGTTGAGGTCGATGGTTACAATAAGGCTATCCACTTTGTTTCCTGCGGCATACATGATAGCTTCCCAATTCTGACCTTCTTGTAACTCACCATCACCACAAAGGGTGTAGATCAAATGTGGGTCGTTATTGAGTTTCTTTGCAGCTGCGGCACCAATAGCGGCAGAAATTCCTTGTCCGAGTGAACCTGAAGCGATCCGAACGCCAGGAAGTCCTTCATGCGTTGTAGGGTGTCCTTGGAGTCTTGAATTTAGCAAACGAAATGTATTCAGTTCGTCTACTGGAAAATATCCAGAGCGGGCTAAAACACTGTAAAATACAGGAGAAATGTGGCCATTAGATAGAAAAAAGATGTCTTCATCTTTACCATCCATATCGAAACCTTCTTTGCGTTCCATAAGCTCTTGATAGAGCGCTACAAAAAATTCGGCACAGCCTAATGAGCCTCCAGGATGCCCTGAATTTACTTTGTGAACCTGACGTAGAATGTCCCTACGTACTTGTATCACTAGATCTTCCAATTGTTTAATATCTGTCATGGTATGTTTTTCTATCAAGTGTCAAAATTAATCCTTTCCGTAGCGGACGCAAAACACAAGTTGCGGCAGTTATTAACGATTTAGAGGTTTTAGTTAACATCCTTGCAAAGTTCAAAGCTGAAAGTTCAAAGTTTGCAGTTAATATGTTACGCCTATCCATCATCCGTCATCGATCTAGCATTAAATGATTAAATCATTTGATCATTAACTCATTCAATCATTGATCCCCCTTCTCAAATCTTGCTATCTTTGCAAATTCAGAAATAGCATATGCAATTCAAATTAGAAACTACAGATCCGCAGTCGCAAGCTCGCGCCACCACTATAACATTAGATCACGGTACCATTGAAACACCCATATTTATGCCTGTGGGAACCGTGGGGACTGTCAAAGGAGTGCATCAAAAGGAGTTAAAAGAAGAGATCAATCCAGATATTATCCTCGGAAATACCTATCACCTATACCTTCGTCCGCAGACCGATATACTTGAAAAAGCGGGTGGTTTGCATAAGTTCATGAATTGGGACCGCAATATTTTGACTGATAGTGGCGGCTACCAAGTTTATTCGCTTTCGGCCAACCGAAAGATCAAAGAAGAAGGTGTAAAGTTTAAGTCACATATAGACGGTAGTTATCATGTATTTACGCCAGAAAATGTCATGGAGATTCAGCGTAAAATTGGCGCCGATATTATTATGGCATTTGATGAATGTACACCATATCCGTGTGATTACAACTATGCGAAACGCTCCATGCACATGACACATCGTTGGTTAAATCGCTGTATGACGCATCTAGAGAAAACACCTTTGCGTTATGATTATGATCAAACGTTTTTCCCCATTGTTCAAGGGAGTACCTATAAAGATTTAAGACAGCAATCTGCTGAATATATAGCGAATGCCGGTGCTGCGGGGAATGCTATTGGCGGACTTTCAGTAGGGGAGCCAGCGGAAGAGATGTACGCCATGACGGAAGTGGTTACAGCGATCCTTCCGAAGGACAAACCACGTTACTTAATGGGTGTGGGAACACCTATTAACCTTTTGGAGAATATCGCTTTAGGGATTGATATGTTTGATTGTGTAATGCCCACAAGAAATGGACGGAATGGAATGATGTTCACGGCTCACGGAACCATCAATATTAAAAATAAGAAGTGGGAAGATGATTTCTCTGAAATAGACCCTATGGCGATCACATGGGTGGATACTGCCTATAGTAAGGCATACGTAAGACATCTTTTTACCGTTAATGAAATGTTGGGGCGTCAAATATGTACGATTCACAACCTAGGATTTTATCTTTGGTTGGTTCGCGAAGCGAGAAAACATATCTTAGCGGGTGACTTTACAACGTGGAAAAACAAAATGGTTAAGCAAATGGATAATCGCTTATAATGTATGCTAAGCATTCTTGATAGATATATTCTAAAGAAATACCTGGGTACGTTTACGCTACTATTGCTGCTATTTATACCTATTGGAATTACGGTAAATTTAGCTGAGAAGATCGATAAGATCTTAGCGAATGAAGTTCCTTTCGTTGAGGTAGCCCTATACTATTGGGATTTTACTATTTACTTTGCCAACCTACTTTTTCCGCTATTTCTGTTCTTATCAGTGATCTGGTTTACTTCCAAGCTAGCGAATAATACAGAGGTTATTGCTTTTTTAAGTAGTGGTGTTTCCTACTATCGTTTTCTTAGACCTTATATGATAGGTGCGACCATTGTTTGTATTGGAGGTTTGATTCTTGCCAATTATATGGCGCCAAGAGCCAGTAAGGGTTTTAATGAATTTTCTTATACCTATTTAAAAAAAGGAAAGCGCGATCGAAACCAAAAGAATGTTTATCGCCAAATCAACGATAACGATTATATCTATGTGAGTTACTTTAATGTCAATGACAACTCTGGAAATAACTTTACGCTTGAACATTTTGAAGGCAATAAAATGGTCTATAAAATGATGGCGAGTCGTATTAAGTTTAACGAAGCAGACAGTAGCTATAGTTTGTCAAATTACACCAAACGTACCATTGGTGTCGATGGAGACCGTTTAGAGACCAAAGCGAAACTCGATACTGTTTTTTCGTTTGAGTTGGAAGATCTTACGCCTGTAGAATATATCGCACAAACCCTCAACTTTACAGAGCTCAACAACTTTATAAGTAGGGAGAAGGCCCGTGGTTCTAGCTATATTAATCGGTATGAAGTAGTGCGCTACAAACGATGGAGTTTGCCTGTTTCGGCATATATCCTTACCATCATTGCTGTAGCGGTTTCTTCGGTAAAGCGACGCGGTGGAATGGGTGTCAATTTGGCGATTGGTATTTCCATCGGAATGATCTTTATCTTTTTTGATAAGATCTTCGGAACCATGGCAGAGCAGAGTGATTTTTCACCGTTTATCGCAACTTGGTTCCCTAATTTTGTATTCGGACTCTTAGCGATTTATTTGTTACGCAATGCGAAACGATAAGCTACTTCATTATTTACATTTACACCTTATTGTCTTTATTTGGGGCTTTACGGCCGTTTTGGGCGCGTTGATAACGATTGAAGCGATCCCGTTGGTTTGGTATCGTATGCTAATTGCCTCCGGACTCATCTTGGTTTGGTTGAAATTCAGAAAAGAAGACCTCCAATTTCCGAAGAGGATCATCATATTATGTGCGTTAGCAGGTCTGATCATAGCGCTGCACTGGCTCGCTTTCTTTGGTGCTATTAAGATTTCGAATGTATCGGTCACCTTGGCTGTAATGTCAACGGGCGCTTTTTTTACCTCCTTTTTAGAACCGCTATTTTATAAGAGAAAGGTGATAGGGTACGAAGTATTTTTCGGTTTAATCGTCATTGCCGGATTGTATTTGATCTTTAATGTAGAAACCGAATATATGTGGGGAATTGTCCTCGCCTTGTGTGCGTCATTTTTAGGAGCACTTTTTTCAGTAATGAACGGAAAGTATTTGACAAAATACAGTGCGTCAACGGTCTCTTTTTACGAGTTATTCTTCGGAACAGCCTGCATTACGGTCTATTTAATAGGTAGCGGTAGCTTTACTGCGGAATTTTTTCAGTTGGAAACCACAGACTGGATCTATCTTTTGATCTTGGCTTCAGCATGCACGGCTTACGCCTTTATCGCTTCGCTGCATGTAATGAAATGGCTGAGTCCGTATACCATTATGTTGACCATCAATATGGAACCGATCTACGGAATTATTCTCGCGTTACTCATGTTGGGCGACAGTGAGAATATGAGTCCGGAGTTTTATTACGGAGCGGGAATCATCCTTGTGACAGTAGTAGCTAACGGAATTATGAAGAACAGAAAGAAAAGAAAAAACAGAACCAATGCAACTAGCTGATAACAATATTTTATATTTGTAGGCTAAGCCAAAAAATCATATCAAAGAGTCATTATGGAATATCTTGATTTTGAATTACCTATTAAAGAATTGCAGGAGCAATACGAAAAAGCTTGCCAGATAGGGGAGGACAGTGATGTTGATGTATCGAACACCTGCAAGCAGATTGAACAAAAATTAAAAGACACTAAAAAAGATATATATAAAAATCTAACGCCTTGGCAACGAGTACAACTGTCTCGTCATCCAAATCGTCCTTACACCATGGATTATATCAATGCCATTTGTGGGGATTCTTTTTTGGAATTACACGGAGATCGTGGTTTCAAAGATGATAAAGCCATGGTTGGTGGCCTTGGAAAAATTGGTGATCAGAGCTTTATGTTTATCGGTCAGCAAAAAGGATATAATACCAAAACACGTCAGTTTCGAAATTTCGGTATGGCAAACCCTGAAGGATATCGAAAAGCCCTGCGATTGATGAAATCTGCAGAGAAATTTAATGTACCTGTCGTTGCCCTTATAGATACACCGGGAGCTTACCCTGGATTGGAAGCAGAGGAACGCGGACAAGGAGAAGCAATCGCTCGAAATATTTTGGAGATGACACGCCTTAAAGTGCCTATTATTGTAGTGATCATTGGTGAAGGAGCCAGTGGTGGTGCATTGGGAATTGGTGTTGGAGACCGTGTTCTAATGCTTGAAAACACATGGTATTCGGTGATTTCACCAGAAAGTTGTTCGTCTATTTTATGGCGCAGCTGGGAGTTTAAAGAAGTGGCAGCCGAAGCGTTGAAGCTTACAGCAACCGATATGAAGAAGTTAAAACTTATTGATGTGATCGTGAGAGAACCTTTGGGTGGCGCACACACGGAAAGAGAGAAAACATTCATTACAGTAGCGAATGCGATTTCGAAAGAATACAATGAGTTAAAAGACTTATCACCAAAAGATCTCGTTGAAAAACGTATGGAAAAATATTCAGAAATGGGTGTTTACAAAAGCTAACCGTAGTAATACCAACCTATAGAAAAAAACTGAAGTTTTAACTTCGGTTTTTTTTGTGGTTATTAACAAAATTCTTAACTTATTAACAGTGCAATTGTTCATGATTGGTGGACAGTGAGACCCGCCAAAAGGAGGGTTGCTGTTAACAATTTCTTTACATTCGTCCTCATGGAAAAAGTGAAACCTCAAACCTCATATCAACGCAGTTCCAGTCAAGTGATCTCACTTGAAAAGGGTAAAATACCTCCGCAAGCAACTGATTTAGAAGAAGTTGTGCTTGGCGCGATGATGATTGATAAAAAAGGTGTCGATGAGGTTATCGATATTCTTCACAGCGAAGTTTTCTATAGCGAAAAGCATAAATTGATTTTTGACGCTATTTATACCCTGTTCGAAAATAGTGAACCTGTTGACTTATTAACCGTTTCTTCGCAATTAAAACGAGATGCGACCTTAGAACAAGCGGGAGGGGAGTTTTACCTTGTTCAGTTAACGCAAAAAGTGTCTTCTTCGGCGCATATTGAGTTTCACGCGCGTATTATTTTACAGAAGTTCATTCAACGATCACTTATTAAAATATCAAGTGAGATCATTGAAGACTCCTATGATGAGACCACCGATGTTTTCGATCTCTTAGATACTGCCGAAAGCAAGTTGTATGAGATTACACAAGGAAATATCAAGCGTTCTTCAGAAACTGCACAACAATTGGTTATCCAAGCGAAAAAACGAATTGAAGAGATCGCCAATAGAGAAGGTCTTTCAGGAATCCCTTCTGGTTTTAATAAAGTAGATAAGCTTACATCGGGTTGGCAGCCTAGTGATCTAATTATTATCGCTGCCCGTCCTGGTATGGGTAAAACCGCATTAACGTTATCTATGGCCCGAAATATGGCTGTAGAACACAATATTCCGGTGGCTTTCTTTTCTTTGGAAATGTCTTCGGTACAATTAATTACACGTTTGATCTCTTCGGAAACCGGTCTGAATTCTGAAAAACTTCGTACTGGAAACCTTGAAAAACACGAGTGGGAACAATTAAACGTAAAGGTAAAGAATCTTGAAAAAGCACCTTTATTTATTGATGATACGCCTTCACTTTCTATTTTTGATCTACGTGCGAAGGCACGTCGTTTGTCGTCACAGCACGGAATTAAATTGATCATGATCGATTATTTACAGTTAATGACTGCTGGTGGAAATCAAAAAGGAGGTGGAAACCGTGAACAAGAGATCTCAACTATTTCTCGAAACTTAAAGGCGCTGGCAAAAGAATTGGGTGTTCCAGTTATTGCACTTTCGCAGCTTTCTCGTGCCGTAGAAACCCGTGGAGGAAGTAAAAGACCTCTATTAAGTGACCTTCGTGAATCTGGAGCGATCGAACAGGATGCCGATATTGTTTCGTTTATCTACCGACCAGAATATTACAAAATTGATGAGTGGGATGATGAAGAGCAGAGTCCTACGGCAGGCCAAGCTGAATTCATTGTTGCTAAGCACCGTAATGGAGGTTTGGATGAGATACGTTTGAAATTTGTTGGACATCTGGGTAAATTTGAAAACCTTGAAACATTCGATTTTCCTTTTGAAATAGGCTCACGAATGAATGATGCCGCCAATGATGATACTTTCAAGCCAGATCATTTACCTTCTGCAGATGAAGCCTTCGGAAGTAGTATGAACGATGATCTTTCCCCGGAAGATGACAATGAAGTACCTTTTTAATTTTCTTCCTGTTTCACTGAAATTTATTTCAATACTTCAAAAACGAGTGTAATCTTAAAGTATTTTCTTAAAGAACCCATGAAAGGCCAATAATGGAATGAATTTTGTCGTTATAACAATCCTGTGTTGACGGGAATCTCAATGTTATAATTATTATATTCGTTACATGCTTAGATCCTTTATTTTTTTCTTATTCTTTCTTGTTTCAGCGAATACCTTCGCTTCTTACATTCTAATTCCTATGGATGCGGAAGGACAGAAAGAACACTTAAAAGCTTATGGAATTACTTATTGGACATTAGAACGTAATGTAAAAGTAAAATGGTTACTCAACTATAGGGGCGGCTCTTTTTTATTGCCTGATTCTGAAGAAATTAAAAAGGAATGTCAAATACGCGGCGTTTCTTTTGAAATACTCTCCAATGCTAACGCTGAACAAATTCTAACCAACATTAGCAGTCCGTCGCGAAATATGGAAGCCATTGTACTTGAAAAGGCTCCAAAGATTGCAGTGTATTCACCCAAAGGAAATTTACCTTGGGATGATGCCGTTACGATGGTTTTAACCTATGCAGAGATTCCTTATACAACGGTTTATGACGAAGAAGTATTAAGCGATCAACTGCTATTATATGATTGGTTGCATCTGCATCATGAAGATTTTACAGGGCAGTATGGTAAGTTTTACAGAATGTATCGTTCTGCGCCTTGGTATATTCAGGAGAAGAAAAATGCGGAAGCATTGGCAACCAAATTGGGATATGCTAAAGTTTC
>Ga0209344_10004867_pt1 | contig 11984 bp, 13 predicted proteins | sample Cruoilmetagenom6_FD_187293 | JGI IMG/M metagenome (GOLD analysis project Ga0209344, IMG submission 187293) | Oil polluted marine microbial communities from Coal Oil Point, Santa Barbara, California, USA - Santa Barbara Oil Seep Sample 6 (SPAdes)... | ecosystem: Environmental > Aquatic > Marine...
TCTACCAATAACCACTCTTTGTTTACAGTTGTTCTGTTGGCCGAAACGGTCTTATAACTTAATGTATCCACTACTGCTATTTTTAACTATTATTTTAATCAATCCCTATAAAGGGCTGCAAATCTACAATTATTAAGTTGAATTGCAAATACTTGTTTCTTATTTTTTTGCATTTAATATAAAAACACAAAATCCAACTACTTTATCTTTATTGAGATACTGTTAAACTTATTGATTTTATTAGTATTACTGTAATAAATCTATTTTTTCAAAGTCCCTTCTAATATCAATTCAATCAACTAAAGAAAACATTATTATGGGTAATTGCTTCTTAAAAAGTATTCTATTATAATTAATTACATCTACAGTGACTGCCCAAAAAGATGCTGTAAAAGTACAAAGGGAATATGTAGCAGGGTAACTTAGTTCAGATGATGAAATTACTATTGATGGTATATTGACAGATCCAGCTTGGAAAACCATTGTTTGGCAGGAAGATTTCACCGTTTTGACCCTAATAACGGGGAAAAACCTAGTCAGTTAACAAAATTTAAAATTAAATACGACGCTAAACTTCTTTATGTAGGTATTTGATGTTATGATAGCATTCCTTCTAAAATAGAAAAGAGATTGGCTAGGCGGGATAACTTTTCTGGAGATTGGGTGGATATCAATATTGACAATTATAATAATAAGCGAACCGGTTTTTCATTCAATGTTTCTGCAGCAGGAGTAAAGGAAGATGAATTTATATCTCAGAATGGAGATTTCTGGTATGCTAGCTGGAATCCTATTTGGCACACCGATTCTCAAATTGATGGGGAAGGATGTACAGCTGAAATGAAAATACCTTATTAGTCAAATAAAATTTGGAGGGCAAAAAGAACAGATTTGGGGATTACAGTTAATTAGAAGGTTTTTAGGGCGGAAGAGCTTTCGCTTTGGCAAGTAGTTTCACTTGATGCGCCTGGTTGGGTCAGTGAATTCGGAGTGCTTAGGGGACTTTTTGATATTCAGTCACAGAAGCAATTGGAGATTCAACCATTTTTAGTGAATTAATACGATTCGTATCCTTCACAAGCAGGTAATCCTTTTCATGACGGTAGTGATTATATTTTAAATGCTGGTTTAGATGCTAAAATTGGTTTGAGGAACGATCTGACTTTAGACTTGACCGTAAACCCAGATTTTGGACAAGTAGATACTGATCCTGGAGCTATTGCCTTAGACGGGTTTCAAATTTTTTTTGAAGCACGCAGACCTTTCTTTATTGAGAATAAAAATATCTTCGACTATGAATTTGCAGATGGTAATGATAATATTTTTAAAGTAGAAGAATATGTAGGAGCCTCCCAAGGTTTCCCGACCGTTACTCCCAATGAGTTTGTTGATCAACCCACCAATTCTACAATACTAGGAGCAGCTAAATTTTCTGGTAAAACAAAAATGGATGGTCTTTAGGTGTATTGGAAAGTATAACAGGCATATGTACGCAAATATAAAAGATATTGGAGAGAACAAACGATCAGAACTTGTAGAACCATTAACTAATTATATGGTTGCCATACTTTATTAGAATAAAAACCGATTTTATAAAAGTTGAGTTCAAGTTGTGAGTTTAGATTATAAAAAATAATATCTTGCGTGTATGGGAATATTTGACTGGAGAAATCCGAACAATAGAAAAACAACAAGAGAGAAGATTACAATAGAATGTGACCAAGACTTTATTATAATAAATAATGAGGCAATCAGTTTTCCGACTAATTATTCTATTTTAAAAAGCATTTTAGGAGAAGCTTCTAGAATAGAACCTGTTAAGCAAACTAACAGTAAAGTATACTTGTGGGATGAAATAGGGATTTACTGCTCTACAAATAACCCAGAAAAAATGATGATGCTCTTGTTAGTTGAAGATAACAGATACGGATTAGGACACCAACCTAAAAATAATTTTAAAGGGAACGTATTTATCGATAGGCAACCTTTAGAGGAAGGTATTAACAATGTAAATGGAGACCGCCCTTATATGATTCGTGCTATAAATAAAGATAATAATCGTGTTGCGGTTGCTTTGGGTTGGAATCCTGACAGATAAGTTATTTCAGTTAATAATTCAATAAGTGACAAAAGTCATACAAATTGATTATTAATTTTAAAATCTTTGAACCATAGATTTTAAAATTAATGATTTTGACCAACCAAAAAATTACCCAACTATTCTGTTTTTTCTTCATCGTTACTTCGATGAGTATAACTGCACAAACGCTAGACATTGATGCAGATGTACGTGCTCGTTTTGAGTACAGACACGGATTCAACAATCTTTTTCCTGACGGTACCGAACCAGCAGCATTTGTAAATCAACGTACACGTTTAAACATAGGTTACACAGCTCAAAAACTACAGCTATTTGTAGCACTACAAGATGTGAGTATTTGGGGAGATACACGCCAAATACTAGCTATAGATGGGAATGATTCTTTCTCTCTTTTTCAAGCATATGCACAATTACAACTCAATGAAAATTGGTCTACTAAATTAGGACGTCAAGTCATTTCTTATGACGACGAGCGTATATTTGGTGCCTTAGATTGGGCAATGCAAGGACGTTTTCACGATGCGGCAATCGTAAAGTATAAGAAAGGTGATTTTTTGATGGATATTGGTGGTGCATTTAGTCAACAGCAGGAACGTAATGAGGGTAATGCTTTTACCATTCAAGGATTCTTTACATACAAATCAATGCAATATGCCTATTTGAAAAAATCTTGGAAAATGAGTTCTGCTAGTTTTCTGTTTTTAAATACAGGATTCCAAAACTTTATTGGTGTTGATAACGACATTGCTGACGGCGTGTCTTACAGACAAACTGCAGGTACATATTTTAAGTTCCCTGTTCAAAAGGCAAATATCGCTGGTAGTGCATATTATCAATTTGGTGAAACAAACCCAACTATAGATTTGGCAGCTTATCAAGTATCTTTAGAAGGAACCTACAAGTCTGGTAATGTGTTATATGGTTTAGGGCTTGAGCTGCTAAGTGGTATTGACCAAGATGGTGATTCTAAGAACAAATCATTCTTCCCTCTTTATGGTACTAACCATAAATTCAACGGCTTTATGGATTACTTTTATGTAGGTAACCACACAAATAACGTAGGACTCAACGATATTTATGCAAAGGCTGTAATCACTACAGGCGAGAAATCAAGCCTATTGCTAAAAGGACATTATTTTTCTGCAAACGCAGATTTAACTGGTGATGCAGATAAATATCTAGGTACAGAAGTAGACCTTGTATACACACAAAAGATAATGCCGTATGTAAAACTAAATCTAGGTTACTCGCATATGTTTGCTTCCGATAGTATGAGCCTAATTAAAGGTAGAAGACCTAGTGATAATACAAATAATTGGGGTTGGGCACAAATTATTATCAAACCAAAATTATTTACAGCAGACTTAAAGAAATAGTCTAACCAAAATTCAATTTAAAAAGATGTGTTCTTTATAAGAATACTCCTTATTTTTATCCGCCTATCGCAATCATACTGCGATTATTATGAGAGTTAGAATCTTTAAATTTATCAAGCGTATTCATCCCACTTCGTATTTTCTTTTTAGAAAGAACAGCTTTTTGAATAATAGGCTCTATCGATTTTCCTTCTCTCAATGGTGTAAGTATATCAGATTCTGAAGTTGAGAACAGGCAATTTTTAAGTTGACCATTTGCTGTTAAACGTATTCTATTACAACTATCACAAAAAGGATTGGTTACTGAGCTTATTACGGCAAATGAACCTTTGTAATTCTTAATCTTATAGTTTTTAGCAGTATCATTAGGCTGGTCGTTAAGTCTGATAAATTGCTTTACATCGTAATATTTGTAGACCTGTTTCAATATATTTTCCAGTGACACCAGCTTTTTCATATTCCACTTATTTCCATCAAAAGGCATAAATTCAATAAACCGTATTTGTATATTGTTGTTTTTAGTGAGCTCTATAAAATCTATGACCTCAGTATCATTGAAGCCTTTTATTAATACGCAATTCACTTTCACTACAAAGCCTTTTTGAACTAAAAACAAAATGTTATTGTACACTTTCGTGAAATAATCTCGTCGTGTAATGGACTCATTTTTCAAAGCATCGAGTGAATCTAAGCTCACATTTATTTTCTGGATGCCGTATTTTTTAAATTGCTCAATGAACCTATCTACAATAACACCATTGGTAGTGATGGCTAGCTCAACAGGAAGTAATGCTAGTTGTTTCATAATTAAGGAAACATCTTTACGTACCAAGGGTTCTCCGCCAGTAAGTCTAATTTTAGTCACACCATTTGTCACAAACTTCTGGGCAATCGTATAGATTTCCTCATAGGTCATAATATGCGATTTAGGTGACAGCGCTATACCATCTGCAGGCATACAGTAGGTACAACGTAAGTTGCAACGCTCTGTTAATGAAATACGCAGATAGTTGTGTTCTCTACCAAAAGAATCTGTAAGTATGCCGTTCTCTTTTTTCATATTAATCGTGTCGTGCACCTTTTAAAATTCTGAAAACGTGTAGTAATGATGGGAAGATGGCATCCATTGATTCTTTAGCACCATTTGTTGAACCTGGTAATGCTAAGACTAAAGCATTTTTAATCGTTCCGGCAACACTTCTAGAAAGCATTGCATACGGCATACGGTCTTGACCATATTTACGTATCGCTTCTTCTATACCAGGAATTTTCCTGTCCAGAAGTGGCAGTAACGCTTCTGGTGTAACATCCCGTTGTGATACTCCAGTTCCTCCAGTATAGATAATTAAATCTGCACCTTGCGCTTGATAATACTTGGCTTTTTCTTGTATGACATCCTTCTCGTCTGGAATGATGATATAATCTTGAATAACTACATCGCAAGATTCTAGCTTGGTAATTATTGCTTTACCAGCTTTGTCCTCTTTTTTACCTTCAGAGATTGAATCAGAGCAGACAATTACAGCTGCTTTCAAATCACGTTTGAACTTGTCTTTATAACTAGACTTACCGCCTTTCTTCTCCAATAATTTTATGTTGTGAATCTCGATACCTTTATCGATAGGCTTCAACATATCGTACATATTCAAAGCTACCACACTGGCACCGTGCATCGCTTCAACCTCTACGCCAGTTTTGTAAATGGTCTTCACCGTAATCAATACTTGAATTTCAAGTCCATTGATATGGTAGTCTATACTTGTATATTCTATAGGTAAAGGATGACAATCGGGAAGCAACTCAGGTGTTTTTTTAACACCTAATAATCCGGCTGCTTTACTCATTGCAAAAATGTCACCTTTGGGTACCGTTTTATTATGAATCGCGTCGATGGTTTCTTGACTACTTACTTTTACTATGGCTTGCGCAGTTGCGGTGCGCAACGTATTATTTTTATGTGTAATGTCTACCATTTTCTTAGCTGTTTACTTTCCATTGATGAGATGCATCTTCAAAAATTTCTTTACCAAAAACAGGTGCATCTGCTTTAATTGCTTCCACCACATATTCTAGTGCTTTAAATACTTCTTTACGTCTGGGTGACGACACAAATACAAAGAGGCATATCTCACCCGTTTTTACTTCTCCTAGACTGTGATAGATATGCATACAGGTAAGATTGAATTTTTCAAACGTAGCCTCTCTTATGTCGTGAAATTTCTTATTGGCCATTTTTTCATAAGCAGTATATTCTATAGCGCTTACCGCCTTTCCATCTACTTTGTCAGCACGTACTTGTCCTAAAAAAATATTGTGTGCTCCTATGTCTATTTTTGACTGATGTTTGGCAATAGAGTTAGCAATAAAATCAGAAGATATAGCACCGTCTCTAAATACGTTTTTATAAGGTTTACTCATTTTATATTGTTTTTAATTCCGCTTTCGCGAAAGTGTTTACACCATTCTTTAAACTGTAACAATTCAAAATCTGATGTTGTTTTGATATAGATACTGCTTGCTTACTTCGCATACCAGATTTGCAGAAAGCAATGATTTTCTTGTGGGTAGGAATGCTTTCAATGTTTTCTAAGAGGTTTGCCAGAGAAATTTCAAGAAGGTTCTCTAATGAAATACTAGGTTGTTCTGTGAACTCGCGCACGTCAATAAATAGAACGTCTTCATCTACGATAGCTTTCAGTTCTATTTCAGGAATGTCATTACTACAGAAAAAGGAATTATCTAATACATCAAACTGTTTTCCTTTCATGTTTACTTTTTCAATTTCTAATTCATTACGATGAAAATGAAGTGTGTTTGATTCATTAGTAAGGGCGCTAAAGCAATACAGTTTATCCGAAAGTGTGTCGCCTATATCAAGAACTAGTTTGAGAACTTCGTTAGCTTGTAAAGTTCCTATGATACCTTGGAGTATGCCTAGAACACCTACTTCAGAACAATTAGGCATTGTGCCATTTTGTGGTGGATTAGGAAATACACAACGATAACTCGGTCCATTATTATGGTTGAAAACCGTTACTTGTCCTTCAAACTTGTAAATCGTACCATACACCAAAGGTTTATTCAAAATAATTGTGACATCATTAATAAGATAACGTGTAGTAAAATTATCTGTCGCATCTACGATAATATCGTAGGCTTCAAAAATAGATACCACATTCACTGGGCTTAACTTTTCAGTATACGGATATATGGCAGTCATGGGGTTGAAATTTGATAGTACTTCTTTGGCTACCTTTGCTTTATTTCTACCTAAAGAAGTAGTACCAAAGAGAATCTGACGTTGTAGGTTAGATTCTTCTACCGTATCAAAATCTACGATACCAATTGTACCAATACCAGCTGCTGCCAGATATTGAAGTACAGGACAACCTAATCCACCAGCACCTACAACGAGTACTTTAGAAGCATTGATTTTTTCCTGAGCTGCGCGGCATATTCCTTGTAAACTTATATGTCTGTTATATCTACTCACACCTTTATTATTCAGCCACCTGCAAATGATGGTAAGACTGCTATTTCCTGTCCTGTTAATTTGGTTTTTAATACAACCAATTCTTGATTTTGAGCAATTCTAAAATTCTTGTTTTCAAAATCTGGGTACTTATCTAACAATACCTTTTGTAAATCTACAACAGTTTATATTTTACTTTCTACTTTTTCAGAATCGCAACCTGTAATCTCGACAAGCAACCCAAAGTATTTAATCTCAATTTGCATTCTCTATATTTTTTAAGTCGGTTGGACTATTAATATTTTTCACACTTTTTGTTTCATTTTCATCTAACAGCATATAATTTATACTAGGTAGATTATCAAACAATCGCATCATTCTTCATTCGCCGCTGTCGAATAGTGACTTACATAAGTAATAGCAGTTTTTATGATACAAAGCGAGTAACGGCATTATCTTATTATCTGCTAAGCATACTACTGCCGCAGCATTTTCATTATAATGAGCTATTATTTTTTCTAAAATAATACTATTTATAAGTGGCACGTCGCAACTCAAAATCAGACTAAGCTTCGTTGCACTAGCAATCAAACCACTATATATTCCTGATAACAGACCAGCTTCTGATAAGCTATCTGGAATACGACTATAACCTAAAGTGGCGTACGAAGCGTGGTCACTTATCATGAGTATATCATCTACTAGCGGTTTAAGAGCATCAATACTATGTTGCACAAAAGGCTTTTCATTCCATAGCATAAATCCTTTATCTGTACCCATACGTGTGCCTTTTTCTCCTGCGAGTATAATTCCTGTGATGTTGTTTTTATATTTCAATATACAAGAATCAATTTTTCCGAAGCAGCACATAATACAATGACCAGCATATAACGCACACCTTTATTTGTCATTTTTTTACTGCCATAATAACTACCTAAAAAAAACATCTATGACTGCGAGAGCTACCATTAAAAAAGACTGACTATTTAATGTGATTCCATTACTAAATTGACCTGCTAGACCAACTGCTGAGTTTACCCAAATAAACAATGTTGAAACCCCTGCGACTTCTTTCATTTTACCCCAATGTAACAATAAAATAACAGGACTTAAAATGATACCACCACCTATACCAATGAGGCCCGAAAAGAATCCTATCACAGCTCCTACGAGCAATCCTTGCCATAATTTCATCTTGCGAATATCCACACTTTCCTTACCAAATACATTGAGTATTTTTAATATGGCAAAGATGAGTAGTACACCAAGTATGATTTTATAAACACCAGTTTCTACCTCAATAGTTCCTCCTATGTATGCCGTAGATATGGATGGTATAGCAAAACTCAAAGAGAGTTTTTTGTTGAAATATCCTTCTTTATTATAGAAGTAAAACACAATCCCTGCCACAAACAGGTTTAAAAGAACTGCCGTAGGTTTCATCGTTTCTGGTGCAATAGAAAACAAAGACATCAGTGCTAAATAACCACTAGCACCGCCGTGTCCCACACATATGTCCAAAAATGCAATGACAGGCAACACGCCAAGAAAAACCCAAAAATATGGAACTTCTGAAATCATAGATTATCTAATGTTTTAAGTTGGTCATCTAAAAACATCCAGCAATTTTTATTAATAGTTTCAAACGCAGCTATCAATTTCTTACCATAAGGAGTAATTACAGTACCGCCACCTTGTTGACCGCCTATCGTTTTTGTAACAACGGCTTCCTTTGCAGATTTATTTACTGCATCCATAAGTGTCCACGCTTTTTTGTAAGACATTCCTATAGATTTTGCTGCTTTAGACAACGAGCCTTCGGCATTAATCGCTTTCAATAACTTGATTCTTCCTTCACCCACAAGCACATTACTGCCTGACTCAATCCAGATTCTGCTTTTTATTTTATAATCGTTCATCATTGTTCCTTATGCGTTAGGTAATAGTATTGTTGTGACCATTTCACCTTTATGAACTTCCCTTTTGTCTTCTGGCAAGAATACTAAGGCATTTGCAATACCAAATGCTCTCACCATCGCAGAACTTTGCCCACTTAAAATTGTAACTCCTGTTTCATTCACTTTGGCTTTCAAAAATTGTGCATAAGTTCCTTTTATATTATAATCCCCCGCTACTGGCATTGTGATTCTTTGCAGTTTTGTGACAGTAGCACCTTCACTACGTTTTAACAAGGGATATACATATATATATAAACAACTTAATGCTGCAGCTGGGTTCCCAGGTAAACCAAAAATGGATTTATCTCCTTTTTTTCCGAAGAATAATGGCTTGCCAGGTTTTTGCTTGACTTTGTGAAAAATCTTTTCAACAGCAATAGCGTTTAATGCATTTCCCACAAAGTCATAGTCACCTACTGAAACGCCACCAGTTACAATAACCACGTCGTGATTTTTAATGGCTTTTTGCAAAGTATTTTTGGTGCTTACATAATCGTCTCTAACAGATAATATAGATGCCTCCTTATAACCTAATTCTTTCAAAACACTGTAGAGCATTGAACCGTTAGATTCATAAATTTCTCCATAGGATAATAGATTTCCAAGCGTTACCAATTCATTACCTGTAACCACTATAGTTACAGTTGGCTTTTTATTTACAACTACAGATGTTACGCCTAGGCTCGCTAGGAATCCAATATGCGCGCCTTTAATGGTAGTACCTTTCTCTATTGCTATTTCGCCTACTTTAATTTGTTCACCTTGCGGTCTGATGTTACTATTGTTATGTACTTCACCTTCAATGTTTATGTTGCTACCATTTACAGTTACTTTTTCTTGCATTACAACAGTATTAGCAGAATCAGGCACAGCTGCGCCAGTGAAAATTCGTACTGCCTCACCGTTCTTTAGTACTGTATTGTTATTATCTCCTGCTTTAACTTCATTAAGTACACGATAGGAATTATCATTACCTACATTCAAAGCATATCCATCCATTGCAGATTGTCTGAATGGCGGCATATCTATAGCCGAAAAAACATCTTGAGCTAATACATAACCCAATGCATCTTTTAGCGCTACTACTTCACTTTTGGTCACTAACTTGCTGCGCTTTTCAACTAAAGCTTGGGCTGTAACAACATCTATCATACGCTTATTTCTTTTTTGCCTTTAAACTTCATTAAGACTTTATCATTGATTACATTTTTGAATATTTTATAAAAGTAGCGAATCGTTATTTCCAAACAAATATAACGCTAAGTATATTTTGTTAAAAATGACAATTGTCACGTTTTCTAATATGAATTGTAATTATTTTTACTACTCTGTTAAATTATATTAATAGATTCTTAAAATAATTATTATTTTAAGAATCTAAATTAAGAAGTAAATGCCAGTAAAAAGTTACATAGCCCATGCTATGAAAGGGAAGAAGGATGAATTAATGCAAGCTTTAATGCGCTTTGAACAGTGCGAAGTTGTACCTGCTGAAAATCAAGAAATACTGGCGTTAATTACAGATACAGTTGATGAAGTTGAAGAAGAAAAACTTAAACAAAAAATAGAAGCTATTCAAAGTCTAAAGCTCTTGTCTTTAGTTTCTGGTTTTAATACTCCACAAAATTAATATGTCTATGTACAAATCTGTCACCAATAGAAGAATCTTTATAAAGAAAATGGCAATGCTATCTGCTATGACTGCGGCGGCTGCGATGTTTCCTGGAATTGTGTTTGCTAGTGAACAAGAAAAAGGTATCGATGATAATGGAAATCTTGACTGGAAAAAAGGACCTTGCCGATTTTGTGGCGTAGGCTGTGGTATTCTTGTAGGAACTGAAAACGGAAAAGCAGTTGCAGTTAAAGGTGACCCCAACTCTTCTGTAAACAAAGGTTTATTATGTGTAAAAGGGTATCATCAAATAATGTGTATTCAATCTAAAGATAGACTAGAGCACGCATTAGTAAAGAAAAATGGTCGTTATGTAAAAACGCCTATTAATGAAGCACTAGATATTGTTGCAAATAAAATGAAGAGTACCATCGACACGCACGGTAAAGATGCTGTTGCTATGTACACTTCGGGGCAATCTACAATTCCTGAAGGTTATGTAGCATCAAAGTTGATGAAAGGTGCTATCGGCACAAATAACTTAGACTGTAATGCACGCCTATGTATGGCAAGTGCTGTAACAGGGTTTTTAACCACCTTTGGCGCAGATGAGCCTATGGGCTGTTATGAGGATATAGACCACGCAGATTACTTTGTGACTTGGGGAAATAATATGGCAGAAATGCACCCTGTGTTATTCTCAAGAATGTTAGAACAAAAATCCCTACGTGGTGCAAAAATTATTGATTTTGCTACAAGGACTACGCGTTCAAGTACAGCGTCTGATAGGTCTATCTTGTTTGAACCGCAAACGGATTTAGCAGTTGCAAATGCTATTTGTTATGAGATTATAAAAAATGGATGGGTCAATAAATCCTTTGTAGAGAAACACTGTAACTTCAATAAAGGACTCACTAATATTGGATATGGTCTAGAAGACAAATTTAAATTTACTGATAAGCCAGAGAAAATTGATTTTGAGGCATACAAAGAATTTCTAAAAGATTATAGCCCAGAAAAAGTCTCTAAATATTCTAAAGTATCGGTAAAAGATATCAAATATTTGGCTGCCATTTATGGAAACCCAAATACTAAAGTAGTCTCTTACTGGTGTATGGGACTTAACCAACATACTAGAGGGACTTGGATTAACAATCTTGTTTACAACATTCATTTACTCACTGGAAAAATATCGCAACCAGGAAATGGTCCTTTTTCATTGACTGGTCAACCTTCTGCCTGTGGTACCGCTCGTGAGGTGGGAACATTTACTCATAAACTGCCACACGGCGTTGTGATGAATAAGAAAGATAGAGAAATGGCCGCTAGAATCTGGAATGTTCCTGTCGAGCGCATTCCTTCAAAACCTACTTATCACGCTACAGAAATGTTCAGAGCAGTAGACCGTGGAGATATAAAATTTATATGGACACAAGCTACCAATCCTTTAGTTTCATTACCTAAA
>Ga0209344_10004869_pt1 | contig 11981 bp, 6 predicted proteins | sample Cruoilmetagenom6_FD_187293 | JGI IMG/M metagenome (GOLD analysis project Ga0209344, IMG submission 187293) | Oil polluted marine microbial communities from Coal Oil Point, Santa Barbara, California, USA - Santa Barbara Oil Seep Sample 6 (SPAdes)... | ecosystem: Environmental > Aquatic > Marine >...
TTGCGGTCCATGTAATAATTGTATCACCAACCGGATAAGGATCTGTTAGTAGTAAAGCATCGTTTCGTACGCCAGTATAAGTAATCGTTCCTGTGCAGTTATCTATAGCCGTTGGTTCTATAATAGTAACTATAGCATCGCAAGCAGCGGTATCTGCAGTTTGTGCAATGTCTAACGGACAAGTAATTATTGGTGCTTCAGAGTCTTCAAGTACGGTCCAAATAAATGTTTCAATCGCATCGGTACTACCAAGTTTAGAAACTGTAACGGTTACTTGATGCACACCATCGCTATTCAAACCTCCGGTTATAGCACTAGAATCTATAGTTCCAAAAATAAGACCGTTGGTAGGTTCAATTTGTAATCCGCTAGGCTGTCCGCTAATCGAATAGGTAAAGTTCTCAGTAGTGCTTCCGCCATTCGCTATTGCAGAAAAGTCAGAAATTTCTAATTCGCAATTGGTAATATCTGCTATCGGATCGATAATAATATCCGAAGCTTGTAAAGCAAGAATTTCAATGGCATTTACCATTGGATTTTCTATGTTTCTAAAAAATTCAATCTCTAAAATACCATCTAATACCAATACATTATGTTGAATCATTCCTGCCTTGCGATGACCAAAGGTTGCAGAAGCATCTATGTTTTCTAAAAAACGTTGCTTCTCAATATCCACGCTATAAAGGCGTCCTCCAGGAGTTGCGGTGCCGTTATATAAATTGGCAATGTAAAAGTTAACAATATAATCCCCATTAGGTACAGGAATAGAAAATATCATAGGAATAGAAGTGGCACTAATACTTCGTTGTGAATTCATCACCGTTTCGTAGGTAGTGTTGTCTATATAAGAAGGAATAGAGGCATCTTTAAAGGCGTAATCTAGCGTTGAAATAGCATATCTCGATCCAGAAGAAACCGCATAAGATGTTCCTGTGAAAGTTCCATTGGTATTGTTGGCTTCCCAGTCTGGGCCAGAATCACTTGCGGTTACTAATGGGCCTCCCGCATTTATTCGCACTATAGGAGAATAGGTATCCGTAATTTCTCCAGTTACATTTACTTGAATTGGAGAGTTGCTTCCGGAATGTACAATTTCTAAAGCAGCATTTTTTACTCCTAAAACATTATTGGAAATAAAATGAATAGGAAGATCCTCATTCGTTCCTGCATTAATAATTAGAGGGAGAGATACATTTGATGAAAACATAGCAGCATCTGTTCCTGAAAAATTAAGAGCAGTTATGGTAATCGCATCGTCTGTTGGCCCTCCTTCATTACTCACATTAAGTTGTTTTGTTCTTAAAGAATTTACGGTAGGAGTTAAGCCAAAATCTAATGGGTTAGGAGTTGCGGATAATATCCCATTTTGATTTTCGTAAACTTCGATATAATCCCAAGTCGCTGTAAATTCATTTGCCACACTTCCGGAAGCATCCCTTGCTGTTGAAATCATTCCGATTGCTAATCCTTTCGCATCTAATGGATCTAAAAAATTAGAAGGTAAAGTGATTGGGTTTCCTAAAACAAGTAATGTTTGTCCGTCATCAATAGAATAAAACGGTTGTGCTGTATTCGCTGTAGGATCTATACTAAAGTATAAACTTACCGATCCTGCATTTAATATTCCAGGAACATCATAGGTGTTATTAAGCGTGACAATACCATTATCTTCTAGTAATACTTGTAAACCATGTACGGTATCTGTATTTGTTGTACCATTCATTAAAACAAGTTTCAAGTAATTATCTTGATCTCCATTCCCAAAGCTAATTCCATACGATTGCTGATCTATAGGTTGTGTTTGGGAACCATTTATTCCAAAAAATGGAGATTCAATTTTAGAATGAATAGTAAAAGGATTCGAATTGGTATCTACATTTACACCAAACTGAAAACCATTTTTTTGCGTATTGTTAGCAGCGTCACCAATGCTTACATAGTCAACAGTTGCTTTACCAGCAGCACCCCCAAAGGATAATTGGGCTTCATCAAATTGGGTTAAGTAATCTGTGGTACCAGAAGGGTCCAATAGTAAACCAGTAAAACCTAAACCGAAGAAACCTGTTCCTGGGTCATTATTCCAAAAAGGAAAATCAACAGGAAGATTAGTGCTTAAACCATTATTTGCGTCTAATGCAAAAGCATCATTGACATCTAGAATGGTGTCATTGTCATCATCAGGATCATTTAAATCGGAAATAAAATCACCATCATTATCATTAGGCTTACTTCCTTGGGAACAAATATTTGTACCATTATCTATTTCATCTTGATTAGAAAATCCATCCCCATCATTGTCGGCTAATGCATCATATCCTGGTTCTCCTGGTTGTGTACAATCTAAGTCAGATGGTTCAAAAACGGTAATGTTATTTGCACCATAAGTTGCTGCCCATACGGTACCAGGAAAAATAGCTGTATCTCCTTGTGCAGTAATGTCTAAAGGCAATGCTCCAAAACCACTAAATATGATTTCGTGTTCTAAAACACTATCTCCTGCCGCATTTAGTGCGTATCTATTAATATCTCCATTAAAGGAAGCGGTTAGGATGTTACTTTGCATGATACCACCAAAGTTTGTTGCCGTATATTCCAAGATACCATTGGTAGAGGAAGGTCTAACATCTAGAATGTTAATTTTCGGACTCCCAACTGGTTCATCGACCAAGTATTCCCCTAAGCGAGGATCATCTGGGAAATCGCCAATAGCAAAAGAAGTGTTGAAATATCCAGAAGTTCCAGCGATTAAAGACTGCAACGTATTTGTACTTGTAGCAACCCAAGAACCACTTATTTTTTGGTAAGCAATTACTTCGGCACGAGAAGGAAATGCATTAATAGGAATTGGATGTCCTCCATAATATGTTTTGTTTGCATCATTAATGGTTCCAACAAAATGCAATGGATCGCCAATTAGACTACTTCCAGATTCATTCATTTCATTTTTTACATAATGATTCACGGGGTCGTAGGTTACCGTACTTTCATCTCCAAGATACGTATTCGTGTTATTGTCATATATTCTCGGTACTCCTCCCCAAAGGGAATTAGGACCATTGTCTGAAGTATAAATTCTTCCGCTATCTGTTACTACAACATCATAAGCATTTCTAAAACCAGGAGCAAACAACTGTATTGGTCCTCCAGTTTCAGGAAAAGCTTGGTTTAAACTGTTATTTCCTCCAAAAGGATCGTTAACATCTATGGTTGCATCTCGCAGTGGGTGCCCTATAGGATAAGGGAAATCGGCATGCGTTTTGTCTATGTCTAATCTTGTTGGGTCATTTAAAGTTGGTAAATCATACACATAATCGGTATTGTTTCTAGGATCTGTATATGTTGGCATAGCGTCTAATTGTGTAAGGTCTACAATAAGCATAGAAGCTGATAAGAAATATTCTGGAGTACCAGCAAAGTTGTTGCTTGGTGCGCCTTTATTCGTGTTTCCACCTTGAACAATTAAAAGGTATTTGTTGCCATTACGCTCAAAAAGATCCATGCCGTTTATGGCATGATTTTCTTCACAACGTGGTAAGCCCCTTATTAAATCGACTTTGTCCCAAGAAGCGCCATTCCATTCTAATTTGGATAAGATTCCAGAATTTGTATCTAAATTGGTGTCACTACCAGCACCACCACCGCCAAATAAATAATCGGATGAGGTTACGTATAGAATAGGATTTGTAGAAGTTCCTGCAGTCGCTATTCCTGTTATTAAGCGCTGTTGTGTAGTATTTGAAATGCCGCTATCGTTATGGTTTACAATACCTGTTTGTATGGTGGTTATCGCTTCTGTATTTGTAATGGTGTAGGTGCCATTTCCTGAGGTAGCAGCATCTCTATTTATAGTAAATGCCCAGATTTTTCCATCTTGTTGGGATACGTATAATCTATTGTCGGGTCCAAATTCTAAAGAAGTAGGATTTAGTACAGATTCTCCTACCAAACCGGATGCCCCAAAACTTATTGTTTGCGCCATGCTATGGAAGGACAAGTGTAAAATGGAAATTAAGAGGATTAGCACAAAATTTCGCTTTAATGTAAAGTAAAGCTTCATAGTTTTTTTTCGTATTTTATTAGGTGCTATTAATCGAAAAAAAATAAAGGAGTATATGTTGCTGTTTAGCAACGGAATAAATTTAAGGAATATTGAATAGACTTTGTTGTATACTGAAGTATATTCGTTGAAAATCAATAAAATCGGTTGTTATGTTTATTGGTGAAAAAGAAGAATTAGAAGACCGATTTATTCTTCATTCATTTTATTAATAGCAGCTATTCTGCCAAGAAAAAAAGCTGCGACAACAGAAATTATTCCTGTGATTATCGACCAAGACGGATGTGACATTGCGAGCGAACCGCCAATAGATCCTAGAATGATGATTCCTGAAACAATATAGGCTGGAATCAACGACGTTTCTGAAACTGCTGTAGAAGCTATCATACCTCCAATAATACCGAAAAAATGTGCTACTATTACCAAAATGATTGCTCCCGCAGGGATTAAATGCATGTTTTGTTTTATGGATTCTGGATCCATAGGATTTGCTCCTGGAGGAAAAGTGAAAAATTGAGGTCCTAAAATGTATAATAAAAAGATTACTAGCCCAGAAACTACTAGGCCAACAGCAATAGCAAATGTGTTTCTCATATCTTCAATTTTTGGTTTCGTTTTTTAAAGATACGAAAAAATAATTGTTAAAAAATTGAGGTATAATTACTTTTGTTAAGTAAGGAGTGTGATTTATTTAATGTTTATGGGGATAGGGAGTACGGTTTTTTTCCAAGAAAGCTCTAATTGCACACTATTTGTATTTAAATAAATAAAGTGTGCAGATAGATTTGTGGTAGGTGTTAATTGTCTTTTAGAATCTATAACGACTTCCGCTACAATTAAGTTTTTATCTAATTTTTTGTTAGCCTTACCGGTGTTTTTGTAAAAGACAACTAGCCAGTCGTTACCAGGAAAAGACTCCATTAATTCGTTTACAGGTGTCCAATCGTTTCCCGGGAATTTTATTTTAGATTTTTTTGGTTTCCAATCATTTCCTGGGAATTTTACTTTCGAGTTTTTAGGATTCCAATCGTTACCTGGAAATGTATGTAACGCATTGTCTTTTGGCTGCCAATCATTTCCCGGAAATGCATAAATAACATCATTAGCTGGTTTCCAATCGTTCCCTGGAAATAGTAAAAGGAAATATTTTCCTGCTTTAATATTAATCGCATTTATAACAACGTCTTTATTGAACTCTATTTCTGTGATGCCGTTGTTTTGCTCTTTCCATTGTTGTCTATAGCTAACATCACTTTTAGCATGGATTAGCATCTTTTTTGTTGCCTGTTGGACGTTCACTTTTAATTCGGTTGGGCCAATTTTTTGAATGGTTGTGGAATTAATGGATAATTCTTGAGCGATGATTTCTGTTGTTGTGGCAACAAGAATAAGTAACGAATAAATAAAAAAACTTTTCATAATATTAATTTTTGTTAGACAATGGAATATTTTTTAATGCCGCGACATCCTTGGTTTATGGAAACGATCTCTTTCCTTTTCTATTAATAGATTTAATGCAATATGGTTAACAAAAAGGAACTTAAAAATCATGATTTTTAAGTTATTTTAATTTTCTGTTTTCAGTGTTGTAAAAAAATATTTATATTTTAATTTCCATTTTAAACAAAAAAAATCCTGAAGTATATACTTCAGGATTTAAGATCCTAAAACAAGTTTAGGATTATTATGTGATTCGAGTTTTTATTCTACTAAAACCCATTCGCCTTTAGCAATTAAAGGTTCTGCTTGTTTGTATTTTAGGGTTTTATTTTCTCCACTCATCACGTGCTTAATAGTCACCTTGTCGTTACGACCAACTTTTGGTTTGTCACGAACAACAGTTTCTACAACTTCTGGTTGACGTTGTGTATTACCAGCAGCTCTATTTTGAGCAGAACGTTCATCTAAATTAGGAATCTCGTCTTTTTGTGTTTGTAAATTATCTTTTTTACGGACTTCTTTTGCTTCTTGAATATTCGATTCTTGCGTTGGTAATTCTCCTTTAAATAAGAAAGAAATTACATCTTTATTTACTTGATCTATGGTTGTTTTAAACAACTCAAAAGCTTCAAATTTATAAATTAATAAAGGATCTTTTTGCTCATGTACTGCCAATTGAACCGATTGCTTTAACTCATCCATTTTACGTAAATGTGTTTTCCAAGCATCATCAATAATAGCTAGTGTAATATTCTTTTCGAAATCGGTAATAAGTTGTTTTCCTTTTGTTTCATACGCTTTTTCAAGGTCTGTAACTACTTGTAAAGATTTTACACCATCTGTAAATGGTACTACTATTCTTTTAAATTTATCACGTTGCGTTTCATATACATTAGCGATAATAGGGAATGCAATTTCTGCATTACGAGCCATTTTCACCTTGTAATGTTCAAAAGCAGCTTTGTATACACGTTGTGCAATTTCTAGTACTGGAAGTTTTACAAATTCAGCTTCCGTAATAGGGGAACTCATAGAGAAATAACGAATTAATTCAAACTCAAAATTCTTAAAATCGGAAGCTCCTTTATTTGTTTCAGTTATGTTTTCCGCAGTATCATAAACCATATTGGCGATATCTACACGAAGACGTTCTCCAAATAAAGCATGATATCTTCGTTTGTAAACTACTTCACGTTGCGAGTTCATTACATCATCATATTCTAGTAAACGCTTACGTACACCAAAATTGTTTTCTTCTACTTTTTTCTGTGCTCTTTCAATAGATTTAGAAATCATAGAATGCTGAATCACTTCACCTTCTTCTAATCCCATTCTATCCATCATTTTGGCAATACGTTCACTACCAAAAAGACGCATTAAATTATCTTCTAACGAAACATAGAACTGGGAACTACCAACATCTCCTTGACGACCAGCACGACCACGTAATTGTCTATCTACACGACGAGAATCATGACGCTCTGTACCAACAATGGCTAAACCACCAGCAGCTTTTACTTCGTCACTTAATTTAATATCGGTACCACGACCAGCCATATTGGTTGCAATAGTTACTTGTCCGCTTCTACCAGCTTCATCTACTATTTCTGCTTCCTTTTTATGCTGTTTTGCATTTAAGACATTGTGCGGTACTTTTCGAATAGAAAGCATTTTTCCTAAAAGTTCCGAAATTTCTACGTTGGTAGTACCAATTAAGACAGGTCTTCCTGCTTCCGATAGTTTCGTTACTTCATCAATAACCGAATTGTATTTTTCACGTTTTGTTTTAAATACTAAATCTTGTCTGTCATCACGGGCAATAGGTTTGTTTGTCGGAATTTCTACAACATCTAATTTGTATATTTCCCAAAACTCACCAGCTTCTGTAACCGCAGTTCCTGTCATACCAGAAAGCTTTCGGTACATTCTAAAGTAATTTTGAAGCGTTACCGTTGCAAAAGTTTGCGTAGCATCTTCAATTTTTACATTTTCTTTTGCTTCGATCGCTTGGTGTAAACCATCGCTATAACGACGACCATCCATAATACGACCGGTTTGCTCGTCTACAATCATTACCTTGTTATCCATTACCACATATTGATTGTCTTTTTCAAAAAGAGCATATGCTTTTAGTAATTGATTCAGTGTGTGTATACGTTCGGATTTGATTCCGAAATCACGGAATAAATCTTCTTTTTCTTCTGCTTCTTGTTCTTTCGATAATCCTTTTGCTTCAATTTTTGCAATTTCGACACCAATTTCTGGCATAACGAAAAAGTCCGGATTATCTTTTCCAGAGATATATTCAATACCTTTATCTGAAAGTTCTATTTGATTGTTTTTTTCTTCAATTACGTAGTACAGTTCTTCATCGATCTTTGGCATTTCACGATTGTTGTCTGCCATGTAATGGTTTTCCGTTTTTTGAAGTAGTTGTTTCACACCTTCTTCACTTAAAAACTTAATTAAAGCTTTGTTTTTTGGAATACCTCTATACGCACGAAGTAATAGAAAACCACCTTCTTTTTCGTCACCAGCGGCGATAAGTTTTTTTGCTTCGGCTAAAACGCTAGTTAAGTATTTGCGTTGTACCGAAACAATGTCTTCTACTTTAGGTTTTAAAGCATCAAACTCATGTTGGTCTCCTTTTGGTATTGGACCAGAAATAATTAATGGTGTTCTTGCATCATCGACTAAAACCGAATCCACCTCATCTACAATAGCATAGTGATGTGGGCGTTGCACTAAATCGTCTGGATTATGTGCCATATTATCACGTAGGTAATCAAAACCGAATTCGTTGTTGGTACCATAAGTAATATCTGCATTATAAGCTTTTTTACGAGCAGCAGAATTAGGTTTGTGGTAATCTACACAATCGACGCTCATACCATGAAACTCGAAAATTGGAGCCATCCATGCGCTATCTCTTTTTGCTAGATAATCATTTACGGTTACTAAGTGAACACCACGACCAGCTAATGCGTTAAGATATACCGGAAGTGTTGCTACTAATGTTTTACCTTCTCCTGTATGCATCTCGGCAATTTTACCTTGGTGCATGGCAATACCACCAATTAATTGTACATCATAATGAATCATGTCCCAAGTAATTGCTTTTCCTGCAGCATCCCAAGAGTTCGCCCAAGTTGCTTGGTCTCCTTCTAAGGTTACATAATCATGTTCTCCAGAGATTACTCTATCAAATTCATTTGCTGTAACGGTTATAGAAGTATTGTTTGTAAAACGTCTTGCTGTTTCTTTAACAACACCAAAAGCTTCTGGTAAGATATCGTTTAATACATCTTCTGTTACTTTATAAATTTCGTCTTTTATCGCATCGATTTCAGAATAGATATCTTCACGTTTATCGATGTCCTCTTCCTTTTCAGCATCTATTAAAAGGGCGTCTATTTTGGTTTGAAGTGGCTGGCGTGCTTCTGCTATTTTTTCTTTAAAAAAGACTGTTTTTGCTCGTAGTTCATCGTGAGATAATGCTTCTAAAGCAGCTTCAAAGGTTTTAATTTTATTAACTAAAGGTGTTATGGATTTTACGTCTTGTTTCGACTTGTCTCCAACAAATACTTTTAGTACAGAATCTAAAAAACTCATGTGTGGTATTTTTTTGGTTACTCTATTTGTTTTAAAAGCACTTTGTTAACCCGGTTTACTATTTGTAATGCGCCGCGTGAAATGCTTCTAATAAATAAAGTTTTTAATTGTTATTGTGTATAGATAAAATCCTAATAAAAAGGATTTCAAAGATACGTTATGTTGTTATTTTATTTTAATTATAACCAAAAAAAAGTCTCGATATGAGACTTTTTTATTGATAATTTTTTGATATTAATACTCGTCCTCATTCCAGAGGTAATCTTCGTCCGTTGGATAATCAGGCCAAATTTCTTCAATTGAGTCGTAAGAGTCTCCTTCGTCTTCAATTGCTTGTAAGTTTTCAACAACTTCTAAAGGTGCTCCCGTTCTGATTGCGTAATCAATAAGTTCGTCCTTTGTTGCTGGCCAAGGTGCATCACTTAAATAAGATGCTAGTTCTAATGTCCAATACATTTCTAAATTGTTTTTATTTTTGCAAAAATAAATTTTTAGTTTAGATAGTCAAGAAAAAAGTGAATTATTTTTTCAATAAATTAAAAGAACGTCAATTTTAACTGTAAGCTACTGGCTACTAAAGTATTTTGCAGTTGTTACTAATTGCAGATGAAAAATGCTATTGTTTTTCAGGAATCCATTTTACCTCGTCTGCCTGTAAATCATAAGACAACTTTCGTGCCAATACAAAAAGATAGTCTGATAATCGGTTTAAGTACATTAAAGTAGTAGGTTCTATGGTTTCTATGCCGTTTAATGCCGAAGCTAAACGCTCTGCACGTCTGCAAACACAGCGTGCTATGTGACAGAAAGACACGGTTTGGTGACCACCAGGAAGCACAAAGTGCGTCATCTGTGGTAAGGCTTCGTTCATGGTATCCATTTCCTTTTCTAATAGTTCTATATTTTCATTAGAGATTTTGGGAATGTTTAATCTTTCTTTCCCATTTTTAAGAATTGCTTTTTCTGGATCTGTAGCTAAAACGGCTCCTACCGTAAAAAGACGGTCTTGTATATGAATAAGAACTTCTTTGTATTTGGTATTTATTTCTTGATCTCTAATTAAACCAATATGGGAGTTAAGCTCATCTACAGTTCCATAGCTATCAATACGAATATGGTGTTTTGCCACTCTTGTGCCTCCAAAAAGTGCTGTGGTACCTTTATCTCCTGTTTTTGTGTATACTTTCATGTATGCAAGTTAAAAGTTCTAAGGGAGAAGGCAAAAGAATGGTCGTTAAAAGTTGTGTTGCCAAGTGTTAAAATGCAAAAGGTTTTGTAGGGTTTTGGGGATTAATTTTATTCTGAATAACAAAGGTATACTCGATTAATACTCCTTCCTTTAGCTAAAGGAAGGTGTTTTTTTGTAGTAACAAAAAATCGGAAGGTTTGTCTTAAAAGGCGAAGCACTTTTTAAAATGTAGCAGTTAAAAAACGGATGGTCTAGATATTGGCAACTTGAAACGACAATTCGGATTTGCCCGCAATAAGGATTGTAGCGGTTAGCTTTTGTAAAACTTCCATAAAAGGTTTTACAAAACTAGTAACGGAAAGCCTGGTTGGTTTTGGTTTTTTCTGCCAAAAGCAAATTGCCCAAAATATATTTATGATTAAAAGTTAGATGAAGCATTTTAGAACCACCTCGTCTTCCGTTTTTTATGAAAACGGAATCCACTCCTCCTTGAAAAAAGGAGGAGAGTTTTGTATCTTAGGTTTTATCGAAGTATTTTGATTACTGAAAACTGCGTACTACCTATTTCTAGTGTCGCTTTCCACCACACCATCACGTAAACGAATTACGCGATGCGCGTGTGCGGCAATTTCTTCTTCATGCGTAACCATGATAACCGTGTTTCCTGCTGTATGGATTTCGTCAAACAAGCCCATGATTTCTTCTCCGGTTTTAGAGTCTAAGTTCCCTGTTGGCTCATCTGCAAGAATAATAGAAGGATTGTTTACTAAAGCTCTACCGACAGCAACACGCTGGCGTTGTCCACCAGAAAGTTGGTTTGGTCTGTGGTCCATTCTGTCTGCAAGACCTACGTCTGTTAAAACTTCGGCAGCACGTGCATGACGTTCTGATTTAGATTTCCCTGCATAAACCATTGGCAACGCAACATTGTCTAAAGCGGTGGTTCTTGGTAATAGGTTGAAGGTTTGAAATACAAAGCCAATTTCTTTATTACGAATATCTGCAAGTTGGTCGTCTGACATCTGACTAACATCTTGTCCGCTCAATAGGTAGCTTCCAGAGGTTGGTGTGTCTAAACAACCTAAAAGATTCATAAGCGTAGATTTTCCAGAACCGGAAGGTCCCATGATTGCTACATAATCGCCACGTTCTATATTTAAATCGATTCCTTTTAAAACATGAACCGTTTCTGTTCCTAGTTTAAAATCGCGAATAATATTTTTAATTTCAATAACGTTGCTCATAAATATAAGTTGTAAAATTTTAAGTTATAAGTGCCTCCAATTGTAAAAGAAAGCAAGGTACATATTTCTTATTTATCATAAGACGCTAAAGGAACTACTATGTTACACTCTTATAGTAAAATGTTCTTTTTCTTGTTCTTTACGGAAGGATACAATTCCCCAGAAAAAGGTATCTATCGTTACGGTGACTTGTGGATGGTTCTTAATTTCTTGCCAAGCTGCTGTCATGGAAGCAGACCAATGAATATCATCAAAAATGAGTATCGAGTCATTATGAATGTTATGTAATAACATTTCAAAATAGTTTAAAGTCGCTTCCTTTTGATGGTTTCCGTCGATGTAAATAAGATCGAATTTTTCGTTTTTTATTGTGGCTAATTCTCTTTCAAAATTATTAACTTTTAAATCAATGTTTTGCAAGTTAAAAGCTTCGAATTGT
>Ga0209344_10004870_pt1 | contig 11980 bp, 11 predicted proteins | sample Cruoilmetagenom6_FD_187293 | JGI IMG/M metagenome (GOLD analysis project Ga0209344, IMG submission 187293) | Oil polluted marine microbial communities from Coal Oil Point, Santa Barbara, California, USA - Santa Barbara Oil Seep Sample 6 (SPAdes)... | ecosystem: Environmental > Aquatic > Marine...
ATTCCAACTTCTTTACTAGCTTTCTCTTTTAAATTAACATAAATATGTGAGGCTTTATCATCTCCAACCAAAACAACAGCTAATTTAGGGATTAAATTACTACCAGCTATATCACTTTTTATTTTCGCTAAAATTTTATCAGCAATTTTTTCTCCATTTATTAATTGCATGGTTTTGAAAAGTACTTACTCGAGTACTTACTTTTTCCAATCTCGAATTACAATTTTTCCTCTACCCTTGTCTTCAACGACTAATTTCTGCTTTTCACGCCAACTATATTTCCTAATTATTTCTTTAGGAATTACCACTGAATAACTGTGCTTTGATGTTCAATTTAATTTTCTAGTTTTCTTTATCATATTTTTTATCCTCTTAAATTGCCGATGGCAATTTAATTAGAATTAATTTTTAATTTTTGCTTACTAAAATTAAAAATTATTTTACTTTAACTCAATAATACCCTTTCTTAGTTATAAAATCAATTTTTTGAAAAGTACTTACTCGAGTACTTACTTAGGTAAGTACTTTTTTGAATAGACTTTAGTAAACTTGGCATTTTTCATTTATATTTCGACAGGTATAAACAATATCTCCATCTTCGTCTGTTCGCCAAATTCTGATAAGTCTATTCTTTAATTTTTCCAAAACATCTTTGTGCGGATGTCCGTAAGAATTTTTTGCTCCAACAGAAATAATTGCATCTTCAGGGCTGGTAGCCTTCAAAAAAGAATCACTACTTGAATTTTTTGACCCATGATGAGCTACTTTCAATACATCAACATCTATATCAACTCCGGAATTAACCAACAAATTTTCAATTTTGGCCGTGATATCTCCTGTTAATAAGAAACTATTTTCGCCAAAATCAAGTCTCATCACTACACTATTTTCATTACTATCTTTGGCATTTTCAACTTTACCGAAAGGATAAATTGTTTGAAGCCTAGTCTCATTAGCAAAAATGATATTCATTCCATAAATTGATTTTACGTTTTCAAGATTTTCATCGATTATTTTTTCTTCAAAATTTTTCCACTCCTTATTTTCTTTAACCGCATCAGTTTTTATAATATTTTTCACTTCATAATTATCCAAAACACTCGCTAATCCTCCATAGTGATCAGCATCTGGATGAGTAACAATAATTGTTTCAATTTTTCTATCCCAAAAAGGAATATTTTCACCAAGTTTTTCTAATAAAGTTCTTCCACTCCGACCTCCATCAATTAATATTTGATTAGAACCCTCCTCTATTAAAATTGCATCACCCTGTCCAACATCCAAAAAAACGACTTTAATATCTTTATTCTTTTTTAGAGAAAAAATTATAAAACCTAGAGCAATACTCATAAAAAATAAAAATATTAAACTACTATAAATAACTTTTTTATTACGCATAAAAATTTATTAGATTTAATTCTATTATATCTCTTTATTGTCTGTTTTAGAAATAAAACAGACTAGCCAAAATAATAATCCATACCAAATAATAAGACCTATCACGCCAAAATTATTTACTTCTAAACTAGACCATTCTAAACTAGCGAGTATTTTGACAACGCTAATTTCATAATGAAGAAGCCAATAAGCTACCCAACCAAAAGCCAAAGAAAGCGGATAAAAAATAAATCCGCTAAGTGCCGAAAGAAAAACAAAAAGCATCGTAATAGGAATAATGAGAAGAATTAAAATATTTGCTAAAAGAGAAACTACCGAAAGCGTATGAAAATTATAAATAATTATAGGTAAAACAAAAATTTGAGCACTTATTGTCATCAAAATTATGTCTGCTAATCCTAAAGCTTTCATTTTTCCAACAAAATATTTTTCCCATATTGGAGACATCTTTACAATTCCTAAAGTTGCCAAAAAAGAAAGTTGAAATCCAATGTCCCATCTCAAAGAAAGTGGATTCACCACAAGCATCACAACAACGGCTAATAAAATCGCATTATCAATATTCGCCAGTCTCCCATTTTTCATCGCCCAAAGAAGAAGCGACCCCATAAGACCCGCTCTTATCGCTGAACTCGGAAACCCAATCATTACTACAAATAAAAATATTCCAAAAAGAGCAAGATAAAAAGCCTGTCGCCTCCAAAGACCCAATAAAATCCCAAAAATCATCAAATATTCAGCAATTATGGTTACATTGTAACCCGAAACTGCCACAATGTGAGTCATTCCTGTCTTGGAAAAAGCTTCTTGTAATTTTTTAGAAAGACCTTCATCACCACCAAACAAAAGTCCGTTGGCCAAGGCTGCTTCTGGCTGAGGAATAACTCGATTAACATTGGCTTCCATTTTATTCTTGATATTTAAAACGAAAGAATAAATATTTTTTTTCTTGTTTCCAGTTTTTTCTACTATTGGTTTTGGACAAATATAATAAATATTGTCTTTGGCTAAATACATTCGATAATCAAAATCTGCAGAAAAATTCTGAGGAATTTCTGGTTTACAAATTACTTTTATTTCATCACCATAATTCAAATCTTCATATAAATCTGCTCTCACTAACAACCGTTTATTTTTCTCAAGCTCGACAATTACATTTTGATACCATTCTTTTTGCTCAGGCTCTTTAATTATATTAACTACAATATTAATTTCTTTATCAAAGGTTGGAATATTTTCGGTATTTTTTATGTTAAAATCTATTCTCCAAATTCCCAATAAAAAAATGCAGATAGCTAGAGAAAAGGTAATTACTTTTTTATTTCTATAATTTAAAATAAAAATAGTAATTCCTAAAACAACTAAAAACCATATCAGCCATATATTAATTTGAAAAAGAGACCGAAAGAAAACACCTACTAAAAAACTCAAAAATAAAATAAAAAATATCTTTGATTTATTTAAAAGCATATTATATATAAACATCAACTATCTTAACTTTAGCAGATTTTCCGCCAATTATTTTTAAAGAACTTTTTAGAATATCAAAATATTTCGCTAATATTTTCAATAACATACGATTAGCCTCTCCACCGACAGGCGGAGCAGTAACTTTTATTCGATATTCATTTTCTCCCATTTTTTTAACTTCATTTCGAGAAGATCTCGAAATCACTCTTACATAAATTCTCATATTTAAATCCCACTAAAAGTTAGACTGTCATTATATCTTGCTCTTTTTTATCTCTCATATCTTCAATTTTTTTGTTATATTCATCAATCATTTCTTGTAATCTCTCCTTCCCTCTAAATTTATCATCTTCAGCAATCTCACCATCCTTTTCCATATCTTGAACTTTTTGCCAAGTTTCTTCTCGAATATTTCTCACCGATATTCTAGCTTCTTCCGCTTTTTTATTTAGCACTTTAACTAACTCAATTCTTCTTTCCTCATTGAGCGGAGGAACACTAATTCTTATAACCTTTCCATCATTATTCGGATTGATATTTAAATCAGATGTTTTTATAGATGCTTCAATATTAGCTAAACTATCAACACTCCACGGTTGAATAAGAAGTGTTCTTGGTTCTGGAACATTTATATTAGCTATCTGTTTAAGCGGTGTTTTATTTCCATAATAATCAACCATCAAATCTTCTATAATTCCAGGATTCGCTCGTCCCGTTCTTATCTTTATCATTTCTTCCTTGAAATATTCAATAGTTTTTTCTATCTCTTTTCTTTTATCTTCAATTACTTTTTTGTACATAATTCTTTTTTAATTTTAATTGCAAATTATTTAAAATTTCTAAAACCAGCTAATATAATATTAGGATTATTCATATTAAATTTTATATCAGAAACAACCCTAGTAGTATCGAGTTGAGTCGTTGACCAATTTTCACCACCATCAACAGATCGATACATTGCTTGAGCGACACTATAGATTATTTCTTTAGAATTAAAAGGATTTACCGCGATAGCTCTAATCGGAAATTTTTTGGAACTAGCCACTATGTCGACTTCTTCAAAAGTATCGTAATTAGTACTTTTAAAAAGTCCCTTGTCAGTTCCAATATATAGAGTGCCACTCTTATTTCTATCCGCTTCGATTGAGAACACACCTTGCAATTTCAATTTTGTTTTTTCATCTTTTATTTTTTTAAAATCGTTTCCATCACCGTCAGACATAAGCACTCCTTTTTGATATATTAAAAAATATATATTATTATTTTCATCCTCACTAAAGATAATTTTAGCCACAGCTCCATTGGAAGAATATAAATTATTCCAACTTATTCCCCCATCGGAAGTTTTTAAAATAACCCCTTTATTTGTTCCCACAAAAATATTATGAGGATCATTATTGTTCATAGCCATCGCAGTTATATATGTTCCACTTGATGGTTCTGTATAAATTTCCTCCCAATTCTCACCACCGTCATTGGTTTTGAATATTTTTCCTCTATCATCCAGTGTCCCCGAAGCATACATTATTTGAGAATTAAAATAATTTATAGCTATACCGTAAATATCTTCTTTTGTGGGAAAATTAAATTTTTTCCATAATTCAGCATTATTTTCTGAAATTATTATTCCTTTATTTTTTGTTCCTAGATATATTTTATTTGAATCTATCGGATCTATGGTAACAGAAATCACATCAACTGCAGAGATATTTTTTTGCTCTTCAGCTTTATTTTTGACTTCCCAACTATTTCCAGAATCTGTAGATAGCTGTATTCCTCCAATTTCTTTGGAAGATTTATTCACACCCAAGGAACATCCAGAAAAACTAATTACCAATATTGCTAAAGCAATATACACAAAATATTTTTTCATAAAATTTTTTTAATTTCTTTCTTATATTTTAATTATATTACAAAAATCAAAAAAAATCTAGAAAAACTAAATTATAGATTTCCCACACGAGGTGCGTCCACTAGGACTTGAACCTAGAACCTTCTGGTCCGAAGCCAGACGCTCTATCCAATTGAGCTATGGGCGCTATGGGCGAGTAGAGGGAATCGAACCCTCATTCCTGGTACCACAAACCAGTGTCCTAACCGTTGGACGATACCCGCCATAAATAAAATTCTTCAAAATAGAATAACATAAAAATAAATAAATATCAAGACCAGTAATCTCTCACATCTCCCCATAATCTAAATCACTTAACCAATCAGTTTACTATTTTCATTCACCCAATTGTGTTTGTATTTATTTTTATATAGAAAGTGTAGCAGAATTTGGGAGAGAGGTGAATAGTTATCGTCCACTACCTGCATTGACTTTTATTTTTATAATCATTATAATAATACTGTTTTTGAAGTGATAATAAGATTGCGCCGTTAGCTCAGTTGGTAGAGCAACAGCCTTTTAAGCTGATGGTCGGGGGTTCAAATCCCTCACGGCGCACCAGGATAGAACTCGTCGCCTTTGGCGGTCTTTTTTTGTGTTACCCATGGATTTTACCCTTCTTTCTCGCCGTTTTTGGATGTGCTTGTGTGCACTCAAAATAAAAAATTCAATATCCAAATCCCGAGGAGGGAGATTTTTGCACGAAATGCAAAAGAATTGGAACTTAAATCTCATTACCACGAACTCACCTTTCTGCGGAGGTGCTTTTTTTACTTTTAAATATCTGTTTGAAAATTCTATTAAGCAATGTCGAGATAAAATTCTCAAAAAATAGGACGAGCCGAATATCAACAAGACTCGTCCAAAGTAAACCAAAATTACAACCGTCGCTCAATTGTCGACCACACCACTGCGTCATCATTGTCAGACGAAGTAATGTTAGCAAAGTCGAGAAGTTTCTCAACTCGGTGTTCGGATTCCTGCCGAGAAAGACGAGGTGTGGTGCGCGCTTGCTCTGCACACCACTTGCGGAGTGGCTTAAGTTGTAAGCCAGCTTTCGCAACTTTCTCTCGCCACCCATCATCAGGAAGCACTTCACCACCTTCTGTTCCTGCATAAAACTTTCTGGACACTTCCGGCATCCAGCAAGTCATTGAAATATCGTAGCGTAGACCTTTTACATCTACGCTTTCATATCCCAATGCTCGTAGTTCAGTCAGGAACGAAAGATCGCTCATGCCCGTAATATACGGATGAACAGTCGGAAATGCATTCACACCATACTCGCGTGCAAGTGCTAGCGTCCGCAAACGACTCTTTGTGGTCGTTTTTTCAATTCTGTCTAGCCCTGTGATTGACACATTGAGCTGAAAGTGTGGAATTTCAGCAAGACGCTTCATTATCTCCCGAGAGACGGGAAATTTAGTGACGCACGTAACCGCTTTTGCAATCGGCGCCACCTCGCTCAAGAACCACTCAAGCTCCTGCCGATACTTCAGCCAAAAAGGGTCCGAGATGGCGTTGAAGCCAACTCTGTCACCCTCAAGAAGTTCAAGTGGAAAGTTATAGAACGAAGCGAGAGCGTCCGCGTCATCCCTATTAAGTGGAGGATTCAGAATCGTCACGGCTTTGTTAACTCCGATTAAAAACTTCTTCTGCCACGCCTGTGCTCTGTAGTCAACCTGCGTAATAACGCAGTATTTACATGCCACTGGACACGCTCCCTCCGTAAAGAGAGTTTTTTGCTTAGTCATCTTTACCTCCTTTCCGCACAGCGGAAGTTGTAGTGACGAAAATTTTTACACACTCGTCACAAGCTTCTCAAGTAATCGCACTGGCGAAAAGCCGATTTTTGTGTGGGTACTACCATAGTACTTTTCAATGCAATATTTACAATCAAAGCACTTCTGGCCCACCCGCGCAATTGGCCACCAAGAGTTTAAACACTGAATACCCTCAACTTGAGGGAAATTGGAAAAACGAACCGCCCCAATATCCAATGCTCCCGTATCGCGACAACCCATCTGCATAGCGATCATGCCCGACACGAACCGAATGAATGTTAAGTCACCCAAATTCACATCACCACCGACCAAAATCCGAGGATTCTCGTCGAGCTTGAAGCATGTCGTACAACACGACAGGCATTGCAAACGGTTGTGCGGTTCAACACCACATAATTGCCGTTCACCACCTGTCCCTTGCTGAAATTCTACCTTGTAGCCGAGGTATCGTAAGAATTCCAGCGACCCCTCGCGAGGATTTTCAGGACCTGTGCACGTCGCACGAAGCGGACAATCAACCTCTTCACACTTCACTAGTTTTGGCGAATAATAATATGGGTTATAAGTTGCCTTATTTCCCAACAAATAATCCACCGCACAAGAAGTACGAGTGAAGATTTGCACGCCGAAGTGCTCTGCCGAGGTGCGGACATCCGTCCAAATTTGCGAAGTCATTTGTTTGACCCGCAATACCCAGTCCACGACTTTCTCCGGTTGCATTTCTGCCACCAAGTGATCATCGCCACGAAAGCCTGCTACAACAGCCGCGTCGCACCCAACTTCACCAAGCTGACGAAATATTTTTTCAATCGTCTCCTGGGAAGTATTGTAGGATGGAGTGAGCGGTCGTACATAGCCGATTGCCAGCACGCCAGCTTTTCCAAGTCTCGCGATATTAGTATAACGATGACGCATTGCCACCTTTTCCATACTCTGAAGCTCAGAAATGGAAACCAGCACTACAAGATTGAGTCCACACGCTTGCCTCTCAGCCAACTCCCGACAATGTCGGTCAGTGAGTTTACCCTTTAGAATAATCCCCACCGGACCAATATGGTCGGTTGCCAATAAATCGTCAAGCTTTGCAAGAGTGTCAGACCATTGTAAGGTAGGATCACCATAATAATTATTTATAGCAACAGGAATTTGCCGGAGTAAGCCAACAGTCTGTTCTTTCTTGAACATTTGAAACCTCCCAAACTTTCGGTCATTTAGTGTCAAAAAACAACTGTGCCACCATTGGCACATATTTGAGCATTTTTACCAAACGCACAAATATGTACAAACGCTGTTATGTGTTATAATGCAAACACGATTTTGAACAAAACACAGGTCGATTATTGTTAATTTTAATAAAATTTACTATGGCAAATATAGAAAAGAAAATTCGTCCAGAGATTTTTAAGAAGCTCACAAGTGGCGAAATGCATTTAAACTTGCGTCTAGCCGATTTTGATATTGAGCACGGCAATACCATTGAGTACAAAGAGTGGGACGCCGACAAAGGTGAATACACAGAACGGTCAGAAATACGCACTGTTGAAGGCGTTGCTTCTTCCAAACAAGATCTTGATTTTGGTCAAATAAAGAAATCGCCAAGTATGGCTTCCATGCTTTTAGATTGGCAAAATAATTTCTCATATGACTTTTGTTAAAACAGCTACTCGCTTTGCGAGTCGGCTATTTTTTTTATTTGCAATAATTTCTATCGCTTTAATAAACTGATTCACATCCCCCTCGTTATTACAAAGTGAAAACGAAGCGCGTACAAAGCCTGGCACGGTATTCCCATCTCCAGATTTTACACCTGCAATAATTTCGCTCTCGTCTTCAATTTTTAGTAAATGTCGTACGACATTATATACACAGAAGCTCCCAGCACGCACACCAATACCAAATCTATCGTTAAGCTCTTGTGCCACCTCACGCGATTCTCGTCCTATTACATTAAATGGCAAGACCGTACTTAAATGTTTATCTGATACATACAGCTCAATATTTGGATTATCTTTGAGCGCATCAAATACTTTCTGTGCAAGCACAGTCTCATATTGTTCTACATTTTCAATACCAATATCTTCCAATTTCTCCAATGCGCTTGCCATAGCAATTGCACCAACAGCGTTTGGTGTCCCTGGATCATGCGCAAGCTGATTTTTATAACGCAGGAATTCTCCCTCTTTTGTGATGTACGGCAAATTACCTCCGCCAATTTCATACGAAATGAATTTGTCAAAAAACTTTTTCGAACCAATCAAAAATCCCCCGCCATACGGCGCATATAATTTATGTCCGCTTGCCGCCAAGAAGTCCACACTCATCCCTTGCATATCCATTTTGTGATGTTGGATAAATTGACATCCGTCTACCACGAAATATGCTCCGTATTTATGCACAATCTCACCAATCACCTTGATGTCGGGGCAATAGCCTGTTGCATTTGATGAAGCTGTCAGGACAAACACTTTAATGTCGTTTTCTTGCAATACTTTCTCAATATCCGCCAAATCAAATTCAAAATTCTCATTCACGTTATATTGCGCTACTTGTTCTCGACCAAGTTTTTGCACTTGTTCGCTCACATTGTCCATTTCAGAGATATCCATTTGTTTGTCACCAAACTTTTTAATTCCTTCTGCTTTTATCCATGGTAACCAACTAGAGCTATGTTCAATACTTGAGACAGCGACTTTGCCAGATAGATACGAAAAATAATGTGCAACTGCATTCATTGCACCTGTCGTGTTGCTAGTAAACAACACATAACTATCTTTAGGGGCATTTACAAATCGTTTTATCACATCACGGCTTGTTTCGTATTCATCTGTAGAAACTTGCGACTTTGCACCTGCTCCACGGTGTACAGAACCATAACTTGTCAGATATTCATCTACTTTCTTTTGCACACTTGCAAAGGGCGGCACAGTCGCCGCATTGTCTAAATTGACATAACGAACACGACCAAGTTCACGCGTGTCCACTTGATAGTTTTGAATCTTATCGCTAAATAATTGTTTTGGTTCTATTTGCATAATTGTATTATATATCTTTTTCGTCCTTTTGGACTCATCAGGCAGAGCACACACTCTGCAAAAGATGAAGGTTTTTCAAAAAAAATCTTGAGGAAACCTGCTTTAAACCTTTTAGCCTTTTTTCTCAAAAACCAATCGGGAAACTTGAGTCTTTTATTTTCCTGCAAGCAGAAGGGAAAAAGACACAAAAACCTAACGAGATGTCAACAACCTCGACTGGTCATGGGTTGGGTCGACCCAGCACCTAGCTCGTCCATCTGCTCCGCACTCAACAAAGTCCCACGAAGCTCCGCCAGAACGGAGCATATGGTCAGGGCGTAAACTTCGCCCCTTTGAAGTTTACCGCGCCACGGATGCCGACGACGGTGTCGCCAGCCTTTACCATTGAATTTTATTCTCCATAAGGATTGCTATTTTTATTTTTCTGAACTGTTTATAATAGCATATCAAAACTTATTTGTCAAGCATTGGAAAATGTTGTAAAATAAGGGTTTTTGAGAGATTGTTTTTTAAAAATCTGGCAAAAATGGCAATTTTGCTCATTTATTCTCATTCCGTTCGTAAAGGTGGGAGCAAGTTTGCGAGCGTGGGTGAGGAATAAATTTGCTTGTGCCACTCGATAGTTTGGTACAATCCTTTTTCTTTTCGTACGGAAACTACCAAGCTCCAAACGAAGCCAATGAGCAAAGTATAAAAATACTGAGTAGGCATCGTGAGCTTGGCAAACACCTAATGCGAAGTATTTTGCACGATCGGACTCTCAATTTACCACGAACGTAGCACCACAATTTGCGAATAAATGGAGAAATGACTTTCGTATTGCGCAAGCAATTTTGTTAATTGCGATTTTGAAAATGGGTTCGAACTTGGTAGCATAAACGCACAATGCCAATTACCCTTTAACAATATTCTAACTTTAAATTTAAGCTTAGTTTGGAGAGCTGATAGTGAAATAGCTATCCAGGACGTTAATCTGATGGTCGGGGGTTCAAATCCCTCACGGCGCACTTCATCAAGTGTAACTCAAAAGAATTGTTTTTTTATAAAGAGTCTTCAGTTTCGAAAATATCTTTTGAAATTGTAAGCCCTTTATCTTCTATTCTTTTCCTATTTTTTATTCTTTCAATAATATTGTTAAATTCACTCATGACAAGAGTCTTTTTTTTGCTTTCTATTTGCATCCTATATTCTATTTTTTGTGCTTCAGTCCATTCAGAATTATACATATATTTGTAAATCATAAATCCTCCCAGAATAGAAGCAATCAAGAAAATAGACATAAAAATAATCCTAAATCTATTTAATAAAAAATCCAGAAAAGAGTTTTTAATTTTATCGAAAGTAAGGTTATTTTTATTAAATTTAAAATTTTTAATATTTTTAATATTCATTGTTATTGTTTATTTTGATTATTTAAATAAAAAACTATGCCTAATTCAGATTCTAAAATAAGTTTATTAGTAGTTTCTTCTATATCATTTTTTGAATCTACGCTAGTATTAAATCTAACAGATTGAATATTGGTACTAGCAATTACTTTGTCCTCTTTATTTTCCTCCTCGTGAGAAGATATATTAAAACTTACCAAAGAATTATAACAATCCAAATTATTAAATTTATTTATAAAGTTAAGCAACCCTGAATAATTACCGACGACGCTAATATTCATTTTAAAATATTCTTCTTCAGAAAAATCGTCTAACAGTCCAACTTTTTCTTCATCTTTTTTATCTTTATTGACTTTTACTTCTTTTATTTCTTCTTTAATATTGTCAACACTAATACTAATAACATTTTCAGTTTCTTCAGCCATTTCTTCTATTTTCTTAACTAGAATAACAATATCTTTCTCAAAAAATAGTATATCTTCTAGTTCACTACTGTGCATCTTTACTTCCATAAACTTTTCTTTTATCTTTGGTAATTCACTTAGTTTATCTCTTTCAATATCTAATTCCACTAATTTTTTTTGAACTGCATCAACTTCATCATTCAATTTTTTAATAGAAGAACCTAAAACAAAGACTACGCTTACCATAAAAATTATAAACAAAATTACTGGGGTAATAAATATTTTATATTTTAACAAATTATTATTACTCATATTTAATTAAACAATTCTTATTTACTTTAAAATCTACTTTAAAATCTATATCATTTCTTGAAACTATATCATTTATCGGAATAGAAATTTCCCTAAAGCAATCGTCTTTTTCCATTTGAGATTTCATCTTAATTAACTGATCTCTATTTTCTGCCATTCCTAATATAACAACTTCAAATTCATCATTTGAGATGGAACTAATCCGAATGCCTTCTGGAATATTTTTATTTATTTTCTCAAAAATAGGTATCCAATTAATATTATTTTTCTGAATTTTATCAATTATTATAATATCAGTCCT
>Ga0209344_10004872_pt1 | contig 11975 bp, 10 predicted proteins | sample Cruoilmetagenom6_FD_187293 | JGI IMG/M metagenome (GOLD analysis project Ga0209344, IMG submission 187293) | Oil polluted marine microbial communities from Coal Oil Point, Santa Barbara, California, USA - Santa Barbara Oil Seep Sample 6 (SPAdes)... | ecosystem: Environmental > Aquatic > Marine...
TGTTTTAAAGGGTAATGAACCAGATAACTGTTTTAAATTCTCATTTGAAATATAACCGCTTAACAATGGTTTTTTTGAGTATTGTAATGCATTTTTATAAGTGCCGGTACTATCTGGCTTTATAAAAACGGTAGTATTTCTAAACAAGGCGATTCTGTTATCATTATAACCAAAATTAATTGGATGTGTTCTGTCAACTTCAGCTTCAAAAATGGCACCACCAATTACTTGTGCACCTCTAAAATTCTGACGTTGATCAAAAGCTACATTTTTTGTTTCACCTTTCGATTTTTTAAAGTCTAACTTGATAAATTTATTTGTATTCAACCATTTGAGACTGTTTCTATAAGCAATCAAATTGCCTCCATTTTTCACAAAGGTTTCTAAGTTTTTCTTTGCACTCTTCAAGGTATTACCAGTGGTATTGGGCATAATGATCGTAGTATACATACTTAGATCAACTCTGCTCAAATTTCGTGTGCTTAATTTTGTAATTGATATATCATAGCGTGTATCTAATACATGCCATATCTCACCAGCATCATATGAATTGATACCGTCACCAACTAGAACTGCAATTTTCGGTTTCTTTAAGGCTTTAAAGTTAGAACTACCTAAATCAATACCTTCAGTTAAACCTGTATTCGCGGCATCTATATTAACACCAGTTTCTTCAGCGATATTACTAAGTAGTGTGTGCATCGTATCAGCATTTTTTTTCTGATTTTGAACTGGAATCATAATCGTACCATAGTCATAATTCTTTCCGTTCAAGCTAAAAGGTTTCATAGCAACTTTAGCACGAATTCCTCTTTTTAAAATTTGATATAGTGCTTTTGGTGTATAATATTCATCCCATTCAAATAAGTAAGCATAATCGCTTTTAGCAGATACTGAACCTTGTGGGAAAGCTAATTCAGTTACTTCCGCGCCAAGACTCGATGTATTTGTAGAATAAGAATAACTTAAATCAAATGCTAATGGTAATGTCCATGCTGAAACATCATAAAACAGACTGTCTGTAAAGGTCGTACGCTTTTCAAACATTCCTTTTATCATACGATAATTAGGTTGATTTAGTGGGATAATATAACTAGTCTCTTTTTTTGCATTTATATGGAATTTTATATTTTGACGTGCTAGCATATCTGCAAAATGGAAAGTCTTTGCCTTATCGGCAGCATCTCCAAAAATAATCGCCTTGTTTTTATCTCGACTTACTTCTTTTTGAGCGTTTTTATAAAAATTACGTTGATAATCTAATAAATCACTACGCATAGTTTTTCCTGCTCTCATGGTTGATAGTGCAGCCGTAAAATGATTTCTTATAGCAAAAGGAAAAGTAAGTATACCATTATCACTTTGCTGAACATGACCTCGAGCACTTGCTTGTTCAAATAAAATTCCGATACCCCCATTAATATCGGGAAAAGTTGACCCTTTACCGTAATAAAAATCATCAAAGCTCTCTTCTGAATAATAGAGAGAACCTATCTTATCTAGAGCTTTTGCATGGTAAGTAGCAATTTCCTTAGTTAGTTGTTGATTTAATTTTGGAGTTAACGGATGCGTTCTTGATGCGATACCAGGTTGAAAAAAGAAACTTGCATTTGTTCCCATTTCGTGATGATCTGTAAGTATATTTGGTTTCCATTGATGAAAACTTTTAATTCGTGCTTGTGATTCAGGCAACTGAGATACCAACCAATCTCTATTCATATCAAACCAATAATGATTTGTTCTTCCCCTCGGCCATGCCTCATTATATTCTCTGTCCCTGGGATCTTTGCTTAAATTCTGACTTTTATGTGTATTTACCCATGAAGCAAAACGGTTCAATCCGTCAGGATTATATGATGGATCAAACAAAATAACGGTATTATCCAATAGTTCATTTATATAATTCCCTTCCGCGGCAGCGAGATAATAAGCAACCAACAAACCGGCATTGGCACCACTAGCTTCATTACCATGTATTGAATAACCTTGATAGATCACTAAAGGCATTGTAGCTGTTGACAAAGATGAAGAAACTGATGCGTCAGATAATTTTAAATGTTCAGTTCTGATGACTTCTATATTCTGATGATTTTTAGGCGAAGTAATTGTTAATAATAACAAAGGTCTGCCTTCATAGGTTGTTCCTCTATTCTCTATACTAATTCTGTCGGACGCTTTGGCAAGGGCTTTCATGTATTCAACTAATTTATCATGCGATACATGCCATTCACCAACTTGAAAGCCTAAAATACTTTTAGGGGTTGGAATATTTTGATTATAAGAATTATCTTGAGGTAAATAATAAGGTAAGTCGATTTTTTGTGCTGTTGCTGAATAAGTTACGATCAAGATAAATAAGTAGAGTAATTGCTTTTTCATAGTTTGTGTTAATTTTAGAATTATTAAAAATACAGTTTCATTTTGAAATGTCAAAAAGTATTATATAAAAAAGCCTCAATATTTTATTGAGGCTTTTATTAAATTAAAAATAAACTTATTTTGTTGCTATAGGGATGGAAAGTCTCGCTTTCTCCCAGGCAAAATCAATTGAGCCTTTACCAACACTATACATTAATTCTTCCTGATTCTCTTTGTCAAACTTAGGTTCTACCTTAATACGAACAACATCTTCCGCTTCGTTATATGAATATGCACCCCAGGCATCATTCTTTGAACTGAATATAGCAATCCATGCACCTTCTTTATTTGGTATGATAAAGAAACCATAAGTACCAGCCTTTAGATTTCCATCACCAATGGTCACATCTTTATCAAAAGTAATAGTTGTATTTTCATTCGCACCTGCTCTCCATACTTTTCCATATTGTTCTAAACCACCCCAGACGGCACGGCCTTTTACGCTAGGAGATCCATAATCTATAGTTACATTTACTTTGTTCAATGTACCTTTTGCTTCTTTTCTAGGGCTCGCTTTTTGTTGTGCACAACTAACTGTTGCGACAAGCACGAAAACCAATAATAGATTCAATTTTTTCATTTTATCAATTTTTTATTTAGACCATTCAGCAATTGACTCTGTATTCATTTTAATATAGGCAGCATTTTTTGCCTCTTGCGCTTTCGCTAAAGACAATTTTGCTGCGGCAATTGCACCTTTTTTGTCGCCCAAGGCAGCATGAATCAATGATTTTTCTCGCGTCATCCAAAATGCATCTTTACGTAATTCAGTAGCTTTTGTACTCCAAACTAATGCTTGTTTTAGATCTTTACCAGTTGCTCTATAATAACTTGCCGCACCATGATAATCGTTGGCAGTTGGTCCACCCATAACTGATTCTATGCTTTTAGAAGCTATGGCATCAGTTGGAACATTAAACTTTACACCTACATAAACGTTTTCCCACATTATACCAAGTGAACCAGAATCTGCACTTAAATCGTCAAATGACATAGTAAAAGTATCAATTGGCATTGGCATTTGATGAACTTTTGCATTCGTTTTTAATGCAACTTTGCTCTCATCCCAATTTTGAGGGGCTCCGCCACCAGCATAATCTGTATAGAAATAAACATCCCAAGATTCTGTATTGGGTTTTGTAAAAATTGCGTAAGTACCTTTTTTTAAGGTATCACCATCGATAGTTACGTCAGTTCCAAATGTAATTTTAGTTCTTGCATTGGCACCAGTACGCCATATTTTATCGTAAGGAACTAAATCTCCAAAAATAGTTCTACCGCGCATGGCAGGTCTTGAATATTCTAGCTTAACATCAGTTAAACCAACTACTTGCATTACCTTGGCACCCGGGCTAGGTGCTGGGGTTTTAATTTGAGCATCTACACTCAATACTCCTACAAATAGAAGTACTAATAATAATTTTTTAGACATTGTTATAAATTTAGAATTTTGTAAAATCAAAGATACTATAATCAATAATTTTTAAGAAGTCTTTAACGTTTCTTTAACTATATTTTCTTTTCCTTAAAAAAGTGAATACAAAACCGAATAATCCAAGTATTATTAAGGGCAATAAGACATTGACTACCTGCCAATATATTCTATTTTTTACTACTTTTTGTTTATCTAAAAATTGTAGATCTATAGTTTTGGAACGGAGCCCTATTAAACCTGAATCGTCTAAGAGGTAATTTACGGTATTTAATAAAAAGTTTTTATTTCCGTAAAGTTGATTTGTCCACTTATCTAAACCTAATTCTAACGGTTGTCCTTGATGGACTTGATTTGCTATAATATCACCATCAGAAATAAGTATCATTTTGTTCGCTTCACTATTTTCTCTAAATAATTCTGTTTCAAAGGGTTTTACACGATCTGCATAGGCCGATTTGAACTCCCCTTCTAATAGGACCCCAAGAATTTGACTTCCATTATTATAATCAGAGGGCACTGGTTTTTTTGACACTTCCTCTAAAGCAATTAGGCTAGGTGTCCCTATTGAGGTTGAAAGCTTGGAACTTTTTAATAAAATAGTCTTTTTGATGCTGTTTTTAAGGGTGTCAATTGAGCTTACAAATTTCAAGTTTACTGGTTCGATATTTGTAGTTATTGAGTGGTTGTTCTGTGTACTTATAACAGGGTAATAATACCATAAAAAATCTTGAAACTGTGTTTGATTACCAACATTTCCAGCGGCTAATCTTATCGTTGAGCTATATAAATCTTTTATCAAATTATAATTTAAACGAATACCATAGCTAAACAATAAATCAGTCAAATTTAAATCTCTATTGTACACCAAAGTTTGCCCAGTTCGCGTTAAACTATCCATTTCAGCGACAACATTATCTATTAACCATAATGATTTACCTCCATTTGTTATGTACTGATCTAAGGTAAATTTTTCAGTTTCAGTGAATTTTTCTGTAGGTTTTGCAATAATTGTAAGGTCGTAACTTGTTAACTGATTCAACGTTTTTTGAGGATTTTTACTCACAGAATCCAGTGTAAATGGGGCCAATCGATAGTATTGATTTAATTCACGCAAAAAGCTCGCTACATAAATATCATCTAATTCTCCATTACCTTTTAATATGGCGACGGTTTGATTTTTCTCTGATGACAGCTTGTGCAAAGCATCCGCGAAAGCATATTCTAAATTTTCAATAGAGCCTTGTAATTGTTGTTCCTGAGTTGTAGTTGTTTGAGTGGCGAGTAATGAAACATTTTCAATTCTATCTTTAAATTCAAGTGTTGCCCAGGGGAAAATAATAGTTTCAGAAACGTTGCCCGCTTCTTGGGTTGAGAGCCTGCTTGGTTGTAGACCTTTTGCAATCAATTCTTCTGCTTGATCTAAAGGATCAACAAACTTAAATCGAATATTATCATTAATGGCTTTTAGCTCTTCTAAATGTTGGCGTGTTTCGGTTTGCAGCCTCTTAAATTCAGAAGGAAAATCTCCTTCCAAATATACCCTAATTATAACCGGATCATCAATTTTGTCAAGTATGATATTTGTAACTTCTGATAACGTATAGCGCGTATCACTTGTTAAATCAAAACGTTTATAAAATGAACTTGAAATTAGATTTAGAATTACTAAAACTATAACTATAATTGGTATTTGTTTATAATTCTTCATTATTCTTGTTCTAGTTTAAAACGGGTTAAGAATAAAAAGAAAACAGTAGTGCTTATAAAATAGACTAAATCTCTAGTGTCAATCACACCTCGACTAATACTATTAAAATGAGCTTTCATACCTAGATTTTGAATTCCATCTACGAGATTAAATTCGGCGAAAGCTTCAAATCCATAAAACATAAAGAAGCAAATAATTACGGCCAAAATAAAAGCAACGATTTGATTGTTTGACAGAGTAGAAGTAAACAAACCAATACTGGTAAATGTACTGGCCAAAAAAAGCAATCCAATATATGAACCAACGGTGCTACCAACATCTAATGAACCTATTTCACCACCCAAGTTATGGATACTAAAGGCATAAATTATGGTGGGAATCAAGGCTAAAATGATCAATACTAAAGCCCCGAAATATTTCCCGAGTACTATTTGCCAATCAGTAATAGGCTTTGTTTTAAGTATTTCAATGGTTCCTAATCTTATTTCATCAGAAAAGCTACGCATCGTGATGGCCGGAATTAAAAAAAGTAAAAACCAGGGCACAATAAAAAAAAAGTTATTGAGATCTGCAAAACCTGCATCAAGTATGTTGAAATCTCCTTTAAAGACCCATAGAAATAGGCCATTCATCGCTAGAAACACTCCAATTACTAAATAGCCTATTGGTGTTGAGAAGAATGAGTTTAGTTCTTTTTTTAGTATTGGAATCATAGATACTTTTAATTATTTTAAGCTGTAGGTTTTTTCTACACTCCAGGCTTTTGGTTTACCGTTAAATAATTCTTTTGTTTTTGACCAAACAATCTTAAATAAATCAGAATTTCGATAATTTTCTAAATCATCTTCGGTTTCCCAATAGCTATATGTGAAAAATATATTTGTATTTGTTTTATCTCTATATAATTCTAATAAATTACAACCTCTTGAGTTTCTAATTTTCTCTTTATTTATATTAAAAATTTCTAAAAACAGATCGATTTTTTCTGGTTTAAAGGTCATTTTAACTATTCTAACAAACATATTTCGTCCTTACCTTCTCGATGGGAAGGGTTTATTTTATTTTTTATTTAAATCTAATAGTTATTGAATCTCTATAGTCCAGTCCCAGCAGACTCGAGGCACCACCAACAGTATTTAGATTACTCCGATAAATAGCAATTTCTAAAAAATTTGCTGAATTAAAAATGGCAAGTCTTTTTCCATCATCCTGCCTATTTTGACTTGGAATTTCAAAATTTACAACTTCATTATATTGCTGTTGAATTTTATTAAAAGTATAATTACGTGCTTTGACTTCAAAATTTCTTCCTTTACCAATATCTTGAAACAATTTTTTATTGATATTACTAATTACATTTCCATAATTATCAATATAAATTACACTTCCAACTATTTTTGTTTTTTCATCATTAATAAATGGGTGAACTTCTGTAAGCTGTTTGTATTGTTCAATACTTTTACCTATTACTTCTAACTTTCCACCTCGAGCTAAATGACAAGCAACTTTAACAAAAACGTCCAGTACATTAAAACTACTTATCAATCTGTCATGAATGGTAATTTCAACTATTTTTTCAGGTTTAATTTCTGAAGCTATCATGGAAATCACTCCGTTATCCGGACAAATAAAGAAATGATCGTCTAAAAGTAATGCTATATGTTTATTTTCTGTGCTTAATTCAGAATCAACTCCAATTATATGAATGCTACCTTTCGGAAAATTTTGATAAGCGTTTTTAACAATATATGCTGTTTCTGTAATATTAAATGGAGAAACATTATGTGAAATATCGACTAAATTAACATCACTTAACTCATTGAAAATAGCCCCTTTAATAGCTCCAACAAAGTGGTCCTTGGTTCCAAAATCTGTAGTTAAAGTTATTAAGGGCATTTGTTGATTATTTCCTATAATTGTTTTAAATCTATTAAAATAAATTGCTAGATTTGTTATACAAACCTACATAAATTATCAATCAGGTAAGTACACTTTTAGCGGTAGTTTTTAACATATAATAAACATTAAACCCAATCATTTGAACGAAAGAATTATAGAGTTAACAGAGATCAATCCAAAGGACTTTTTTGGTGCACAAAACAGTAATATTGAACAACTTAAAAAATACTTCCCAAAAATAAAAGTTGTTGCACGAGGTAGTAAAATTAAGATTTTCGGCGAAAAAGACTTATTAGATGAATTTGAAAAACGCTTGAAAATGCTCGTAAATCATTTTAATAGATATAATAAGTTAGATGAAAATAGCATTGAACGTTTGCTAACATCAAATGGCAATGAGGAAAAAACTTCGAAAGCATCTGGTGACGTTTTGGTTCATGGGATCAATGGCAAACTAATAAAAGCACAAACAGCCAATCAACGTAAGATGGTTGAGATGATGAAAACGAACGATATGTTATTTGCTGTAGGTCCGGCGGGTACAGGTAAAACTTATACAGCTGTTGCTTTGGCGGTTAAGGCATTAAAAGAGAAAGAAGTAAGACGTATTGTTTTAACAAGGCCTGCAGTAGAATCAGGTGAAAATTTAGGTTTTTTGCCAGGTGATTTGAAAGAAAAATTGGATCCATATATGCAACCTTTATATGATGCGCTACGTGATATGATTCCTTATGAAAAGTTAGATTCTTACATAGAAAGTGGAGTAATTCAAATTGCCCCTTTGGCATTTATGCGTGGTAGAACTTTAGATAATGCATTTGTTATTTTAGATGAAGCACAAAACACAACACATTCGCAAATGAAAATGTTTTTGACCAGAATGGGAAAAAATGCCAAGTTTGTTGTTAATGGTGATCCAGGACAAATTGACCTACCGAGACGTCAAGTTTCAGGATTAAAAGAATCCTTATTGGCTTTAAAAGATATTGATGGTATTGCTATGATCTATTTAGATGATAAGGATGTTATACGTCACAGATTGGTAAAAAAGGTTATTGCCGCTTATAAAAGCATAGAAACAGAGTAGTTAAAATAATTAGCTCGCAGTCTTCGGCAGCGGTTTACGAATGAGTTTTCAAGATCATACAATTTAATCAATTACGATTTCACGTTTTAAATGAATACAATTAATAATACCAATTTTAGCTTTCCAGAACAAAAATCCGTTTATAAAGGTAAAGTAAGAGAAGTTTATAATATTAATGACCAATTATTGGTGATGATTGCTTCTGACAGACTTTCTGCTTTTGATGTGGTGTTACCAAGACAAATTCCGTTTAAAGGCCAGATTCTAAATCAGATTGCAGCTAAAATGATGGAGGCTACTGTTGACATTGTCCCTAATTGGATTATTGCTACTCCTGATCCGAATGTTGCTATTGGTCATTTATGTGAGCCTTTTAAAGTAGAAATGGTAATTCGTGGTTACTTATCTGGCCATGCAGCTCGTGAATATAAATTAGGTAAGCGTTTACTTTGTGGTGTTAAAATGCCAGAAGGTATGAAAGAAAATGATAAATTTCCAGAACCGATTATAACGCCTTCTACAAAAGCGGAAAATGGAGAACACGATGAAGATATATCTCGTGAAGATATCTTAGCTAAAAATATTGTAGCTGAAGCGGATTATAAGGTGTTAGAAATATATACCAGAGCACTATTTAGGAGAGGATCTGAAATTGCAAAGAAACGCGGTTTGATTTTGGTAGATACTAAATATGAATTTGGTAAAACCAAGGAAGGTAAGATCGTATTGATTGATGAGATTCATACACCAGATTCTTCACGTTATTTTTATGCCGATGGTTATGAAGAACGCCAGACTAAGGGAAAACCACAAAAACAACTATCGAAAGAATTTGTAAGACAATGGTTGATTTCAAAAGGTTTTCAAGGGAAAGATGGTCAACAAGTACCCGAAATGACTGATGAGAAAATTATTGAAATTTCTGAACGATATATCGAATTGTATGAAAATATTACGGGAGAAGCTTTTGTAAGATCAGACACTTCAAATATTATGAACCGAATCGAGAAAAATGTATCAGACTTTTTAGATACTCATTGAGTTTTCTAAAATTCCCAATTCAACCATGCACTTTTTCATTTCTTGATAAGTACGTTCAATATCATTGTCTAAACCTATAGAAAAGCGAATCAGCCCGTCTGACAAACCCATTTCAGTCTGTTCTTCTTCTGGTATTTCTGAGGATGTTCCCGTTCCCGGAGCATTAAATAAGGTTTTATAAAAACCCAAACTCACAGCCAAGTAGCCTAAATTTCTATTTTGCATTAATTCCATGAACTCATTTGCTTTATCTAAAGAACCAACATCAATAGCTAACATACCTCCAAAACCATATTCTTCATTGTACATACTTTTAATGAGCTCATGCTGTTTATGACTTTTTAATCCCGGATATCCAATTTTAATACCATCCTTCTCAAATTTTTCAGCAAGGTATAAAGCATTTTCACTGTGCTTTTTAATTCGAATATGGAGTGTTCTTAGGTTTTTCAATACACTTGCTGCGCGCAGACTATCCATTACAGGGCCTAAAAGCATACTGGCACCATCATTTACATTTCGAAGATCGTTTATAAACTCTTGAGTACCACAAATAACTCCACCTACGGTATCGCTCGAACCATTGATAAATTTTGTTAAGCTATGAATTACTATATCGGCACCGAGCGCAATAGGTGAAATGTTTAAAGGTGAAAATGTATTATCAACTACTAATTTTAAGCTATATTTTTTGGTTAATTGTGCCAAAGCACGAATATCAGCAACTTCTAATAACGGGTTACTTACAGATTCACAATAAATTACTTTTGTATTGTCATTGATGGCGGCTTCAACTTTAGCTAATGAAGTAATATCAACGAATGTATTTGAGATATTGAATTTTGGCAGAAAATTTTTCAAAAAAGCATACGTACCACCGTAAATGGTTCTTGCTGATACTATATGATCTCCGGCGTTGCATAACTGCATAAGAGCAGGTGTTATGGCTCCCATTCCAGAGGCAGAAACATTGGCTGTTTCTGTACCTTCCATAGCTGCAAGGGCTTCTCCTAAATACAAATTGCTAGGACTACTATGGCGCGAGTATAAATAACAACCTTCTGAATTTCCTTCAAAAGTATCGGCCATTGATTTTGCAGCTAAAAAAGTATAGGTAGAAGAGTCTGATATTGAAGGATTTACACCTCCAAATTCGCCAAAGTATTGTAAATCTTGAATATTATCTGCCGGTTTAAATTTCATAATATATATTTTGTGCTAAATTATAATATTATAGTTTTAAAGTCAACATTATTAATTAAATACCGTTTAATTTAAGTTAAAATGTGATAAATAGTTTAAAATATTCTATATTTATATAATTATTCAGGACAAATCAGAAAATCTTACAAAATGCAATTTGATAGTATTGATAGAAAGCTTATTTCTTTCTTACAAAAAGACAGTAAAGTAACCACAAAGCAATTATCATTAGAATTAAATCTTTCTGTAACTGCAGTTTACGAGCGTATTAAGAAGTTGGAGCGAGTAGGAGTTATTGAAAAGTATGTTGCAGTTATCAATAAAGAAAAGATTGATAAATCATTTGTGGTATTTTGTCATATAAAACTAGTTCAGCATAGTAATAAATATATTACAAAGTTTGAAGCTGATGTGGTTCAATTAGAAGAAGTTTTAGAGTGTTATAATGTTAGTGGTGAGTATGACTATATTTTAAAAGTAGTTGTAAGGAATATGAGAGCTTACAGAAATTTCATAAACTTAAAATTGACAGCATTAGATCATATAGGAAGTACACATAGCATCTTTATTATCAGCGAATTAAAAAATAGTACTGAAGTGTATATATAAAAAAACCAGCCAATTGGCTGGTTTAATTTTTATACTACTTCTTGGCAGTCACATTTACAGTGATCGGAAGATCATCATAAATCAGTTTATTTTTTAAATTATCAAAAAATTTACCAGATCTAAATCTGATATCCCAATGAGTTCTGTCAATATTAAATTTATCGCTTTTTAAAATCACAGTATCACCATTATTTGAAATTGTTGCTAAAAAAGAAACATCTTTAGTGATACCTTTTATTGTTAATTTTCCTTTTACCAGTGTTTTGCCATCTTGATCTTGGCTTCCTGTAATTATGAATTTACCGGTAGGGTGATTTTTAACATCAAAAAAGTCAGGAGTATTTAAATGATCTACTAATTTTTGATTATTTTTTCCTGGTTTAATATCTAAAACAGCAATGGATGTCATGTTTAAAGTAAAATCTCCGCCCGCTAATTTACCATCTTCAAAAACTAAACTTCCTTCTTTTATTCCTAGTGTACCGTTATGTGTTTTACCAGGTCTTGATCCAGCCCAAGTCAATTCAGATTCAGCTATTACCGCTTCATAGGTTACGATTTCTTCTGCTTTAAAT
>Ga0209344_10004873_pt1 | contig 11973 bp, 12 predicted proteins | sample Cruoilmetagenom6_FD_187293 | JGI IMG/M metagenome (GOLD analysis project Ga0209344, IMG submission 187293) | Oil polluted marine microbial communities from Coal Oil Point, Santa Barbara, California, USA - Santa Barbara Oil Seep Sample 6 (SPAdes)... | ecosystem: Environmental > Aquatic > Marine...
ATTCCGTACAATGGAAGGGATATAGAGTTAGGCTTTGATGGGGACGAAAAATTTCCTTCAAGCTTTATTTCCCAAGAATTGTATCCCATCAAAACCAGACAGCGAAATAATTCGTAATTATTTCAAAACCAAAATTTATTCAAAAATGAAAACCATATTTAACCTTGCAACCATACTTTTTGTGGCATTTTCACTACAAAGCTGCAATCTACTTTCCGCCGCAGGCGTTAGCAGTCAAGGTCAACCCACCAAAGAAGTTCAGTCCGAACTCACCTCAACTACCGCAAATTCTGCAGTAAATGTAAATCATTCACAATGGAACAAATTGCTGAAAAAATATGTAGACAGTGAAGGTATGGTAGATTATAAAGGGTTCAAAAAAGACGAAGCCAAACTGGATGAATATTTAAATATGCTTTCAGAAAAAAATCCAACGGATAACTGGAGTGTGCAGGAATTGTTGGCTTATTACATCAATCTTTACAATGCCGCAACCGTAAAATTGATCGTGGAAAATTATCCTGTAAAAAGTATAAAAGATATTGATGGTGCCTGGACTAAAGGCCGTGTGGCTGTTGGTGATAAAATGCTATCCCTCGGCGGAATTGAAAACGGAATTCTTCGAAAAATGAACGAGCCACGTATCCATTTCGCCATAAACTGTGCTTCTATTTCCTGTCCCAAGTTAATAGACGAAGCATATACTGCAGCAAAAATCAACGAGCAACTGGATCGCGCCACTACAGAATTCATAAATAGTGATAAAAATGATATTTCAGCCAGCAACCCAAAGGTTTCCTCTATATTCGATTGGTACGCTAAAGATTACAAGGTTAACGGCAAACAAAATGTTATTGGTTTCATAAATAAATATTCAAATACTAAGATAAATTCCGGCGCAACCTTAAGTTACAAAGATTATAACTGGAATTTGAATGAACAGAAATAAATATTGGTTCAAATTACTCCAATCCTATTATTTTACATCATGCAACCAAAAAAACCTTAAATGCTCTCCATCATTATTCCGGTTTTAAATGAAGCCGCAACCATTGCAGAGTTATTGAATTACCTTTCGAAGAATCTTTCGGGAGAAAATGAAACTGAACTGATTTTAGTGGATGGTGAAAGTGATGATGACACAGTTAAAATTGTAAATTCCATGTATGGTCGAACGCAGTCGAGACCTTTTAATTTGCAGATTATCAATTCAGAAAAAGGTCGTGCAAAGCAAATGAACAAAGGCGCGCATGTAGCGTCTGGCGAAATACTTTACTTTCTGCACGCAGATTCTTTTCCGCCGAAAAATTTCGATAAACACATTCTTTCCGAAGTTAAAAAAGGAAATCCTGCGGGCTGTTTCCGAATGAAATTTGATAGCAACCATTGGTGGCTGCAACTTGCCGGATGGCTTACGCAATTCCAGTGGCGTGCATGTCGTGGTGGCGATCAAAGTCAATTTATAACTAAAAAACTTTTTGATGAAATTGGTGGTTTTGATGAAAGCTACACTATTTACGAAGACAATATTTTAATCACCGAGCTATACAAAAGAAAGAAGTTTGTAGTAATACAAAAATGTATTACCACTTCTGCACGCCTTTATAGACAAAAAGGTATTTGGAAATTACAATACCATTTTTGGGCAATTTATGTGAAACATTGGTTTGGAGCGGATGCCGACGAATTATACAAATATTATTTGAACTATATAAACCAAAGGCATTCCGCAAAAAATTCCGATCAAAATATTTCCAAACAAATTGCTGAGAATTAAACAGATTTAAAATCTTTCGCTTTTCAAATTTTCTTCTTTTTAAATTTTTTAGGATATTGTAATGAAAACTACTAAAAACAACGCTATGAATATCTTTGAAGCTATTAGAAAAGACCACGACAAACAACGCGAACTTTGTCGTTTGGTAACCTCCACATCGGGTGATTCAAAAGGAAGAAAGGAAATGTGGGAAAAACTAAAGCACGAATTAAAAATTCACGCAGATGCAGAGGAACGCACGTTCTATTCACCCCTAATCCACAACGATATGATGCAGGAACACGCCCGTCACGGAATTGCGGAGCATCACGAAATGGACGAATTAATGGAGAAAGTAGATGAAACCGATATGGATACCCCAGCGTGGCTTGTATATGCCAAGCAACTTTGCGAAAAGGTAGAGCACCACTTGGACGATGAGGAGCACAGCTTTTTTCAATTGGCAGGAAAGGTTTTCACTGAAACCCAAAAAACAGCCATCGCCAAGGATTATTTGGAAGAAATGAAAAAGAATAGATAGCCTACTAAAAGTTACTCTTTGTGGGTTGAATACTGTTTTGAAATTAGCTGCTGTGCCGGTTTGTTTTGTGGCGTAAACTGATTATCATCGGGACCTCCCACTTTTTCGTTTATAATAAACCATTTCCACAGGAAGCCACCCGCAAACCAATCCTCTTCCCAAACTGTTTGATAGAGTCCTTCCAGTAAATTTGCTTGAGCCTCTAAGTTTACAGAGGTCATTTGCCTCTCGCTTTTCCAAGGTTCTTTCCCGCTGAAATTGACACTTCGGTAGCCGTATTCCGCAAAGAGGATTTTTTTGTTTTCCTTCTCTGAAATAGCTTTTAATTCGCTTTTCCATCGCTCCCAACCTGCTTTTGTTTCTTCAACGGTTGGGGTTTTGGTCTTAGAAATTGGGAAATAAGCATCCACACCTATATAATCCAGCGCATCCCAAAACGGTACGCGCTTGTATTCATCCCAATTGGCGGCATAGGTCAGTTTTCCGTTGTAAATCTTTTTTATTTCAGCAATCAATTCTCTCCAATATTCAGGACGGTGTTCAATAAATTTTTCCAATTCGGTACCAATACATAAAATTTCAATATTTTTTGCTTCTGCAACTTTTGCAAAATCGAGGATGAAATTTTTATAAGTGATTTCAAGTTGAAGCCAATCTGCTTCCGAAGCCATTTCAACCCAACCCGTATATCCGCCATTCCAAACCCATATTTGGGGTTTCATCATTACCTTAATTTCATTTTTGTGAAGCAATTCAACATATTGTGTTACCCCTTGGCGCGTTTCGCCAAACCATTGCCGCTCTTGGTCGTAGATTATTTCGGGATGGTTTAAACTTCTTATAAAACCGAACGGCATTACGGTAACATAATTGGCATTGACTTCCTTTAAAGAAGCTATGTTTTTATTGGAAAGTGAATCTGGAGCCGCCACAAGGCTCACACCGTTTATTTTGGAAATAGCTGCTTTCTGAATTATTTTTTCTTGGGAAGCATCTTTTTTCTGTGCACACCCGCAAATGAAGAAAAGCAGAAAAAGGCAAAAAACAAAACGGTAAATTAGCCCCATTTGTAAATTAAGTTAAAGATGAATTTACTGTTTTATTTCAGAATTTATGGAAATATTAATATCTGTTTTGAAACTGTCCCACTTCTAATTGCGTAAATTTATAGACTCCTGAAGAGAACCAGCATCAAAAAAATGGAACACATCGTCATTATAGGTAACGGAATTGCAGGCATAACAGCAGCTCGGCACATCCGAAAACTTTCCGACAAAAAGATAACCATAATTTCTGCTGAAGCCGATCATTTTTTCTCCCGCACTGCCTTAATGTACGTTTATATGGGCCATATGCGCTGGCGCGATATAGAACCCTATGAACCTTGGTTCTGGGAAAAAAATAGGCTGGGTCTTAAAAAAGGGTATGTTGAAACCGTTGACACAAGCAACAAGCTACTACACTTTAAAAGTGGTGAAATCATCACCTACGATAAACTAATTATTGCCTCAGGTTCGGTAACAAATACGTTTGGTTGGGAAGGTCTAGAATTGAACGGCGTACAAGGTTTGGTGACAAAACAGGATTTGGAAAAACTCGAAAAAAATGCACCAAACAACAAAGAATGTCCCCGCGCGGTAATCGTCGGTGGCGGTTTGATAGGCGTTGAAATGGCCGAAATGCTCCGAACACGTGATATTGAAGTAACCATGCTGGTCCGTGAAGATGGGTTTTGGAGCAACGTCCTTCCAAAACAGGATGCCCAAATGATTTCAAAACATATACTATCACACGGAGTTGATCTAAGACACAACGAACAACTTGATAAAATTTTGGGTGATGGCAAAGGCAACGTAGGTTCCGTTTTAACCAAAAAAGGCGAGGAAATTCCATGTAGTGTGGTTGGAATTACCACAGGCGTAAAGCCACAGATTTCTTTTTTGAAGAATTCAAAAATTGAAACCGATAAAGGTATTTTGGTAAACCGAAAACTGGAAACCAACATTGAAAACGTATATGCCATTGGCGATTGCGCCCAACAGCGCGAGCCTATCGAGAACCGCCCACCCGTAGAGGCGGTTTGGTACACCGGCAGAATGATGGGCGAGACTTTGGCACAGACTATTTGCGGAAAACCCTTTGAATACAATCCCGGAAACTGGTTTAACAGCGCAAAGTTTTTTGACATTGAATACCAAACCTACGGCTGGGTTTTTTCCGAAAACAAAATGAAAGATTACGAAGCTCAGTTTCATTGGAAATGCGCGAGCAATCTACGCTGTGTAACTATTTCATACAATAAAAATTCAAATGAATTTCTAGGAATAAACACCTTTGGAATACGTATGAAACACGAAGTTTTTGATAAATGGTTGAATGAAAAAAGAACTGTTGATTATGTAATCCAAAACCTCAGACAAGCCAATTTCGACCCTGAATTTTATAAAAAGTATGAAGCGGAAATTCAATCAATATTTTTAAACCAATCCGTAAACATTTAATCATATGAGTATTGTGCAACGAAATATGTCGCTTACGGGAGAACCGCCAAAAACCATAAATACACAACAAAAGCTCGCCTCTGCCATAGGTTTGATAGGTTTGTCCATACTTTTTTTGGCCTTATTAAATGTAAACTTTCCAAATAAAACACTTTGGCTCACTGCCTCCTTAATAATGATGGGAGGAGGAACCATCTGGTTTTCCACGGCAGCATATTTAAACAAACACGAAGGTATTAAAAATGACGGCGTGTATTTTAAATCGCTCACTTCGAAGGGATTTTGGGCTTGGGCTTTAGGTGTTATCCTCACCCTATTTTATGTGGTACTTTATTGGTTTCCGCAGTATTTGGGGTTAGTGAAGAATGGTGAAAACAAGGGAATAGTAGCACTTTTTGACCCCTTGAGCAAATTGCTGAACGGTGGCCCCGCAAGTCAATGGTTTGTTTACGGAACCCTTTATACCTTGGCAATTTTGGCATTTGGGATAAAATTCATCTTAAAATACCGCCACAATAAATACGAGAAATTGCGAACCTATTCTGTGATGTTCTTTCAATTGGGTTTCGCGTTTTTGATTCCCGAACTCATGCTGAGATTAAACAGTGAATCCTTTTCTCTTCCCTATTACGATCTTAAAAATATCTGGCCGCTCAATTACTACAATTTTGAGCAATACCGCGTAGATCAATTTATTTCGGCTGGCGATATTGGCTTGGCATTGTTGATTTTTGGAATTGTTTCTATTTTTATCATTACCCCAATTCTGACCTACAAATACGGAAAACGTTGGTATTGCTCGTGGGTCTGCGGCTGTGGCGGACTGGCCGAAACCGCCGGTGATCCATTTCGGCATTTAAGTGATAAACGGCAGATAGCTTGGAAGGTAGAGCGTTGGGTAATACACAGTGTTTTGGTTTTTGTGGTTTTGATGACAACGGCCGTAGTCCATAGCTATTTGGGCGATAACAGTTCAAAATATTGGTTGACCAAAGATGTATTCCTGATTTCCGTAGCAGTAATCTTGACGGTAATTTTTGTGGGGACATTTATTTATAAAAGAGAAGAATTACAGAAAGACGCCCGTTTGGGAGCAATTGGTTACTTCTTGATTATAATTACATTGATAGGTTTTCATTATTTTTCAGGAAAAACCCTGTTTCTTTTTGAAGCCGAAACCCTTCGACAAAGCTATGGTTTTTTAATCGGGGCCGTTTTTAGCGGGGTGATTGGCGTAGGTTTTTACCCAATCTTCGGAAACCGCGTTTGGTGTCGTTTCGGTTGCCCGATGGCTGCAATTCTTGGTTTTCAGCAACGGCTTTTTTCGCGTTTCAGAATAACGACCAACGGCGGACAATGCATCAGCTGCGGCAATTGTTCCACCTATTGCGAAATGGGCATCGATGTACGCGCTTATGCGCAAAAAGGTGAAAACATTGTACGTTCCAGTTGTGTGGGCTGCGGAATCTGTTCTGCAGTTTGCCCGCGTGGGGTATTGAAACTTGAAAACGGTCCTCTGGAAAAAAGAATTGATTCCAACGAAATCCTTTTGGGAAATGATGTTGATTTGATGAATTATGTGAATAAATGACCAGTGGTCAGTGGTCAGTGGAATGATTGTTAGTTTTTCCTTTTAAAAAATTTTCCCAAAGGGAACAAAACAAAGCTAGTAGCGTAAAAATTAGTGTCAATATTTCCACGAGTTGTGAATTTGGCCGCCAGCCTGAAAACGTTTCCGCCAAAAAACTTATATAGCTATTTGGAAGATTGGTTTTACCCAACTGACGCAAAATAGCATAGTGCCAGTCTGTGAGAAAGCAATACCCAAAACCCTTCCAAATACCCAATACGACCCAAGAAAAAAGTGTAACCGTCAAAGTGAAAAGATGCAGTTTTCGTGTGCTGCTATAAATCCAACCGAAAAGATTAAAAACAATGAGCACCGTATGAAAAACGATGAAGAACCAATTGCCGAGATGGAGCCAGAAATTTTCCAAGGTTATTTTTAATTTTTTGAATTCTTAAATAGCTACAATTTAAAGTTTATTTTTCTGAAATTCGCATTTCATAAATCCCCTAGTTTTTAATGACCAAAATTATTAAAGTAATAATTCCCGCCTATAACGAAGAAGCCTCTATAGGGAAAGTGATTGCTGAAATTCCGGATATGGTTTCAGAAATAATTGTGGTCAATAATAATTCTACGGACAATACTGCCGAAGTTGCCAAAAAAACAGGTGCGACAGTACTGTTTCAACCAAAAACTGGATATGGCAACGCTTGCTTAAAAGGGATGGAATACATTTCAGAAGAAAAAACAAAACCAGAAATAGTAGTTTTTCTCGATGGCGATTACAGTGATTACCCTTCGGAGTTGCCGAAAATCGTAGCTCCTATTATAGAGAATAATATAGATTTTGTAGTGGGTGCACGTGTAAAAGCATTGCGAGAAGCTGGTTCGATGACTTTTCCCCAGCGCTTTGGCAATGCATTGGCAACAAAGCTGATGAAACTTTTTTTCAATTCAAAATTTACCGACTTGGGACCCTTTCGTGCCATTAAATATGAAAAATTGCTCGCCCTAAACATGGAGGACAAAACCTATGGCTGGACCGTAGAAATGCAACTGAAAGCTTTGAAAAAGAAATTTACATATGCTGAAGTGCCCGTAAAATATAAAAACCGCATTGGGGTCTCCAAAGTTTCGGGTACGGTAAAAGGTGCTATCTTTGCGGGCGTAAAAATCCTTAGCTGGATCTTTAAATACAGTTTCAAAAAATGATTCTTGAATCAATAATCATTGCCGTTTATTCCATTGCCCTGCTCCTCATTTTTATGTATGCCTTGGCGCAGTTGAATTTGTTATTCAACTATTTAAAGGCTCGAAAAAGCAATAAAAATTCACCCATATTTGATTTTTCAAATGAAGAAGAAGTCCCGTTGGTTACCATCCAACTTCCGGTTTATAACGAGCTTTATGTTATGGAACGTCTGCTGGATAATATAGCCGAAATTGATTACCCAGCAGAAAAGTTGGAAATACAAGTGCTTGACGACAGCACCGATGAATCTTTTGAGGAAACCGCAAGGCACATTAAAGCGCTTCAGAAAACAGGGTTGGACATTCATCATGTAACGCGTGAAAACCGTAAAGGTTTTAAAGCTGGCGCGCTGAAAGAAGGCTTAAAAACTGCCAAAGGCGAATATATAGCTATTTTTGATGCAGATTTTCTTCCAAAGAAAAATTGGTTAAAAAATACCATTCCATATTTTAAAGATGAGAAAATTGGAGTGGTGCAAACCCGCTGGGGGCATTTAAACCGTGACTACTCCATACTTACGCGTGTTCAGGCGTTTGCGCTCGATGCGCATTTCACTTTGGAACAGGTGGGCCGAAACAGCAAAGGGCATTTTATAAATTTCAATGGAACGGCGGGCGTTTGGCGAAAGGAATGCATTCTGGACGCCGGTAACTGGGAAGGCGACACACTTACCGAAGATTTGGACCTCAGCTATCGTGCACAGCTTAAAAACTGGAAATTTAAATATTTGGAGGAAGTAGAAACGCTAGCTGAGCTTCCCATTGTCATCAGTGCGGCACGTTCACAACAATTCCGGTGGAACAAAGGAGGGGCGGAGAATTTCCAAAAAATGGCATGGCGGATTTTTAAAAGCCAAGATATCTCTGCGAAAACCAAAATACACAGCTTTCTGCATTTGCTAAACAGCACCATGTTTTTGAACATTTTGATAGTGGCTATTTTAAGCATCCCGATGCTTTACATCAAAAACGAATACGAACATTTGAAATTGTACTTTTATGTGATGAGCTTTTTCGTGGCAAGTACGATTATTTTTTTCATCTGTTATTGGTTTACCTACAAAGCTATGTATGGTGGTGGCTTTAAACATTTTTTGAAATATTCAGCTATGTTTTTCACCTTCTTTTCAGTAGCAATGGGCTTTTCACTACACAATTCCATTGCAGTCTTGGAAGGACATTTTGGTAAGAAAAGTGAATTTATACGTACCCCAAAATTCAATATAAGTACTTTAAAGGAAAGCTGGAAAGGCAATAAATACCTCACCAAAAACATTTCGCCAAATGTGATTATTGAAGGTATTTTAATGCTCTATTTCGCCTTTGGGATGTACAGTGCCTTTGTGGTTGGCGACCAAGGAGGCGATTTTGGACTGTTCCCGTTTCACCTAATGCTTTTTTTGGGATTTGGGTTTGTGTTTTTTAAATCATTGACTTCAAAAGCTTAAATCTTTTTTAATTACTTTTAAATTCTGTCAATTTTGGAGAAATCGCAATTCTTCAATCTAAAATCGTAAATCAAAATGTATCCACCGCCGCACCACCAATCACATGATATTGAAAAAATGATTTCCGTTATCAAGCATTTTCCTTTGGGAATGTTAGTTACAGCGAAGGATAAAAAACCCTATATCACGCACATTCCCTTTATTTACAACGAAACCACCAAAAAATTGGTTGCCCATATAGACCGCAGCAATCCACAAATGGAAACAATGACTGAAAACGCGAAGGTTACGGTAGTTTTCAAAGGGCCAGATACCTACATTTCGCCTAGTATATATACTACGCCCCAATTACCCACCTGGAATTATATCATCGTTCATATTACAGGCAGCCTTCAACTTATACATGATCCGGAAGCGGCTAAGCAAACAATTGTAAACATGACCGAATTTTTGGAAGGTGAAGCGCAAAAATTCATTCTGAAAAAAGAAGATCCACGCATGGAGCGTTTGATAGATTACATTCAAGCTTTTGAAATAAAGATCACCAATTGGGAAGGGAAATTCAAGCTTTCACAGGATAAAATACCGCAGGATTTTGAAAATGCGAAAGAGGAATTAATAAAAAAATCTCGAAAGGATGTTTCGGGATTTATCAATATGATAATCGAATAATTCTATTCTAGAATATTATAGGAAACCAATCTTTTTTCAACTTTAGTCAAGGAATCTGAAACCCAAGAAGTAGTCGTTTTAATTTGTCCAATTTCTTCGGAATAAAAATAAAAATCTCTTCCTGGAGAAACACTACCGTCTAAAAATTTGGCATAAAGTTCATTTACAGAACACACAAAACTTCCAGCAAGTACGGTCAAATTTGCATCAATATCGGTTAAAACTCCATATATCTTTGCCTCACTTGTCGCATCTCTAATTAAATATTCTTGATTTATATTAGAATTTGAAAAATATTTTAAATGATTTTCGTCAATTAAATATCCTGATGAATCTCTTAGTTTGGTGACTACAGTGCCATTATCTGGCACAATTGCACTTGTACCATCATTTCCGGATGTAGTGGTTTCGAAAGTATAAAATGTATTACCATTAATTTCAGATGTTCCAGTAATAGACACATCATCGAATGCACCCAAACTTTCAAATTCATCCGTTCGATCAATTCTTTGGAAATATTCATACCGCCAAGAATTACCAACAGTTAAAGCATAAAAATTGGGTTCGGAAAGTTCTTGCTCTTCTTGCGGAGTGCCGTCATCTTTATTACAGGAAATAAATAAAACTGAAAATAGAATTAAAACGGATAAGGAAAATTTCATAAGATTGGTTTCGCGTTAGTGACCTTATAACGCAATGTTTTCCCAATTTATTTTAAATACCCCTTCACCTCCTCAAAATCCAACCCTCCATAATTTCCGCTGCTCATTAATAACAAACAGGTATTATTGTAATCCTGTGAAAAAAGATAGGTTTTAAAATCGGCCGGATTGGTGAACACTACTAGATCATCTCGATCAAAAGCCTCGTCAATCTGATCTCCTTTAATTTCTTCGAGCTGTTTTATCATCACTGCGTGTGGCGAATAGAAAACTACCGCACTATCCGCTGCATCCAAGGTGCCTTTGTATTCCTTTAAAAATTCTGGGTTTAGGCTGCTGTAAGTGTGCAATTCCAAACAGGCAATGAGCTTTCTGTTGCGATATTGTTTTTTAACGGCTTGGGTAGTGGCTTTTACTTTGCTGGGCGAATGTGCGTAATCCTTATATGCAACAGCGTTTTTGGTTTCAGCAATTTTTTCCAAACGTTTGCTGGCACCTTTGAAAGTTGCAATGGCTTCGTAAAAATCATCGGCATCTACGCCCATCAATTGGCAGATCCAGCGTGCACCTTCAAGATTATTTAAATTGTGTTTTCCGAAAATTTCCACCGGCATTGGCCCTTCGGGAGTTTCCAAAAGGGTGGTTCCGCCTTCCACGGAATATGCTGGTGTTTGATAAGGATATTTTTTTATTGGATTTGTAGCAGCTTCAACCACGCGTTTAACCTCACTGTCTTCTTCGTTGTAAATAATTGCGCCGCCGTTTGTTATTTCCTTCAGAAATATTTCAAACTGTTCCACATAGTTTTCATAAGTTGGGAAGACATTGATGTGGTCCCACGCAATGCCGCTGAGTAAAGCAATGTTCGGTTTGTATAGATGGAATTTTGGGCGACGGTCAATGGGAGAGGAAAGGTATTCATCACCTTCAATTACCATAAAATCATTGTCATCGGTTATCTTTACCATAGTGTCAAACCCTTCCAATTGGGCGCCTACCATGTAATCTACATCCTTGCCATGATAGTTCATCACGTGAAGAATCATAGATGTAATTGTAGTTTTTCCGTGCGAGCCACCAATAACCACGCGGGTTTTGGTTTTGGACTGTTCGTAAAGAAATTCTGGGTAACTGTAGATTTTTAAATCGAGTTCCTTCGCCTTTAAAAGTTCGGGATTATCTGCTTTGGCGTGCATTCCGAGAATAACCGCATCAATCTCTGAAGTCAACTTTTCTGGAAACCAACCTTCTTTCTCTGGTAAAAGACCTTTGTTTTTTAATCTGCTTTTAGAAGGTTCAAAAACCTCGTCGTCGCTTCCAGTTACCGTATCTCCTTTTTGATGTAATGCCAATGCAAGGTTGTGCATTGCGCTGCCGCCTATGGCTATAAAATGGATTCTCATAAAATTGTTTCAGGTTACAAGTTGCAGGTTTCAACCCTTCGCCTGCGCTCAGGGTGACATTTGTTTTGTAAAGATACAAAGTTATAACATCCCACTGACCCCCTTCAAAGGGGGAATTTTCTTCTTATTCCTAGAGCGCAAGGATTAGTGATTTTTCTTTTTTCGCTTC
>Ga0209344_10004874_pt1 | contig 11972 bp, 13 predicted proteins | sample Cruoilmetagenom6_FD_187293 | JGI IMG/M metagenome (GOLD analysis project Ga0209344, IMG submission 187293) | Oil polluted marine microbial communities from Coal Oil Point, Santa Barbara, California, USA - Santa Barbara Oil Seep Sample 6 (SPAdes)... | ecosystem: Environmental > Aquatic > Marine...
GCACCTGAATGTGCAATCCAAGCCGCGCTTTTGAGAATGCGGCAATTGGCACTGGTAAAAGGGGCGGAAACCCGTGTGCCCACCGGTGAAAGTTGCCGTGTCTGGCATTCTGGCGCAATGTCGCGCATTCTGATCTCTGCGGCCCTCATATTATTGTCAGGATTGATGTTTGCCCCTCAGAACACCTTCCTTATTCTTTGCGGATGGGCTGTTTTCGCGTTGATCCTGAACACCTGCCTAAAGATGGCCGCAACGATAGCGACGCTGCGTGCGAAAAAACTTCGCGTCCCATTTTTCATGTCCTGCCGCAAAAACCGACCAATGATGCAGCTTCCGATAGTTTCGGTCATGGTTCCGTTGTTCAAGGAAAAGGCAATTGCCGGAAAACTGGTGAAACGCCTTGCCCGCCTGACATAACCCAAGGAACTGCTGGATATCTGTCTTGTGGTTGAAGAGGATGATACCATCACGCAGGCCACGTTAAAAGCATCCGACTTTCCCAGCTGGATGCGCCAGATCGTAGTGCCACGTGGGTCCTTAAAAACCAAACCACGGGCGCTGAACTATGCTTTGGATTTTTGTCGGGGATCCGTCATTGGCGTTTATGATGCAGAGGATGCGCCAGAACCCGATCAGATTCACAAAGTTGTTCGCCAGTTTCATGAACGTGATCCAAAAGTGGTTTGTCTTCAGGGTATTTTGGATTTTTATAATCCGCGCCAAAACTGGCTGTCCCGGTGTTTCACTATTGAATACGCGACGTGGTTTCGTGTTATTCTACCCGGGTTGCAGAATTTGGGGTTTGCGATACCGCTTGGGGGGACCACGTTATTTTTTCGCAGGGAAGCGCTTGAAAAGCTCGGCGGTTGGGATGCCCATAACGTAACCGAGGACGCCGATCTTGGAATTCGCCTTGCCCGTCACGGTTATCGCGCCGAACTGATCGCTACCACTACATTTGAAGAAGCAAATTGCCATATCTGGCCATGGATCAAACAACGCTCAAGGTGGCTAAAAGGATACGCGATGACGTGGGCGGTGCATATGCATGATCCAAAACGTCTGTGGGCCGATTTAGGGGCACGAAAATTTATTGGGGTGCAGCTTTTGTTTCTGGGAACATTGTCGCAGTTCCTTTTGGCGCCGCTATTGTGGAGTTTTTGGGCGTTTCCACTGGGCCTTCCACACCCTTTGCGGGATTTGGTACCGGATCAGATATTTTATAGTCTTGTTGTCATGTTTCTTGCCTGTGAAGTTGTTTCGCTTGCTCTCGGGACTTTTGCGCTTTCGGCAAAATGGCATCGGAACTTATGGTTATGGGTTCCAACACTGCACTTTTATTTTCCGTTCGGGGCAATCGCTAGTTACAAAGCTTTCTGGGAAATTATTACAAAACCGTTTTATTGGGATAAAACATCCCACGGCCTGTCTGAAATCAAAACTTCAGCATCCACAACAGAACAATAAATCTGATTAACCCAGATCAGCTTCCGCATCGATTTTCAGGCGTGTTTCAAATGCTTTTGAAATATGATCCTTTAGTGCCAAGAAAGCCGCCTCTCCATCACCAGCTTCGATTGCAGTTACAATTCTATCATGTTCCGCCAGCGCAGTTTCACCGCGGCCTTCAACCGCAAGCGATGTGGTTGCCAAAAGCGCCATTGAACGATGCACCAAATCAAGCTGTTGAACCAGATAGCGGTTGTGCGATGCCAGATGAATTTGCTTGTGAAATCTCCGGTTCGCACGTGAAAGCGCTTCCGGGTTGTCAACGATGCCGCGATCTTCTTCCATCATCGCGCGCAAAACCCGTACTTCTTCGGGGGCAGCGTGGCGCGCTGCCAGACGCGCGGCCAGCCCTTCAAGTTCTGTCCGCACGACATAAAGTTCTGCCAGTTGGTTATGATCCAGTGAAGCAACGATCAGGCTGCGCCCGTCGCGCGACAACAATGCCTGTGTTTCCAACCGTTGCAGGGCTTCACGGATTGGGGTGCGCGAAACACCAAACCTGTCCGCCAGTTCGCTTTCAACCAGCCGGTCACCGGGCTTATAGCTGCCTGTATCGATCGCTTCCAGGATCAGCTGATAGGCATCTTTCTGGACGGAAATTATATCATTCATATGCTCGCTCCCTCGCGCGTTCCGAACCCTAATCGCGCCACTGCCCGGTAATCAAGACCACTTGCCTGCTTAATGCCAAAGGCAGGAACGAATTCGGTTTTCAGGTCACAATTTCAGGTTTAACCTGTGATCTATGATAGCTGACAGTTTTTCACATGTGCAGGCCTGGGTTTTTGATCTGGACAATACGTTATACCCACCCGAAGCTCGACTTTTTGATCAGATAGAAGTTCGGATGACCAATTGGGTCATGACCGAATTAAAAGTTTCCCAGAACGAAGCGGACAGGCTGCGCCGTCACTACTGGTCTGAATACGGAACCACCCTGGCAGGACTGATGCGCGAACATAGCGTTGATCCGGCACCCTATCTTAATGATGTGCATGATATCGATCTCAGCCATCTGGACATCAACACAGAACTACGCGAGCAAATAGCCGCCCTGCCCGGTCGTAAGATCGTGTACACCAATGGCTGTGCACCTTATGCCGAAAAGGTGCTGGATGCCCTTGGGCTTAAGAATATTTTTGATGCGGTTTACGGGGTGGAACACGCAGATTATTTACCTAAACCGGAACGGCGGGCCTTTGATACAGTCTTCTCCATTGATGGCCTTGATACCGGCAGGGCGGCAATGTTTGAAGATGATCCCCGCAACCTGGCTGCGCCACATGTTATGGGGATGCGTACTGTCCATGTTGCACCACAGCCAGAACCAGCCTCCCACATCCACTATCACACCAACAATCTGGCGGGCTTTCTGTCGCAGTTGGGGCATCATCCCTTCCCGATCATAACCGCTGACCTTAAGTGAAGTTATGACACGGGAAAAAGTCGATATCCTGATTTCCGGTGGTGGTATCGCCGGATTGGTCGCAGCAGCGGCCCTTGGCCATGAAGGTTTTACCGTTTTGCTGGTAGATCCGACCCCCCCCATTGCCACTGGAAATACCAAAGGGTCTGATCTGCGATCCACCGCTTACCTGCAGCCCGCGTATGACCTGTTCAGCGAAATAGGGTTATGGGGCACATTGGCACCAGTTGCAGTGCCCCTTAACGCATTGCGAATTATTGATACGATAAGCGATCCACCACAAATACGTGGCCAACGGGCATTCCAGGCCGACGATATGGGCGATCAGCCCTTCGGCTGGAATTTCCTGAACTGGCAAACACGTGACATGCTGCTGAATTTTTTGTCAAAGCGACCGGGTATCGATTTGCGCTATGGCGTTGGCTTTCGATCCGTGTTGACCAGGACTTCCGGCACGGTTGTAACCCTGACAGATGGTGATCAGGTCGCAGCCAAACTGGTGTTGGGCGCTGACGGGCGGTTTTCCAGCGTCCGTGAAGCTGCGGGAATTAGCGTCAGAACCACCCGATACGGGCAAAAATCCCTTGCCTTTACAGCCAGTCACACCGCCCCTCACCAGAACATTTCAACGGAAATTTATCATCGCGGCGGTCCCTTTACCGTTGTGCCGCTGAATGACATCAACGGCAAACCAGCTTCTGCAATCGTCTGGATGAACAAGGGACGTCGCGCGGTTGAATTGGCCCGCATGGATGTTGATACATTCAACCGCGAAATGACGCTGCGATCAGCAAACCTGCTGGGCCCGATGGAACTGGAAAGCGAAAGAGCAGTCTGGCCAATCATCACACAGCGCGCAAACCGCCTGACCAGCGAACGCATCGCACTGATCGCCGAAGCCGCGCATGTCTTGCCGCCAATTGGGGCACAGGGGCTGAATACCTCGCTAAACGACATCACCGCGCTGCTTGACGCAACACGCAAATTTCCCGGAAAAATTGGTGAACCGGAAATGCTAACTGCTTATGCACGCAATCGCGAAACAGATATTGCACGACGCGCCCGGGTGATAGATCTGTTCAACAGAATTACACGATCAGGGAATACCGGGCTACAGGCCCTGCGCTTTGCCGGTTTGAAAGCCGTGCATGATATTGCCCCCTTGCGCCATCGCATCATGCGTGCGGGGATGGGCCCGGCCTAATTCAGGCCAGCTTCGAATTTCCATAAATATCCCCGCCGGAGGCAAAAAATTATGCGCCCGGGAAAACCTGATCCAGTGCGGCGTCCAAACGCGCGACGCTTGCATCCACGTCATAAAGTTTATCCAGCCCGAACAACCCCAACCGAAAGCTATTGTAATCTGGCCCTTCGTCACATTGCAGCGGCACACCTGCGGCAATCTGCATCCCCAGAGAGGCGAAAGCTTTGCCGGTCTGAACATCAGGATTATCAGTATAGCTAACCACAACGCCGGGCGCGCCAAACCCGTCCTCAGCTACAGATCTGATCCCCCGGGCGGCCAATATTGCGCGCACTCTGTCCCCCTGTTCCCATTGCGCATCTTTCAGCTTGTCAAACCCATACGCCTTTGTTTCGGCCATGGTATCGCGAAAAGCGCGCAAAGCGTCGGTCGGTAACGTCGCATGATAGGCGTGACCACCGCTTGTGTAGGTCTCCATAATCGTCAGCCACTTGCCCAGATCAACCGCAAAACTGCTGGATTGCGTTTCCCGTGTTCGCGCCAGTGCGGTCCCATTTAGCATAACCAGCCCCGCGCATGGTTGCGCTGACCAACCTTTTTGCGGTGCTGAAATCAACACATCGACACCCGTCTCTTTCATATCCACCCAGGCACAACCCGAGGCGATGCAATCAAGCACAAACAAACCGCCAACCTGGTGGACCGCATCAGAAACGGTACGCAGATAATCGTCAGGCAGGATCATTCCCGATGAAGTTTCAACATGCGGCGCAAATACTACCTGCGGTTTTTCAGACAGTATTTTCGCAACCACTTCGTTAATCGGGGCCGGGGAAAAGGGTGCATCAATGGCATTGCCGCTACGCCGGGCTTTCATCACAATCTCGTCCGAGGGAATGGATCCGCTTTCAAATATCTGGGTCCAGCGAAACGAAAACCAACCATTGCGGATCACCAGAGCTTTTTGATCCGTTGCAAACTGGCGCGCGACCGCCTCCATCGCGTAGGTTCCCCCACCCGGAACAACAACGGCTGTTTCGGCATTATAAACTTCACACAATCCAGAATGAATATCACGCATAACACCCTGAAACGCCGCACTCATATGATTTAAGGAACGGTCGGTAAAAACCACTGAAAATTCCAGCAAACCATCGGGGTCAATATCGGTTCGTAGCGCGTTCATGGGGTGATCCTTTTGGTTGATTTGATTTATTGGCAATTTACACCTGCAATGATCAAAGGCAACGGCGGGCTGACAATTACCTGAATGGTGCGTTTCGTTTAGTTGATCGGCCCCGGCAATCGTTCTTCGGACAGCAACACATTCGCTTCCACATCGCCCACCCCGGGCAATGTCATGATCCGTCGGCGCAACACCCGCTCAAAATCTGACAAATCCCGCGCTACCACTCGTAGCCGGTAATCATATAGCCCCAGAACATGCTGAACTGACTGAACTTCGCGAATGGCACTAACTGCGCGTTCAAAATCTTCCAGACTGACCCGCCCTTTTGTGGCCAGCTTGACGCCCAGAAAAACCGTGACCGTGAAACCAAGTTTTTCCTGATCCAGATCGATCCGCCGCCCCTTTATGACTCCGGCTTGGTTCAACCGTTTTATTCGGCGCCAGGTTGCGGGTTGCGACAGGCCAAGTTGCCGCCCCATTTCCCCCGCACCGATTGTGGCATCCTGACTTAGCGCACGTAGAATCTGGCGGTCAGTATCGTCAAGGCTGATCATATTGGCAGCGTTTCATCAGTTTTGATTGTGGCTATATGCATCAGGGCCTCAATATCGGCGATATGGGGCAAGGTCAGAATACGGCGACGATAAATCTGCTGATAATTCGCCATGTCGCGGGCAACAACCGAAAGTCGCACATCAACCCGGCCCAGGAAGGTTTGAATTTCGATCACTTCCTGCACTTTTCGGGCCTCTGACAGGAATTCGTCAAATGCACGAGAATTGGTTTTGTCCAGCGTGATCCGTAACGACACTTCAACCAGATATCCCAAAACACGCCAGTCGATAACCGCGTGTTGCCCTTTCAAAACACCTTGTTCCGACAGTTTTTCAAGCCGTCGCGCTGCCGTGGCCGACGTAACTTTGCACAGTTCTGCAAGATCAGCCACGGGGATAACGGGATCTGATTGCATATGGCGCAACAGTCGGCGATCAATATCATCAAGCATGTATTTTTAGATTATCTACTAAATGGCGAATGATATTCCCACATAAAGATCAAATAATGTCAATATCCCTCTCCACCTTTGCGGCCTTTTCTCTATGATTTGCAGCAACCAAAACCTACGGAAAGGACCGCTAAGATGCGCGTTTATTATGATCGCGATTGCGATATCAACCTGATCAAAGACAAAAATGTTGCAATACTCGGCTACGGCAGCCAGGGCCATGCCCATGCACTGAACCTGCGCGACAGCGGGGCCAAGAACCTTGTGGTTGCACTGCGCGAAGGTTCCCCATCCGCTGCCAAAGCAACCGGTGAAGGCCTGAAGGTTATGGGTATTGCCGAAGCGGCTTCCTGGTGTGACCTGATCATGTTCACAATGCCAGATGAATTGCAGGCAGAAACCTACAAGAAATACGTGCATGACAATCTGCGCGAAGGATCAGCAATTGCCTTCGCACACGGCCTGAATGTGCACTTCGGCCTGATAGAACCCAAAGCGGGTGTTGACGTGATCATGATGGCCCCCAAAGGCCCTGGTCACACCGTGCGCGGCGAATACACCAAAGGCGGCGGTGTTCCCTGCCTTGTAGCCGTGGATAAAGACGCGTCTGGCAAAGCGATGGAAGTCGGCCTGTCTTACTGTTCTGCTATCGGTGGTGGGCGGTCAGGCATCATCGAAACCAATTTCCGACAGGAGTGTGAAACCGATCTGTTCGGCGAACAGGCGGTGCTGTGTGGCGGTGTTGTTGAACTGATCCGTATGGGTTTTGAAACACTGGTGGAAGCGGGCTACGAGCCGGAAATGGCCTATTTTGAATGCCTGCACGAAGTAAAGCTGATCGTCGATCTGATTTATGAGGGTGGAATAGCCAACATGAACTATTCGATCAGCAACACTGCTGAATATGGCGAATATGTTTCCGGCCCTCGCATCTTGCCTTACGCTGAAACCAAAGCCCGGATGAAAGATGTACTGACCGACATTCAAACAGGGAAATTTGTACGAGATTTCATGCTAGAAAATGCTGTTGGCCAACCAATGTTCAAGGCTACTCGTCGCCTGAATGATGAACATCAGATCGAACAGGTCGGTGAAAAACTGCGCGCGATGATGCCATGGATTTCGGCCGGCAAGATGGTTGATAAGACCAAGAACTGATCTGCCCCAAACACAATATCGGGCATCCCGTAGCATCGGGGTGCCTGTTTGATCAAAGGAAATAGTGGGTTGGAACCAGGTCTGATAAACTGGCTGCGCGTCGGCGTATTGGGTGTCATATGGGGTTCATCCTTTATGGCCGTCAGTATCGCGATCAGGGATATCGGCCCATTAAGCGTTGCGGCTGGTCGGATCGTGTTAGCGGCCCTGGTACTGCTGTGCATTGTTCGCATCAGGGGTCAGACATTACCGCGATTTTCAGCACCAGACGGGGCTAAAATCTGGCTTGCCGCATTGGGGTTGGGTTTTTGTTCGATGGCGTTGCCCTTCTTTTTGCTAAGCTGGGGTCAGCAATATGTCGCGTCGGGTTTCGCAGGTGTGACGATGGCAGCAGTGCCGTTGCTGGTTCTTCCGCTTGCACATATTCTGGTACCGGGGGATCAACTGACGCTTCCCAAGGGGCTTGGGTTCGCCGTCGGGTTTGCAGGCGTTCTGGTTTTGATTGGATTAGATGTTTTCAAACGTCTGGGAACGGATCTGGAACCTTTGGCCCGGTTGGCCTGTTTCGGGGCAGCCGCTGGATACGCCTTTGGCTCAATCATCACCCGTCTGGCACCTAAGGTGGATCCGGTTATTTTTGCAACAACAGCAACGGTTCTGGCCGCCTTCATGATTTTGCCAATCGCATTGATAGTCGAAGGCGTACCAAAGGACCCCACCTTCAATTCTTTGGTTGCGGTTGTATTTCTGGGGCTAATCCCAACCGCTGCGGCAAACCTGCTGTTGGTTTCAGTCATTCGCAGCGCGGGGCCGACCTTTATGTCATTGGTAAATTATCAGGTGCCGGTTTGGTCAGTGATATTCGGCGCTTTGTTCCTAAGTGAGGCATTGCCAAGCAACACGATCGCAGCATTAACCCTTATTCTGGCCGGGGTGGCCGTTAGCCAGTGGTATTCACTAAGACGCATACTGGCACGGTCATAGCTGCATATTGTAATATTATAACACTTCCCTATCTATCAGGGATGACAAATCCTGATATCAAAACCCGCACCAGTCTGCCGGATGAAATGCGGATCCTGTTGGGTGCCTACCCGCGCGAAGCGTGGCCGGACCACCCCGGTTTTGCCCAATCAATAGAAAATTGGCTGGGTGCACATGAAATGTTTCGAAAACTTGGAAAACTGGTTCGTGAACTAAGCGAATCTTATATTGAAAAACAACGTGATAGCGAAGATTTTTCTGGGCGCATATCCTACTATGGTAACGCGCTGGTCGCAAACCTTCATGGCCATCACACATGGGAAGATCGAAAGTTCTTTCCCGAACTTCTTGCCGCTGATGACCGGTTTGATCATGGCCTTGAGATGCTGGAAAGCGATCACCAAACGCTGGACGTCACTATCGAAACATTGACCCGGCAGGCCAACCGCACGTTGAAACTTTTGCAACTTGACGAAACTCAGGCCCGGGAAGAAGCAAAATTACTACGCGACAGCAGTGCGGCAATCGAAGGCTTTCTGAAACGTCATCTGACGGATGAAGAAGAACTGGTCGTACCGATCCTGTTGCATCACCAGATGCGTGGATAGCGGATGGAATAAATAAGGGCGGCGCTCAAAGCTATCCGGGCGCCGTTGCCTTTTCAACGGCATCAACAACCTGATTGACCGCAAGTTCAAGCACCGCTTCGTCTTCGCATTCTGCCATTACTCGGATTAGCGGTTCGGTCCCCGATTTGCGGATAAGCAACCGCCCTTTGTCCTGCAACTTTAGCTCAGCGTCCCGGATCGCTTTGGTTACCGTGTCCTGTTCCAGTGGCATTTGCCCCTTGGAAAAGCCCACATTCTTCAACAATTGCGGCACGGTATCAAAGCTTTGGCTTAGTTCAGATGCCGGCTTACCTGTTTCCACCATTGCCGCCAGAAACTGAAGCCCGGCCAGCAAGCCATCACCTGTGGTCGCATAATCGGTCATCACTATATGGCCGGATTGTTCACCACCCAGATTAAAACCGCCAGCCCGCATTCTTTCAACCACATATCGATCGCCAACAATGGTGCGTTCCAACTGAAGCCCTTCGCCCTGCAAAAACCGTTCAAGCCCCAGATTTGACATAACCGTCGCAACAAGTGTTCCACCAGCCAACCTACCCTGTTGCCCCCAACGCGCGGCAAGCAGCGCCATAATCTGATCCCCATCCGCAACGCGGCCGTTTTCATCAAGGATCATCAGTCGATCAGCGTCGCCATCAAGGCAAATTCCAACATCAGCACCATTTGCAACCACGGATTTAGCAGCCAGATTTGTACTGGTGGAACCACATTGATCATTGATGTTAAATCCGTTTGGGTTGACGCCAACAGGGATAATTTCAGCCCCAAGTTCCCAAAGTACCTCTGGCGCGGTTTTGTAGGCTGCACCGTTGGCGCAATCGATAACTACCTTTAACCCATCAAGCCGCATTCCACTTGGGAAGGTGGATTTTACCCGTTCATTATAACGAAACCGGCCATCGTCAATGCGTTGCGCACGGCCAATATTTTGCGCCTGAACTGGTTCAATACCATCCTTCACAAGATGCTCAATTTCACTTTCGGCTTCGTCCGACAGCTTAAAACCATCTGGGCCAAAAAACTTTATTCCATTATCCTGATGTGGGTTATGACTGGCCGAAATCATCACCCCCACATCAGCACGCATTGATGTCGTCATCATGCCCACTGCAGGGGTCGGTACGGGACCAAGTAGGAATACGTTCATCCCGGTTGAGGTGAAACCAGCAGTAAGCGCATTTTCAAACATATACCCTGAAAGCCGGGTATCTTTCCCAATCACAACCCGATGCACGTTCGAACCGTCACGCCGAAAGTACCGCCCGGCAGCCGCACCAAGGTTTAACGCCATTTCAGCGGTCATCGGGTGGCTGTTTGCTGTGCCGCGCACCCCATCGGTTCCAAATAATTTTTCCGCCATCACTGCTGCCTCGTTCCCGTTGCCGCTGCCCAAAGGATCAGGGCCTGCCGGGTTTCTTTTATATCGTGTACACGGTGAAACTGCACACCTTGGGCTATCGCCGCAAGGGCTACTGCAACCGAGCCCGCCACCCGATCGGCGGTATTTGGCGCATCAGCCAATGTTCCGATGAATTTCTTACGCGAAGCACCAAGCAAAATTGGGCAACCCAAAGTATGAAAAAGGCTTAGGCCCTGCAAAAGCGCCAGGTTGTGTTCAATAGTTTTTCCAAAGCCGATTCCGGGATCTATGATAATGCAGTTTCGCTGAACTCCGGCGGCCTCGGCAAAAGCAATCCTGTTTTCCAGATGATCATAAACATCCAAAAGAACGTCTTGGTAAATCGGATTGTTCTGCATGGTTTTGGGACTACCTGACGCATGCATCAGGCAAACCGGGATTTTATTTTCTGAAACAACTTCAGCCATTTGCGGGTCAAAGCTAAAGGAAGATACGTCATTGACGATGCTTGCCCCGGCCTTGATTGCAGCGCGCGCAACAGGTGCCTTTCGGGTATCAATGGAAATGGGAATTTCAGGCCCATTTTTGATCGCGTCGATGACAGGCACGGTTCGGGCTATTTCTTCATCACCCGGCACGATCTCAGCCCCCGGGCGGGTGGATTCACCCCCTATATCAACAATATCAGCGCCGTTCCTTGTTAATTCAATGAAACGAGAAACCGCCAGATCAGTGGCATTAAATTGTCCGCCATCGCTGAAACTGTCAGGTGTTACATTCAAAACCCCCATCAATCGCGGCTTATCCATTGAAAGACCCACAATATCGGCACGTGGTGTAATGATCGCGCTCAATACATGATTGGGTATTTGGTCAATCGCAACAATTTCCCGGCCACCATTTCGCTCAATCCGTTCAGCACTGACAAACCAGCACCAGCCACCTGCAATCGGTTGGGCGTTTTTTGGTCGGGTCGTGCCTGTTTGCACAAGGGGGCGGTAATAGACTGTCATGTCGCGGCTATCGGTCAATTCTGTCGTCTTGGCAAGGTTCAGAATAGTTTCAGGTTGCCCAGGTTTACCACAGATGTTTCCAGGGCTTCGATTTCAGGTGGATTTGCATCTATCACAACCATCCGTTCAGCGTAGACCTCACCCGCCAGCCAACCGGCCAGTGATGGGGCATCGCTTGTTCCGGTCGTCGGACCGTCAACCGCATCAAGAACCAGCTTGGACGGTGCCCAGACAGAAAACCGCCCCCTGCGCGCTGCCCAGTCAAGTTCGGTACGTGTTCCCGTCACCACGCAACGCTGATCCAGCCCTGCCAGAACCCATGCATTTTGATCCATCGCCAACAAATCAATCCGGTTCTGAACCGGACCTGAAACTGACTGGGGTGTCGTTTCATTTGGCATTCCAACGCATAGGATCACAGGTTTTTGCGAATGTTCCAGTTCATCTAGCCAACCCGGCAAGTTTGAAGACGCGATTGCCCTGTTGGACAG
>Ga0209344_10004875_pt1 | contig 11971 bp, 10 predicted proteins | sample Cruoilmetagenom6_FD_187293 | JGI IMG/M metagenome (GOLD analysis project Ga0209344, IMG submission 187293) | Oil polluted marine microbial communities from Coal Oil Point, Santa Barbara, California, USA - Santa Barbara Oil Seep Sample 6 (SPAdes)... | ecosystem: Environmental > Aquatic > Marine...
TTATTCCGGCTTCCTGAACTGTTGCCATACAGGCGAAAAACGAAATGTCACCATGGGTATTCATTGGGGCTGATATTGCCGAAATCAATAGATTTTGCTTGCGAAACGGCGGTTAGATTTACCCAGAGATCTTCGATTGCGTAAGGTTTATCATCGGCTTCGTGTAGCGCTGTTACGTGACATAATGGGGTGTCTGGCAACACATCCATCATTGCATTAATACAAGGAGGGGCAGTGGTTGTTTCCTGATCCAGCAATGCATACCCATAGGCGTGTCCGCGCTCTTCTATTTCCAGTCGTATCACAGGTATCTCCAGCGTCGCTTTGCTAACCGGGTGCAGCGCCACGCGGGTACCTGCTTTGCGGCGGCGATCAAGCACGCCTGCATCCGCGAGTGAGCGCAGAGCCCGGTTTACGGTTGCCCGCGCACAGCCAAATTCATCAGCCAGATCCACCTCATTCGGGATGAAATCACCGGGTTTCCAGAGGCGGGCGTGGATGCGTCGCAGCACTTCGTTCTGTACAGCCTGCCAGTTGTTAATCATGGCACCCCTCAAAGTACATCCCCGAGTGATTTCATGGTTTTTCGGTAGGCGCTGACGATTGCATCTCGCCCGGTATGTTGCCCGTTACTAACCTTATGGCGACCTGCGGACCAAACGTCACATATCAGCCGGTCATCGCGCGCGAATATCAAACAATCCAGGATCGCATCACCTTTGCGATCCATCAGATCAACCTGCGTATCGTCCAGCGCCAGCAGATCCGCCCAGAAACCTTTTGCGATTTGCCCTGAGGCACGACCGGCCGCCTGCGCTCCACCCGAACACACCTCGTCAAACAAACGCCGCCCCGTGGATTTGTCTGATGTGGCCAGTGCTGCACGGGAATGATCCCGCAGGCGTTGCGAATAATCCAGTGTGCGCAGTTCTTCGCTTAGCGAAATGCGGATGTTGCTGTCTGATCCGACGGCTATGCGGCCGCCGTTTTCGAGCCAGCGTACGCCGTCAAATATGCCATCCCCAAGGTTGCTTTCGGTGATCGGGCATAACCCGGCCACGGCGCCTGTCTGCGCAAGGCCGATGGTTTCATGGGGTTGCATCTGTGTGCAGTGGATCAGGCACCAGTTTTCGTTGATATCAGCGTTGTCCAATAACCATTCCACCGGGCGCTTGCCCCAATGCCCAGTAACTTCTTCTACCTCGCCGATCTGTTCGGCCAGATGCATATGCACCGGGCCACCTGTGGACAAAGCAGCAGTTGCGCTTAGGCTATCCTTGGGAACTGCGCGCAGACTATGAGGCGCAACACCAATGCGCGCATCGCCAGGCAGGGTGGACAGGCTGTTTCCAGCGCCCTCATAAAGGCGGGAAAACTGTTCCTCATCATTGCCAAATCTGATTTGGCCTGCGCCCAGAGGGCGGCCATCACAGCCACCAAACTGATAATGAACTGGCAACATCGTTAGGCCAATTCCGCTTAACGAGGTTGCAGCAACGATACGTTCAGACATTTCTGCCAGTGCGTCATAGGGTTGGCCGCCGGGCTGATGGTGCAGATAATGAAATTCGGCATTACAGGCATATCCGGCTTCCAGCATTTCCATCTGCACGAAGGCCGCGATATGTTCTACTTGTTCCGGGCTAATCTGATCCAGAAACCGAAACATCAGGTGACGCCATGTCCAGAACGTATCTGTCGGGTTTGGGCCTCGCCGTTCTGTCAGCCCGGCCATTGCGCGCTGAAACGCATGGGAGTGGGCATTCACTGGCGCGGGCAGCAATATAGCAACACGATGCCCTTCAGTTGGCTGGTTCGAAATAACGTCGACAATCCGGCCATCAGCGCCAACAGAAACACGAACATCCTGTTCCCAACCGTTTTTCGTCAGTGCTTGCTTTGCCCATATGATCGTCATTCGAAGTCCGTTCTTGACAGATTATTATGTGCAGACATAATATATCAATGCTCAGTCCAATCAAGAAGTGATTCAGTTGATGCTGCTCCAGAATGCCAGAATTGCAAGGATGGAACCCGATCAGTCCTATGGCCTGATTTCGCGCGGTGCTTTGGCCATAGATGGTGGCAAAATTGCCTGGGTTGGGGCGATGGCAGATATTCCTGCACCCTACCAGACCGGTGAAATACTTGATCTGAAGGGGCGCCTTTTGACACCGGCGCTGATTGATTGCCACACCCATGTTGTTTTTGGCGGCAACCGGGCGCGCGAATTTGAAATGCGTCTGAATGGCGCAAGCTATGAAGATGTTGCGCGCGCCGGGGGTGGTATCGTTTCGACAGTATCAGCCACACGTGACACATCAGAGACTGATCTGTTGAACAGTGCATTGAAAAGGGTAGATGCGCTGATCGCAGAAAGCGTATCTGTGATCGAAGTAAAGTCCGGCTATGGCCTTGATATTGAAACAGAACTTAAAATGTTGCGGGTTGCACGTGCGATCCAGGCAAAGCGATTAATCCGTGTAAAAACCAGTTTTCTTGGCGCCCATGCTGTTCCGGTTGAATACCATGGGCGCGCTGACGATTATATCGATGATATCTGCCTGCCCGCGCTTGAGGCCGCGCATGATGAAGGTCTGGTTGATGCGGTTGACGGATTTTGCGAAGGCGTCGCATTTTCATCCGGGCAGATTGAGCGTGTGTTCAAACGCGCCCACGCTCTTGGGCTGCCGGTGAAACTGCACGCAGAACAGCTGTCAAATACCGGCGGCACCCAACTAGCCGCGCGATTTGGCGCATTGTCGGCAGATCATCTGGAATACGCAAACGAAGCTGATGCAGAAGCAATGGCTGCCGCCGGAACCATTGCGGTTCTGTTGCCCGGTGCGTTTTACACGCTGCACGAAACCAGAATGCCACCGATTGAGGCGTTTCAGGATAATGGTGTTGCAATGGCACTGGCGTCAGACTGCAATCCCGGTTCTTCGCCGATGACTTCGCTTTTGTTGGCCATGAACATGGGTTGCACCCTGTTTCGGATGACCCCGAAAGAAGCACTTGCCGGGGTAACACGCAATGCAGCCGCTGCACTTGGGTTAACGGATACTGGGATACTGCGCACAGGATACCGCGCTGATCTGGCGATATGGGATGTCGAACATCCCGGCGAACTTGCCTACCGCATCGGGTTCAATCCGCTTCACAAACGCATCTTTGGTGGGAAGATATGACTGTTACACTGTTGCCAGGCAGCACGACGCTTGCCGTGCTCGAAGATATCTGGCGAAATTCGCACCCTGCTTCACTGCACCGCAGTGCGCGAACCGGGATAGAAGCCGCCGCTGCGCTGGTGCGTAAAGCCGCCGAAGGCGACGAAGCGGTTTACGGGGTCAATACCGGGTTTGGTAAACTTGCCAGTGTTAAGATAGCACGCGAAGACACTGAAACCTTACAAAGAAACCTGATCCTGTCCCACTGTTGCGGTGTGGGTGACGCCCTGGATGTGGCAACCACCCGTCTGATGATGGTGTTGAAACTGCTTTCGCTCGGGCGCGGTGCCTCTGGTGGGGTCTGGCAAACCGTTACCTTGATCGAGGACATGTTGGCGCGCGATGTCACTCCGCTGGTACCTGATCAGGGTTCGGTCGGTGCCTCTGGAGATCTCGCCCCGTTGGCACATATGGCCGCGGTGATGATTGGCCAAGGGCAGGCGGTGTTCCAGGGGGAAACCCTTGGCGGGGCTGAGGCGCTGAAACGCGCGGGTCTGACACCTATCGTGCTGGTTGCCAAGGAAGGGCTGGCGCTGATCAATGGCACACAGTTTTCAACTGCCTGCGCGCTGAGCGGATTGTTCAACGCTTGGCGCAATGCAAGTGCCTCTGTTTTGATTGCGGCGCTTTCAACCGACGCGATCATGGGCTCAACTGCGCCACTGGTCGATGAAATTCACACGCTTCGCGGCCATGCAGGTCAGATTGCGGTTGCGCGCGCACAACGCGCCTTGATGGATGGTTCTCAAATTCGCGAAAGTCACCGTGACGGGGATACCCGGGTACAGGATCCTTACTGCATCCGCTGTCAGGCACAGGTGACTGGGGCGGCCATGGATTTACTGCATTTTGCAGGCCGCACACTGGAAGTGGAAGCCAACGCCGTGACGGATAATCCGCTGGTGCTGGTGGATCAGGGGCGTATCGTTTCGGGCGGTAATTTTCACGCTGAACCCGTTGGGTTTGCCGCTGACCAGATAGCACTGGCGCTGTCGGAAATCGGCGCAATTGCGCAACGTCGCGTGGCGTTAATGGTTGACCCGACGCTCAGCTTTGATCTGCCGCCGTTTCTGTCCCCTGACCCCGGCTTGAATTCCGGCCTGATGATTGCAGAAGTAACCACCGCCGCATTAATGAGCGAAAACAAGCATCTGGCCAATCCCTGTACAACTGACAGTACCCCGACTTCTGCCAATCAGGAAGACCATGTCAGCATGGCTGCCCATGCCGCGCGCCGTTTAAGCCGGATGAACGCAAATCTGAACGTGATCCTCGGGGTTGAAGCGATGTGTGCGGCACAAGGCATAGAATTTCGTGCTCCGTTAACGACAAGCCCTGCGCTGAAAGCCGCGGTTGACCGGTTGCGAAAGCAGGTGCCTGCGATCGGTCAGGATCGGTACCTTGCGCCCGACCTTGCGCGCGCTGGGGCAATGATCGCGGATGGAACGCTGATCAGTGGTCTGTCGCTACCTTCATTCGTCACAGGTGGCCTTTGACCCCGGTTGAGGTTCATCAGGGTGACGGCCCGATTGTATTGGGCCTGCCACATACCGGCACTGTTTTACCCAATCACGTCGCAGCCAACCTTACAAAAAAGGGGTTGGAGCTGGCTGATACCGACTGGCATATTCATCAGCTTTATGACGGGTTGTTGCCCGGTGTAACATCGGTTCGCGCGACGTTTCACCGCTATGTCATAGATGCCAACCGCGACCCATCAGGGGCAAGCCTTTACCCGGGGCAGAATACGACCGGGCTGATCCCGGACACGGATTTTGACGGTGTGAGTACCTGGAACACTTCGCCTTCAGACGGCGAGATTTCGGATCGCAAAGCCACCTTTCACACCCCTTACCATGCAGCGCTGGACGCTGAACTGACGCGTGTGCGCGATCTACACGGTGTTGCTATCCTTTATGATTGTCATTCGATCCGCTCTCGTATTCCGTTTCTGTTTGACGGCACCTTGCCGGATTTCAACATCGGCACCAATAATGGCACCACCTGTTCGCCCGAAGTTGAAATAGCACTCAACGAAATCTGCCGGGAAGCGGCAGGTTACACCTCTGTTACAAACGGTCGTTTCAAAGGCGGCTGGACCACGCGCCACTATGGCCAGCCCGCGCAAGGTATCCATGCAATCCAGATGGAACTTGCCCAATCCACCTATCTGCACTGCGAAAGTGCCCCATGGGAAGTGGATGAAGCCAAAGCCAACAGGCTTCGCCCCCACCTTTCCAACATCCTGATAACACTGGCCGATCTGGCCCCTCAGCTAAGAGGCATCACATGAATAGCCCCCGCCATAATACCCGTGACGTTTATCCGGATACCGGGCCGGAAATCACCGCTAAAAGCTGGTTGACCGAGGCCCCGATGCGCATGTTGATGAACAATTTGCACCCGGATGTGGCTGAAAATCCACATGAACTGGTGGTTTATGGCGGTATTGGGCGCGCCACACGTACATGGGAAGATTTCGATATCATTGTGGACGAGTTGAAGAAACTTGAAGAGGACCAATCCCTTTTGGTTCAGTCTGGTAAGCCCGTTGGCGTGTTTCGTACCCACAAAGATGCACCCCGGGTGCTGATCGCCAATTCCAATCTGGTGCCGCATTGGGCCAACTGGGATCACTTTAATGAGCTCGATAAAAAAGGGCTGGCGATGTATGGCCAGATGACCGCCGGGTCGTGGATCTATATTGGTTCCCAAGGTATTGTTCAGGGCACTTACGAAACCTTTGTTGAGGCCGGGCGCCAGCACTACCATGGTTCGCTTGCCGGGCGTTGGATTCTGACTGCCGGCCTTGGTGGAATGGGCGGTGCGCAACCCCTTGCGGCCGTGATGGCAGGGGCGTGCTGTCTGGCGGTGGAATGCGATGAAACACGTGCCGATTTCCGGCTTCGCACGCAATACGTGGATGAAAAAACCCATTCGCTGGATGAAGCCCTTGCCCTGATTGATCAATGGACCAGTGCAGGCGAAACAAAATCAGTCGCTCTGATCGGCAATGCTGCGGATGTTTTCCCTGAATTGGTAAAGCGTGGCGTGCATCCTGATATTGTAACTGATCAGACCTCCGCCCATGACCCGGCCCACGGATACTTGCCACTGGGATGGACAGTGGGGGAATGGCGCGCGCGTCAGGAAACTGACATCAAAGCGGTTGAAAAGGCCGCAAAAGCCTCAATGAAAGTTCAAGTGGCCGCGATGGTCGATTTCTGGAATGCAGGGGTGCCAACGCTTGATTATGGAAACAACATCCGTCAGGTGGCGCTGGATGAAGGGCTGAAGGATGCCTTTGCTTTCCCCGGATTTGTACCCGCTTACATCCGCCCGTTGTTTTGCCGTGGCATCGGGCCATTTCGATGGTGTGCACTATCGGGGGATCCTGAAGATATTTATAAAACCGACGCTAAGGTGAAAGAAATTGTCGACGATCGCCACCTGCATAATTGGCTGGATATGGCACGCGAACGGATTGCATTTCAGGGCCTGCCTGCCAGAATTTGCTGGGTTGGGCTTGGGGTGCGCCATAAGCTGGGACTTGCGTTCAACGAAATGGTGCGAAACGGCGAATTATCGGCCCCGGTGGTAATCGGGCGTGATCATCTGGACAGCGGATCGGTTGCTTCGCCGAACCGCGAAACCGAAGCAATGAAGGATGGATCTGACGCGGTATCAGACTGGCCGCTTCTGAACGCGCTGCTGAACACCGCATCCGGCGCAACCTGGGTGTCGCTGCATCATGGCGGTGGTGTCGGCATGGGCTTTTCGCAGCATTCGGGCATGGTGATTTGCTGTGACGGAACAACCGACGCGGATCGGCGTATCGAAAACGTGCTGTGGAATGATCCAGCCTCCGGGGTGATGCGCCACGCAGATGCCGGTTATGAGGACGCAATAGATTGTGCCCGCGAAAACGGCCTGAACCTGCCGGGAATTTTAAAGTAACTTAAAGTGCGCGCCAACCAATATCTTTGCGATTGAAACCACCAGGCCAGTCGATCCGGGCGACCATGTCATACGCGCGTTCCCGGGCTTCAGCCAATGACGTGCCGCGCGTGGTGATGTTCAAAACGCGCCCGCCGGTGGCTGTTATCTGACCATCCTTTAGCGAGGTTCCGGCGTGGAACACCATGTTTTTGCTGTCTTCCGGTATGTCATTCAACCCGGTTATAACCGACCCTTTTTCATATGCCCCCGGATAGCCATTGGCCGCCATCACCACACTTATTGCATGATCATCAGCCCAGTTCACCTGTGCACTGTCAAGGTGTTGCTCGGCGCAAGCCAGCAATAAATCCAGCACCTGTGCGCCAAGCCGCATCATCAGAACCTGACATTCCGGATCGCCGAACCGGGCGTTATATTCCACCAGTCGGGGTTGTCCGTCTTTGATCATGAAGCCCGCATACAACACCCCTTGATAGGGCATGCCGCGCGTGGCCATCACATCCATGGTCGGGCGGATAATTTCGGATAAAGCCTTTTCGATCAAGGTGCTGGTCATGATCGGGGCGGGGGAGTATGCACCCATGCCGCCAGTATTTGGGCCTTCGTCACCGTCAAAGGCGCGTTTGTGATCCTGAGCGGTGCCTATTGGCAAAACCGTTTTCCCATCGCACAACACAAAGAATGACGCCTCTTCACCTTCCATGAATTCTTCGATCACCACTTGCGCGCCCGCCTCGCCAAATTCACCGCAAAACATGTCGTCTATTGCATCTAGTGCAGTGTCCATTTCCATCGCAACAACGACACCTTTTCCAGCGGCCAAACCGTCGGCTTTTATTACGATCGGCGCGCCTTGAGTGTGGATATATTCCTTTGCCGCACTGGCCTTAGTAAAATGCGCGTAAGCTGCGGTCGGTGCGTTGGCGGCATCACAAATTTCTTTGGTAAAAGCCTTTGAGCTTTCCAGTTGTGCCGCCGCGGCCGAAGGACCAAACGTCAGGATACCGGCCTCGCGCAATCTGTCTGCAACACCTGCTGCCAATGGCGCTTCCGGCCCGATAATAACGAAATCGATCGTGTTTTCTTCGGCAAATGTTACAACTTGGCCGCCATCTAATATGTTAAGGTCTGCACATTCTGCAATCGCGTCAATTCCGGCATTTCCGGGTGCCACGATCAGGCGGTCACATTTGGGATTCTGCATAACAGCCCATGCTAGGGCGTGTTCGCGCCCACCACTGCCCAAAATCAGGATATTCATTGCCGCTCCCTGCTTGGTCTTCGTCTCAATGCGTTCTAAGGTCATGGGCAAAGCAGTACAAGGCACACCAGACATGTCCGACTTACTTGACGATCCGTCCCCCGGTCAGAACGCCCATGAATTTACCGTTTCGGAAATTTCGGGAGCGGTTAAAAAGGTGATTGAGGGGAATTTCGGCTATGTTCGGGTACGAGGTGAAATTGGCCGGGTCGCACGCCCGGGTTCGGGGCATTTGTATTTTGATCTGAAAGATGATCGCGCAGTGATTGCCGCGATCAGTTGGAAAGGGCAGGCCGCAAAACTGGCAGTTCTGCCCGAAGAAGGCATGGAAGTGATCGCCACCGGCCGGATGACGACCTTTCCGGGGCAGTCAAAATATCAACTGATCGTAGACAATATCGAACCTGCGGGGGCAGGGGCGTTAATGGCACTGCTGGAAGCGCGCAAAAAGGCGTTGGCAGCAGAAGGGTTGTTTGCAGATGAACGAAAGAAAGCGCTGCCCTACTTACCCGAAGTGATTGGTGTTGTTACCTCGCCTTCCGGTGCGGTGATCCGCGATATTCTGCATCGGTTGCGTGATCGGTTTGCGCGCAAAGTGCTTATCTGGCCAGTGGCGGTTCAGGGCCAGAAATGCGCACCGGAAGTGGCCCACGCTATCAACGGATTCAATGCACTAACCCCGGGTGGGGCAATCCCGCGCCCTGATCTGCTGATTGTGGCGCGCGGCGGTGGATCGGTGGAAGATCTGTGGGGGTTTAACGAAGAAATCGTTGCCCGCGCGGCAGCCGCATCCGACATTCCGCTGATATCTGCTGTGGGTCATGAAACCGACACCACCCTGATCGATTTTGTATCTGATCATCGCGCGCCCACGCCCACGGCAGCGGCGGAACTGGCGGTGCCGGTGCGGCTTGATCTGCTGGCCTGGGTTGGGGAACAGGATGCGCGGCTTTCGCGCGGTGTAATCCAAGGGATCAGTCAGCGGACTCAAAGGCTTCGTGATCTGTCAAGGGCATTGCCCAAACTAGGTTCGCTGGTCGAAATTGCGCGCCAGCGGCTGGATCACACCAGTGAACGTCTGCCAGCGGGGCTGCGTGCTGTTGCGCAGCAAAAACGAGTGCGCCTAAGTGATAGTAGTGGCAGTTTGCGCCCGGCCTCGCTGCGCCGCCTGATGGGCGAAGCCAGGCACCGGCTAGAAGAACGGGTGGCGCGTTTGCAACCTGACCTGCTGAACCGTGATCTGGATCGCAGACGTCTGGAACTGAATGGCGTAAGCGCGCGTTTGACAATTGCATCGCACGGCCAGGTTGCCGGCTGGTCACAGCAGCTGGAAGCGCTGGATAGGGTGCGTCTGACACTTGGATACACCCAAACACTGAAACGTGGTTATGCGGTGGTGCGTGGCGATGGGGGCGTGGTAACAACAACCAAGGCGGCAAACAATGCAAAAGCCCTGGAAATTGAATTTGCGGATGGGCGGATGAGTGTTGCAAACGGCGCCCTGCCTGACGCGAAATCCAAGCCAAAACCTCAAAAGTCCGCAGACGATCAGGGATCATTGTTTTAAGCGAAGACCTGAATTTGTTGTGTACAAGCCTCCGGCGGGGATATTTGTCGGATAAAGAGCAGAGAACTCAGGCACCGACCTCTGGTCCAAGGCAAAGCAACGGGGCGTGACTTTGGCGCGCTTCGTATAGTTCGATACCATTTTGTTCATTGGCAAATCTGGCTGTCAATCCACCGTTTTCTTTGAAAAAATTCCAACATTGCGGATTGTCGGACGTGTTTTCATAGATAAAGCAGATCAGCCCCGGTTCTGGTTCATACCATTCGCCTTCCTGACAATCGCCGTCGTCAAAGGCCCATTTTACTTTTCGCCCAGGTCGGTATTGTTCGATGCCATAAGCGTGCCCGCTTTCCAGAAAAGTGAGGGTTTTTCCGGTTGTGTAGGCATCAAACTCGGTGCCGCTAAGAGGTGATCCTGCAGTTGCAGCGGTGCAGGCCAGAACCAGTGCAGTTACAAAGGGGGCAATAATGTTCATACACCCAGACTGCCAGATATTCGGGCGCCAGGCCAGCAGCGGAATACAAATCAGCATCAATTTTCTGTATTTGCGGCCTGCGTCCAGACTGCAACCCGTGGATCCATGATTTGTTTCCAGCGCCGGGGGTTCAGCGCGATGAACCCCATGACCGGAATGCTGAAAGGCAGCATTGGTGCCGCATCCGCATTTGGCAACTGCAAAGCACCGTATGGTTTTGATGGGTGGGAATGATGATCTGAATGGCGCGGCGCTGCCAGCATTAAATAGGTTGAAAACCAATGTGGCGCATTCCAGGAGTGTTGTGGACCAACTGGTTCAAACTGCCCGCCCGTCAGTTTTTTTCGGCGCAACCCGTAGTGTTGTACGTAATCAGACAACAGCAATTGTGCAGTGGCGTAACCGGCCAGTGCAAAATAGGCCAGCACACCCGGAACGCCTGCGATTGTCGCGGCCAACGAAATGAACATCACCCCACCGGCGATGTAAATGAGGTATGGATGTTTAAGCCAATGACCTTGTGATCTTTGTAACGCCTTTGTTTCCATCTCAAGCCCGCGGCTGAATGATCCCAACCAGGCCCGCCCTAGATATTGGTAATAGGGTTCACCCGGTTTTGCGGAATTGGGGTCATTATCTGTGCCAACATAACGATGGTGCACCTTTGGGTGGGCGGATGTGTGATGGCCAAAGAGGTGACTGATAAAAACCCATTCCCCCAAGGTGTGCAGCCATTTTGGTGATCGGTGAATTAGTTCATGGGCGTTGGAATTGGATACCTGGCCAAAAAACAAACCGCATGCAAAAAACCCGACGACCCGTTCCCAGATAGCCAGCCCGGTTCCCCCCGTTAGTCCCAGAATTGCCAGTGCCAGCAGCACAAAGTGGGCGCAGGCCAGCACAACCAGCAGAATTGTTGCTGCCGGGAATTCGGTTTGTGTGTTTGCTGGATCACTGACGATAACCACCAGTTTATCCAGTGTAAAAGTGAAAACCGTAAGATATGCGAAAGCGACAAAAATCCATACGCCCCCCCAGATTATGCCTGAAACAAGCAAGGGGAATGGCATTAACGTGACAACTGCAAACATCATCACCCGGGCTGGCATCGGTTTCTCCTTGTTTAGGCACAGTCTCACCCGAACCGGGCTGGATATCCATCGCAAATTTGCATGTTCTTCCGGGTAGTTGTGACGGAAATCAGCATTAACGTACCAGAATTGGATTTATAGGGGCTAATTGGGTTGATACCCTTCCATTAGCGCGCAAGACCAATTAAGGGACGACTGACAATCAGGAACCGGTTATGTCGTTTTTCAAAAAGCTCAAGAATAAGTTATTCAGATCCTCCAAAAAGATTGAAGAAGGTCTGGATGCAATCGTTCAGGATGGCGGTGTCGAGGAAGACATTGTCGAAGAAACGCTTGACGTGGTTGTTTTGGCAGAAGAGTTTATTCCAGAGCCAGAGCCAGAGCCAG
>Ga0209344_10004876_pt1 | contig 11970 bp, 8 predicted proteins | sample Cruoilmetagenom6_FD_187293 | JGI IMG/M metagenome (GOLD analysis project Ga0209344, IMG submission 187293) | Oil polluted marine microbial communities from Coal Oil Point, Santa Barbara, California, USA - Santa Barbara Oil Seep Sample 6 (SPAdes)... | ecosystem: Environmental > Aquatic > Marine >...
GAAATTCTGCTGCTCAAAAGGTACAAGAATTAAATGAAGCGATTGAAAATTCTAAAGAAGAAAAAACTATTTATGGTGATTTAACCAGACCATCTGAACCTATTGAACTGGGATCTCGCCATCCTATTTCCATTGTAAAAAATCAAATTATTGATGTCTTTTCAAGAATCGGTTTCACTGTATCAGAAGGTCCGGAAATTGAAGATGATTGGCACAATTTTACTGCATTGAACTTGCCCGAATATCATCCAGCAAGAGATATGCAAGACACTTTTTTTATTGAAAAGAATCCTGATATGTTATTGCGCACACATACATCTTCTGTACAAGTGCGATATATGGAGAATAATGAACCTCCTATAAGAACTATTTCACCGGGAAGGGTTTTTAGAAATGAAGATATTTCTGCACGTTCACATTGTATTTTCCATCAAGTGGAAGGATTATATATAGATACTGATGTTTCTTTTGCTGATTTAAAGCAAACACTTTTATATTTTACAAAAGAGATGTTCGGTAAATCTAAAATACGATTACGTCCATCTTATTTTCCATTTACTGAGCCAAGTGCAGAAGTAGATATTTATTGGGGATTAGAAACTGAAACTGATTATCGAATTACAAAAGGTACAGGTTGGTTAGAAATTATGGGCTGTGGAATGGTGGATCCTAATGTATTACAAAATTGCAAAATAGATCCTGAGAAATACAGTGGTTTTGCTTTTGGTATGGGCATTGAACGTATTGCCATGTTATTATATCAAATACCAGATATAAGAATGCTTTTCGAAAATGATGTACGTTTCCTTGATCAATTTAAGTCGGTTATTTAAATGGCTTTAAAAAAACATCTAGTTGATCAAGGTTATTTTTGGATTAAATTAAAGAAAATAAAAACCAATCATTTTGAACTTAAAGCTAAGATCAATGGTATAAAAGGTCGTTTTATTTTAGACACCGGAGCTTCAAACTCATGTGTTGGTTTTAATGAGGTAGAAACATTCAGTTTAATAACAGAAGATTCTGAACATAAGGCAGCCGGCGCCGGAACTGCCGAAATAGAAACCCAATTATCGAAAAACAATATTCTTGAAATTGGTGGGTTTAAATTAAAAAAAGTCAAGCTGGTTTTATTAGATCTAGAACATATTAATAATGCATTAACAAATCAAGAGGCACAGTCAGTAAATGGAATTATAGGTGCTGACATCCTTAATAAAGGAAATGCTATTATTGACTATAAGAAAAAAAGAATCTACCTGTCGAAATAATATTTATGAGTAAACAAGCCGACAATCGTTATAACTTACGTGGTGTTTCCGCTTCAAAAGAAGATGTTCATAACGCCATTAAAAATATAGATAAAGGATTGTTTCCAAAAGCATTTTGTAAAATTATTCCAGATTATCTAACTAATGATGAAGACTACTGTATTATTATGCATGCTGATGGTGCGGGTACAAAATCTTCTTTAGCTTATATGTACTGGAAAGAAACTGGTGATATTTCTGTATGGAAAGGTATTGCCCAGGATGCTCTGATAATGAATATAGACGATTTGCTTTGTATTGGTGCAACAGACAATATTTTACTTTCATCTACAATTGGTAGAAATAAAAATTTAATAACCGGTGAAGTCTTATCTGCTATTATTAATGGTTCAGAAGAATTATTGGCTGATCTCAAAAATTTTGGGGTTACTATACATTCAACCGGTGGAGAAACAGCTGATGTTGGTGACTTAGTAAGAACCATTATTGTGGATTCTACAGTTACAGCGAGAATGAAACGAAGTGATGTAATCGATAATGCGAATATTATTCCCGGTGATGTTATTGTTGGGTTAGCTTCTTTCGGTCAAGCAACCTATGAAACCGAATATAATGGCGGGATGGGTAGTAATGGTTTAACCTCTGCGCGTCATGATGTTTTTGGCAAGTATCTTGCACATAATTATCCTGAAAGTTTTGATGCTGCCGTTCCTAATGAACTGGTTTATTCAGGTAAAGTAAAACTAACGGACAATGTAGAAAATTCCCCAATCGATGCAGGTAAATTAGTACTTTCACCTACCAGAACCTACGCTCCGATTATTAAAGAGATCCTATCAAAATATTCGTCTAAGGAAATCCACGGTATGATACATTGTAGTGGTGGGGCACAAACCAAAATTTTACATTTTATATACAATCTACACATTATAAAAGATAATTTATTTGATATTCCTCCACTGTTTAAATTGATTCAAGAGCAGTCAAAAACAGATTGGAAAGAAATGTATCAGGTATTCAATTGTGGGCACAGAATGGAATTGTATGTACCTCAAGAAATTGCAAATGATATTATTGCTATCTCAAAAAGCTTTAATGTAGATGCGCAAATTGTTGGTCGTGTAGAAGCATTAGATGCTGATAATCATCAGGACAAGAAATTGACTATTACAAGTGAGTTTGGAGAGTTTGTTTACTAGTATTTTCTTCTGGTTCCAGTTTCTTTTGCTAATTTAGTTGTAGCCAACGCAACTAAGCATATACGAACACTTTGCAGTGCATTGAGAATCATATGAAAGGAGAATATTACAAAACTAGAGAATCTGTTGAAGAGTACATCAATTTAGCAAAAGATGTTAGCGGGAAACAACTGATTGAAAAACTCCAACTGGTATTGCCTGTTAAATCTGCTTTACTTGAGATTGGTTCTGGTCCTGGGACTGATTGGAAAATATTAAATGAATTTTATAATGTTGTCGGTTCTGATAACTCGATTGAATTTCTGAAACACTTGACTGCCGAAAATCCAAAAGGAGAATTTCTTGAATTGGATGCAATTACTCTTAAAACTGACAAAAAATTTGATGGAATTTATTCAAACAAAGTGCTGCATCATTTAAAAGATGACGAATTAATTGATTCTGTAAAAAGGCAAAACGAGATTCTAAACTCCAATGGCATAATTTGTCATTCATTTTGGAAAGGAAAAGGATCAGAAATTTTTAAAGGTCTTTTTGTTAATTATCATAGTGCATCAACGCTTTCAAAAGCGTATCGAAAATATCTTAAAATTTTATCAATCGAAGAATATAAAGAATTTGACGACAATGATTCCCTTTTATTATTTGCACGAAAAAAGTAAGGCGTCACAACACCGTCTATAGTTCTTTGCTAATTCTTTACTTAGAAATTCACTTTTTTATGTTCCATTAAGTGCAACTATAGGAGTTTTAGTACTCCGGCTTCCTTTCTTATAGGTACTAAGTCAGTCGCAATATTTCTTATATTTGGTATATATAGTAACTATATCTCTACGTTGTAAATGCATTTTGAGATTTCACCTATACAGCTGATAACAGTATGCTCGGTAATCAATGGGTTTGTGTTTGCTTTTCTGCTCTTTGAGAAGAATGAAAATCGACAGGCGAATCGCTTTCTCTCCTTGACCATTTTTTCTATGTGTCTAACATTTACACCGTTCATTTTAGATATATCCATATGGAATACCTATCAGTGGCTCGCTTGGCTCCCCTTCTCCTTATCATATTGGATCGGACCAGCGTTTTATTTCTATATTAAAACGCTTACGGAAGCCTCGTTTTCATTTCGAAAAAAGGATCTCTGGCATTTTTCACCCATTATTCTTAATTATCTCCACAGTATATATCATGCAATTGTTGTAGACGCCAACCCATGGCCCGGGCTTCACCATGCATCTGAATTTCTGGAATCTGCAGCTATTTTATCAATTATTATCTACTTGACCTTTTCTTTCAGGTTGGTTAAATCTTATCAACGTCAACTTTTGAAAAATGTCTCTTATACAGATATGATTGATCTTCGATGGGTCAATCTATTCATTTTTGTAATTGCAGGATCGGTTGTTCTGATACTGGTTTTTCTCGGCATGAGTATGACCGTGGGAGGAAAATACTCACTTCAGAAATGGAATGACCCGAGAGCCTTTGCCTTACTTTCATATGCCGGAATATTATATTGGTTAAGTATAAGCGGGTTTAAACAAGCCCAAACGCATCGAATACTCAACTTGGAGGAAACAAATGAACAAAATCATAATGGTCACTCTGAAGTGATTCAGAAACTAAATTCTGTGATAGAAGCCAACAAGTTGTACAGGAATCCCAGGCTATCTCTATCAGATCTAAGTAAGGTTGTCAATATTTCAGAACGAATTATCTCGAATGCCATCAATCAGGAGCTGGGAAAAAACTTCTTTCAATTCATTAATGAATACCGTGTTGAAGAAATGAAGGAGCGATTGAAAGATCCAAACAATGATCACTTGAAAATACTCAGTCTGGCTTTTGACGCAGGGTTTAATTCTAAAGCAAGCTTCAATCGGGTGTTCAAATCCTATACAGGGCAAACACCGAAAGAATATAAATCCGCAAACAGTTAGCCATATACAGGTTTTAAGACCTCAAAACAGGTATTGATACCTCTTAGAATTCGTTTTTTTCTATTTTAGCTCAAACTGCAGTGATACTTTGCACGATGCGTAATCAAACAATAAAAACATGAAAATGACCACTACTAAGAAATATACGGCAATTCTTATACTCCTTGTTTTCCTGGGATGTCACAAGCAAGATACCGTTGATAATTTTCCCATCATGGGAAATCTTCCAATGGGGGAATATCCGGTTGGGTTTCGGACATTCTTTACTCATGACCTCACAAAAAATGCCGTTCCTTTTTCAGACTGGGATGGAAACTTATACCAGGGTCACACATCCGAAAATGGACGACAATTCCAAATCAATGTATGGTATCCTGCACAAGCAGGTTCTGGTGATCCAATGAAATATGCGGATTACGTTGATCTAATAGGTAGACAAACCAATTTTGGTGAATCCGAAGAACAAAAAGCCTTCGCAAAGCAAACATTTATTTCTCAAACGCGAGATTTAAGAAACATTCGAGACGCAGAAAACAAGGTAGAATTAAATACAGAACAATTGAATCAGCTCCTTGACCTGGATATCTTTGCTCGTTTGAATGCTAAAGCTGCAGAAGGGCAGTATCCTGTCGTTATTTACCCAAATGGAGGTAGTCCGGCTTATCAAAACATCACCTGTGAGTTTTTAGCAAGTCACGGTTATGTAACGGTTGCTTTCGTTCCGAAAGGAAGGTTTTCTTCCGGAATGGAAATATCTACCATTGGCTTAGAGGTAGCTGTTGATGATTTGGAATTCGTACTTGGAAAGATCAGTGAAGCGTCAAATGTAGATATGACTAAGGTTTCTATACTCGCCAATGCGATTTCTTCCTCTGTGGGTGTGGCAGCAGTATCAAGGAATGAGAAATTCAAGGCATTGATCAGCCTGGAAGGTGGCTTGCCAAGCTCATTTGAACAAAGACTTTTAAACGAATCGGTTTTTTATCAGCCAGAGAACATTCAGGTACCAATTTTATTCATTTATTCGCCCCATCCAGCCATAGATCCGGAATACACTTTCCATTTGAAATATGCCGATCGATATTACGCACACTTCTCTAAGATGTCTGAGTTTGTCATGCTGAATTACGGAATGTTTGATGAATTCATTCCAGACATTATCGGAGAGCATTCCGGAAAAACTAAAAAAGGTTTCGAAACAGCCAATGAATTAATATTAAGATTTTTAAATCAAAAAATAAAAGGAGAAACAGGAAAGTTATTTGACGATTCTTTTCTTTCATCTAGAAATCATATCGATACCACGTTTGTCTTATCCGGTCTACCTACACCACCAAACATGGCCGTACTTAAAGATACTTTTTGGAAGGAAGGGTTTGATGCAATTGAAAATATTTACCAAGAGCTGAAGTCAGCCGGAAATTCACAGCCTTTCTCTAAGGATTTCTACACGGATTACCGAAGTTGGTTGGCCTGGAAAAAAGACAAAGATTATATATACCGGTCTAGACTGTATGATCTTGCATATGATAGTTATCCCGAATCTGCCAGGATCAATTATTATATGGCATATTATTCAATGAAAAGGGAATTGAACGATAAGGCCAAATATTTCTACCGTCAAGCCTTATCACTATTTGAATCAGATGAAGATCTGACTGCCAGTGAAAAATCCAGATTAAAGATTTATGCTTCTGATGAATTGAATAGTTTGATCAAATAAAGTTAAATCTAGCGACAGGAGGAGGCTATATCTCAATTTATAAGAAGACAAATGGGAATTGAGAATTGAAAAAGTTACCAGGAGTTGGATATTTAAAAACGCTTTAGAACAATGAGTATATCCTGCCCGCCTGCCGGCCATATTCATATCTGTAGTGCTTACTTTATGTTAAGATTATTAATAATTATTAATTCAAAACGTATTCTAATATGGCATTGTTGGCTGTAGACAATGAAGCTAATAAAAAAAATAAAAACGCTGTAAATAAATTGTTTTAGTGAATTTTAAGAAAGCCCTAAAAGTTCTTTTTCCATTTTGAGGATAAAGTCAAATATTTCTTGTTGTTCTTTTTTATTTAATTTATTAAATATCCCATCCGCCTCAACTATTATTTCTTGTCCAATTTCCAAACCTTTTACTTCTTTCTCAGAATAGATTGTTGGTCTTTTTTTCATCTTTTCAATAAAAACATTGAATATTTTCTTGATTTTTGACATCAACTCTACATCACACAAAATCTGAAATAAATTATAAGTACTTGAAATATATTCTTCTATTTCCTTACTTGATAATTCTTTAATGAACTCATTTATTTGTTGATTTGAAAAAGGTGCTGCTACATCCAAAGAAGAAGCTATTTTAACTAAACGATTTTCAAGTTTACTAGCTCTTCTAAAAGCTTTCAATGCTTTAATTGCAGCACTTACTATTTTTGGTAGATGGGTACCATATTTGAATACAATACTTGTTGAGTCAATGACAATACGAAGCATTTTTTCAGGATTCATCAAATAATTATCCATACTTTGGAATGCCTCATTTAATTCTCGCCTTTTTTTTGGCCCGGGATATGAATAATTTAAAAAATAATTTTTGATTTTTATTGAGAGTTCTTTTGTATATACATCCGGAATATCCCTTCTCTTCTTAAGGTTTTCATAATCATACTTTTCTTTAATTACATTTCGATATCCCTCAATAATTTCATTCAGCAGAATTTTCTGATCCATATTTTCTTTTCTTTGAACAAGTTTTAATTTTATGATCGGTAAAAATACAAGTATTCAACGTCATATATCAAGTTGATTTTAGAAAGTTATTCCGATACATCATTTTAAATTAAATTAGCCGATCCTGTAACATAAATAATATTAAAACTACTCATATTACAAACAACTCAAAATGATTTTACACTTTCTAAAGCTAGAGTGGAAACAATATTTTCGTTCTTCTTATTGGGGAAAAGGAATTGCTCTAAAAATTTTAATGGTATTCTTTGCCTTGTATTTTATTATTTCTTTTTTAGCAATTGGCATTGGAGGATATTTTTTTTTAAAAAAAGAATATCCTGAACAAGACCCTTTACAAATAGTCAACTCAATTTTAGTCTTTGCCATTTTAGGTGATTTGATCTTTAGATATTTAATGCAAAAATTACCTGTAATGAATATCAAACCAATGCTCATTTTACCAATTAAAAAGAATACATTGGTAAATTATGTTCTTGGAAAGTCGGCATTTTCATTTTTCAATTTCATTTCATTATTCTTTTATGTTCCATTTTCAATAGTACTTATAAAAGAAGGATATAGCATCGCTGGGGTTTTAGGATGGTTTCTAGCAATGCTATTTATAATTCAAACGGTTAATTTTTTAAACTTTTTGATCAATAAAAACAATATTGCTTTTTGGATTATTGCTATAACCACTGCAAGTTTAATAGCCTTACAAAAGTTTGAAATTTTAGATATTACCATCTATAGTCAACAATTATTTGATACCATAGTTGCTAACCCATTATTGTGTATAATTCCTTTAGCCTTAGTAGGAATATTATATTTCCTAAACTACAAACAACTTAGAAGTAAAGTATATTTAGATGACGCTGTAGCTACAAAAACTGAAGAAGCAAATAGTACAGATTTATCTTGGGCAAATAGATTTGGCGATGTTGCACCTTTTATAAAAAACGATATCAGATTAATTTGGCGAAACAAACGTACGAAGACGGTATTTTTAATGTCTTTCTTATTTTTATTTTATGGATTGATATTTTTTACAAATCCTGTTTATGAAGAAAAAATGCCTGCATTCTTAATCTTTGCTGCTTTGTTTGTAACCGGTGGATTTGCATTAAATTATGGTCAATTTATACCCGCCTGGGATAGTTCACATTATAAAATGTTAATGAGTCAAAATATTCGTTATCGCAAATTTTTAGATAGTAAATGGTTTTTAATGGTTGCTATGACCGCTATTCTTTACTTTTTAAGTATCCCTTACCTCTATTTCGGATTGGACATTTTTTTAATGATAACAGCTGGAGCAATTTTTAATATTGGTTTTAACTCGCTCTTTTTACTTTATGCAGGTTCCTTTAATAGAAAAAGAATCGATTTAGATAAAGGCGGTTTTACAAATATGCAAGGCACTAGCGCGACTCAGTTTTTAATTATAATTCCAATTATGGGAATACCCATGTTGCTCTTTTATATTCTTAGTAAACTCGTAGGATTTAATGCTGGCATTATTGCAATTGCTACAGTTGGTCTTACCGGGATACTATTCAAAAATTATTTTATGGATCTGATAGAAAAAAAATATTTAAGAGATAAGTATGCCACAATTCATGCATTTGATCAAAAGGCCTAATCAATTAACAAATTAATAAAACAACTCATGATAATTTCAACAAATATTTCAAAAAAATATGGACAATCGAAAGTCTTAAATATTGAATCATTAGATATTCCGAAAGGGCAAAGTTTTGGCTTAGTGGGTAATAATGGAGCTGGAAAGACTACCTATTTTAATATTCTATTAGACCTTATTAGGCCAACCACCGGCAACATTAAAAACAATAACATTATTGTAAATGAAAGTGAAAATTGGAAGTCATTTACAGGTTCTTTTATAGATGAAAGTTTTTTAATTGGCTATTTAACTCCTGAAGAGTATTTCTATTTTATTGGCAATCTACGCGGCATGAACAAAGCCGATGTAGACAAATTTTTACGACAGTTTGAAGAACTTTTTAATGATGAAATAATAGGAAAGAAAAAATATTTGCGTCATCTTTCAAAAGGAAATCAAAAAAAGGCAGGAATCGTTGCAGCTATGATGGGTAACCCTGAAGTGATAATTTTGGATGAACCATTTGCAAATTTGGATCCAACAACTCAAATACGTTTGAAAAAGATTTTAAAAATCTTAACGGATGATCATGCCGTTACTTTACTCGTTTCTAGCCATGATCTAAATCATGTCACCGAAGTATGTGAACGTATCGTTGTATTAGATAAAGGTCTTGTAGTGAAAGACATTAAAACTTCAGCTAAAACATTAGCAGAATTAGAAAATTATTTTGCTGTTTAGCCACACCCCCTATAAAGCTTTGCTTTGTATTTTCAGCACAAATATATTTATACCTCAATAAACCTCAGGGGGACAATAATTGTCATTCTGATCAAGCCTGTGCTGAGCGCAGTCGAAGCATCGAAGAATCTTAATAATAAAATTCTATTACATTTTAAATTTGTCTTAAAGACATAAAATAAAAAGTCCTTCCCTTTGAGAAGGATTTAGGACGAGATTATTTTGTACTTTTACCCACTTATTTGCAATAATTATTTTTGATTTAAGTTAAAAGAGTACATAAATTTTCATTTTGAATAAAGCATTCCAAAAAGGTCTATTTTTTTTCAGTATTTTACTGTTACTAGCTGCTTGTTCCGCAAAAAAAAATGCTTTTATAAATCGCGGATTTCACTCAGTAACAACAAAGTATAATGTGCTCTATAATGGGCAGGTAGCTTTCGATCAGGAAAAACAGCAAATAGATGACAGCTATGATGATAATTTTTGGGAACGTTTACCTATTGAACCCTTAAAAATAGAAGAAAAAGAATTAGAAATTCCCGTACTTCCCGGTCAAGACAAACCAGAAGAAGAAGAGGCATCTCTTCAAGGTTTTGAAAAAGCAGAATACAAAGCTATAAAAGCAATTCAGAAACATTCCATGGATATTGGAGGTGTGGAGCGTAATGGGCAAATTGACGATGCTTATTTACTATTAGGTAAAACTCGTTATTATTCTCAACGCTTTGTGCCAGCACTTGAAGCTTTTAATTTTATATTAGGTAATTATACCGATCTTCCGTTAAGAGATGAAACAAAAATTTGGCAAGCAAAAACATTGGTACGCTTACAAAATGAAAAATTAGCAACTGAAACATTAGATATCTTATTACAGGATGATGGCTTACCTTTAAAGGTCATAGAAAATGGATATACCACAAAAGCTATGATTTACGAATCTTTAGATAGTACTGAGGCAATTATCAAAAATTTAAATGAGGCTGTCCTATATTCTGTAAACCCAAAACTAAAAGCACGAAATCTTTTTATTTTAGGTCAATTGTATCGTGAACAAAATAATATTGATTCTTCTAATATTGCATTTGAGAAGCTAATCAATTTTAGAAAAGCTCCCTATAGATATAAAATTCACGCACAAATTGACCGGGCAAAAAATTATACTAAATCAGACAGCTCATCATCAATCATAAAAACGCTTTCTCAATTAATTAAAAATAGAGATAATCGCCCTTATTTAGATGAATTATATTATCAGAAAGCTTTGATTGAAATAGAAAATGACAGTATTGATAAAGCTGTGGTCGATTTAAATGAATCTATTAAAGTAAAAGATGCTAAGCCTTTTCAAAAAGAATTATCATATGAACAATTAGGAAATATATATTTTGATAAAGCAGACTTTAAATTTGCAGGTACATATTATGATAGTGTTTTACAGCTTGCAGATAATAGAAATACAATACGTATCAGACGCCTAACCCGTAAACGAAAAAGTTTAGATGAGGTAATTTTATTTGAAACAATAGCACAGGTAAATGACAGTATTCTTATCATTGCTGCCATGAGCGAAGATGAACAAAAAGAATTCTATCAAAAATACATAGATGAATTAAAAATTGAAGCTGAAGAAGCGAAACGAAGAGAAGAAGAGTTAGCTTCAAGTTCGGGTTTTGGTAATTTAAATAATGATAGTTCGAGTGACAGTAATACAGGTGGTACGTTTTATTTTTACAACGTTCAGGCCGCTGGTTTTGGAGAACAAAATTTCAAACGAATTTGGGGTAATAGAGCATTAGAAGATAATTGGAGACTTTCAGACAAACAATCAATTGGTAATTTTGACGATGCTAATCAATTAGCTACAACTATTAGCGAAATTGATGACGATAAAAAATTTGACTTAGACTATTATTTAAATCGGATACCAAAAGAACAAAAAGAAATTGATAGTATTTCGCTTTCGCGAAATGATGCCTATTATAATCTTGGTCTAATCTATAAAGAGCAATTTAAAAAATATGAATTAGCAGCTGAACGGCTCGAAAAATTATTGACATTTCCACCTAAAGAAAATTTAATTTTGCCCATTAAATACCATTTATATAAAATTTACGAAAATTTTGATGTTGAAAAAAGCAATAAATACAAAGAAGAGGTCGTTAGTAATTATCCAGATTCAAGGTATGCAGCAATTATTTTGAATCCACAAGAAGTTCTTTCTTTTGATGACGGAAAACGAACACCGGAAGATGTTTATAATGAAATTTATTGCCGATATGACTTTCAACACTATGAAGAGGTATTGGAAAAATCTGAAAAAGCCATAAAACAATTTGAAGATCTTCCAATAATTCCTAAATTTGAACTTTTAAAAGCATATGCCCTTAAACAGACCCAAGGTCCAGAAGCTTTTAAAAATGCATTGAATTATGTGGTTTTGAGTTATCCAAATACAGAGG
>Ga0209344_10004877_pt1 | contig 11969 bp, 11 predicted proteins | sample Cruoilmetagenom6_FD_187293 | JGI IMG/M metagenome (GOLD analysis project Ga0209344, IMG submission 187293) | Oil polluted marine microbial communities from Coal Oil Point, Santa Barbara, California, USA - Santa Barbara Oil Seep Sample 6 (SPAdes)... | ecosystem: Environmental > Aquatic > Marine...
GGCTTTGAGGCTAACCCGGACATGTTGTCGATCACCGGCACCACGCTGGAACAATTTGCCGATATGATGAGCAGCCTTGGTTATAAGGCGGTGCGCGGTGAGCGCGAGAAAGTGAAAGCGGTACCTGTCGAAGCGTCCGACGCAAAACCGGCCGTCGTGGCTGATGCTGAAAAAGCGCCTGAAAAAACGCCGGAAAACAGTCCTGAAAACGCGGTTACTGCTGAAACCCCGGCTGAAACCCCACCCGACGCGCCACAGGCAGATGGCGACAGCGCCAAGCCTGAAGTGGCCCCCGAACCAGAGGTGTTCTACACCTTCAAATGGGGTGGCAATCGTCCGGCCTGGCGCGAGGCGAGCGGGCAGAAACGCCCGGCTCAGTCCAAAAAACAAGGCAAGCCGGGGCAACGCACCAAAGGCCGCCGGCCCGAGGGGCGCGACAAGCCGAAAACCTTCTCGGCCCGCCCGCCAAAACCCGAAAAAAAGATCGACCCCGACAACCCATTTGCCGCCGCTTTGATGGGGCTGAAAGACAAGGGCTGAGGTGAGCGAACCGCGTGCCACGATCCGTATCGACAAATGGCTGTGGTATGCCCGGTTCTTCAAAACCCGCGGGCTGGCCAGAAAGCAGGTTACAGGCGGGCACGTCCGGCTGAATTCGGAAAAAATATCAAAACCTGCGCAGAGCGTTGGGGCAGGCGACACGCTGACCTTTCCGCAAGGCTCGCGTATTCGCGTGGTGCGCGTTCTGGCACCGGGTGAACGCCGTGGTCCGGCTCTCGAAGCGGCAACGCTTTTTCAGGATCTGACGCCAGCGCAGGAAAAAACTCCTGCTCCGGTCAAAACAGAAGGAAAAGGCCGCCCGACAAAGAAAGATCGCCGCGACATGTTCCTTTCGCGCGATGCGCCGCTTGAATGATCCGCTTGGCTGATCTAGTGAGGCCTCTGAAAAAATATTTCCGAGCTTACACATGACCTATATTGTCAACGACGCCTGCATCGCCTGCAAATACACCGACTGCGTAGAAGTCTGCCCTGTGGACTGCTTTTACGAAGGCGAAAACATGCTGGTGATCCATCCGGATGAATGCATCGACTGTGGCGTGTGCGAGCCTGAATGCCCCGCCGATGCGATCCGCCCGGATACCGAGCCGGAGACCGAGAAATGGGTCGAGTTTAACCGGAAATATTCCGAGCTTTGGCCGGTCATCATTACCAAGAAAGACCCGCCGGAAGGTGCCGAAGAACACGAAGGCGAGGCTGGCAAGCTGGAGAAATATTTCTCTGAAAACCCTGGTGAGGGTGGCTGACAAGTGATTCGTCACATTAGCCCGCTGACGTAACGTATTGACAAAACAGGCGGTATTTTCGCCCTTATCGGGCTGGTTGAGGCGTCAAAACCCGGCCGGTGGCTTTAAAAATGATGATTTTTGTGCTATGTTCATTCCAATGAAACACCAAGGATCGAACCGAACCCGCCGTGCCATTGACGCTGCGGGGCATTAAATCACCGCGAAAAAATGAATTTCCGCCGGGGGGATGGACCGTCCCCAAGGTGTTTTTGTCGCCCCGATCAAGACCCAAGACGAGGAAGAAACCTAAATGAGCAAATCGAAGAAACTGGACTTTCAAACCAACGAATTGGTGGTTTACCCTTCCCATGGGGTGGGCCAGATCGTGTCCGTCGAGGAACAGGAAGTCGCAGGTTTTGAACTGGAACTGTTCGTCATCGCGTTTGAAAAGGACAAGATGACCTTGCGTGTTCCCACCAATAAGGCGATCGAGGTTGGCATGCGCTCGCTGTCCTCGCCCGATACCATCACCCGCGCGATGATGACCCTGCGCGGTAAAGCCAAGGTCAAGCGGGCCATGTGGTCGCGCCGCGCACAGGAATATGAGCAAAAGATCAATTCCGGCGATCTGCTGGCCATAGCCGAGGTCGTGCGCGACCTGCACCGCACCGACGATCAGCGCGAGCAAAGCTATTCCGAGCGTCAGCTTTATGAAGCCGCCCTTGAACGCCTGACCCGCGAAGTTGCCGCCGTGAACGGCGCTGATGAACTGGACGCGCAAAAGCAGGTTGGCGATGTGTTGATGTCGCGGGCTGCCTGAATTTCCGAAAGAACAATTAACCGCTGCCCTTTGGGTGGCGGTTTTTTTTGAATCCGATCAATCGGTGGCGTCAGGCAATATTGGCCCAAACGCCAAGCATTTCTGACCCAGACCGGTCATTCGCCACGATTTGCTTCGTGGTCAGCAGAGCGGGACCAAAGCGACATATACTGAGTTCTTTCGAAGGTCTGCTAAATCGCCAAACAAGCGGTCATTGAAGTTCTTCAACGACTTGGTGAAACGCTTCCCATGCCACTCTTTGTCCTTGGGGAACGCCGTCTTCATCATCATTGGCCAGTTGCTCTGGTGTTGCCCATTCAATGCTAAGAGGCCGTGCTGCAATGCACAGTTTTGCCACCTGTTCATTCGACAACTCCGCACCGAGAATTTCGGATAACCCTGCCTCTCGTTCTGACGCTTCCAATAGAGCATCGACAATGTTTTGCAATTCTGCACGCTCCGCTTCCTTGGGAAACGCAGCCATAAGGACCGCTATTTGAGACAAGTCTTGATCTGACTGGCCTCCACAGGCCCATTTTATTGCGATGGGGTGCAAAACGAAATCGGACCCAAAGAAGAGATTGATTGGCGGTTGAGTCTGCGCCGATGCAATTGAGGCAAGTAAAGTCGAACAGAGAACAAACTGCCTAATCAACAATGAAAAGATGCGAAAAATCATGCATAATCCCTCCAACACAGATGGTACAGTAATCGAAAGTCCCCCACAATCAAAGACGCCGATGGCTCGCCAAGAAAGCGGTCGTTCATTTCTTGCGCAGAAACGGTCGAAGTGGGCTCTTTTGAAACCTTCGCTGCGAACCGCACGAAGGGCAGCTTTGCCGTTTTCACAAAATTGAGTCAGTCTTTGACGTGAAGGTCAATGTTATCTGACGCTCAAAAAACAGGCCTGCACGCGGCCATAACGAACTGATCCCCGGCACGTCCGGATTATTCAGGCTCTGCATGACAATGGGGTGAACCGTAAGAACAATTAGCCGCTGCCGCTTGGGTGGCGGTTTTGTGGCTCCGATCAATGGGTGGCGTTAGGCGATATTGGCCTAAACGCCGAGCATTTCTGACCCAGACCGGTCATTGGCCACGATTTGCATCGAGGTCAGCAGAGCGAAAAAATGACTTTTCGCTGCAGTTGCGGTAGTGTCCGCTTTTAGTGCACGGAAGCCACGCTGGCTGACCTGTTTTCAGTTTTTTGCGCTATTCACAATTTGATTTGATCGAACGCTGCATGGTTTTGAGTTGCTTTCTAACTCGGCTTTGTTTTGGCAACCCTTCGATTGCCTGCATATTGTTCGTTCCATTGTACCACGAGTCGAAAAGCAGAGCTTTAATATCGTCGTCGAAAACGGCGTCTGCAACGCGATGGGTGCACAGACAATCGCCCTGACTCATTCCGCCGCCACGTCCATCAGCAATCATTTTTTTGCAGATTTGACTTCCTGAAGGGGCGGCACTGGCGATACTTGATACTACCGAGAGGAAGAATCCGCCCGACAGCACCACGACAAATGTAATTTTCATGAATAAGCTTCTTCGTTTTAAAGGAAATTTCGTCTTTTATCGCATTTCGAATTGACGCACACAACTTGAAAGTCGCCATCTGAACAAACTGCATAAACCGAAAGATTGGGCTCTGTTGAAACCTTCGCTGCGAACTGCACGAAGGGCAGCTTTGCCGTTTTCACAAAATTGGGCCAGTATTTGACGAAAAGGTCAGTGCTATCCGAAGCTCAAAAAGCAGGCCTGCATCCGGCCCATAACGAACTGATCCCCGGCACGTCCGAGATTATTCAAGCTCTGCATGACAATGGGGTGAACCTGTTTGGTCTGACCAATGCCGCGCGGGCAGCGTTTGAGGTGGTAAAATCAGTAGCCCCGGTCATCGGGTTGATGCAGGATGTGGTAGTTTCGTCGGATGAACGTTTGGTTAAACCCGACGCGCGGATATTCGAACTGTGCATAAGCCGCAATGATCTGGACCGGTCTCAGACCCAGTTTGTGGATGACAATCTGGACAACTGCCAAGCGGCTGAGGATGTAGGAATCGCCGCACATCATTTCACCGATGCAGCGGCGTTGCAGACAGATTTGGCTGCGGGAGGATTGCTATGAACGCTGGAATTCGCTCATACTAAAATCATCACAAAGGCCATCAGCGCCGCAATTTCACAAACCTGTTGGCTTGCCCCCAACACATCGCCGGTTTGTCCGCCAATCCGGTTGCGCGCCAGCAGGGCCAGCAACCACGCAGAGCAGCCTGTGAAAATCCCAGCCACCAGTGCTGCAAAACCCGAAAAAAATAGCGCTGCAACCAGACCCACAAGGGCGGCCATGATAACGGTTTCGGGGTCCGGCTGCCCGGTCGTTGCGCTTAACCCCTCGGCCCTCGCAGGTGGCAGCCAACCCATCACTGCCACCATTGCTGCGCGTGACAGGGCAGCGCTGGCGATCAGCGGTGCGAAGATCCAGCCATGTGCAAACAATATTGAAAGTGCCGACCAGCGCAGCCCGATTGACATCACCAGCACCAGCACCCCGTAGGTTCCGACCCGGCTGTCCTTCATGATCGAAAGCCGTTCGTCCGCCGACCAGCCGCCCCAAAAGCCATCGGCGCAATCGGCCAGCCCGTCTTCATGCATGGCACCCGTCGCGACGATCTGCACGACGATCGCCAGCCCGGCCGCGAAACTGGCAGGCAGGCCCAGCCATAGGGCAACCACGCTGGTAAGCCCCGCCAGAAGCGCGACAATGACACCGGCCAGTGGCCATGCCCATGCGGCCTGTGCACCACGCTTGCCACTTGCCTTGACGGGCAGGCGGGTCAGCAGGCCAAGCGCCTCGGTCAAATCGCCTTTTTGCAGGCGTCCGGCATAATTTTCGCGCATCATTTCCGCCATTTCAATCTTGCCATTCTTCTGTAACCGATAAAGACATACACCTTCATAATCAACGGATAGCCAGACCATGCCAGACATCGCCAGCCTCAGTGACTTTCGCATAGTTCTCGCCAGTCAAACCGGCGCTGACGGCGCTGCGTTTTCCGGTGCGCGGCAAAGGAATGCGCAGCTGACCAAGCCGCCCGCGGCCCTTGGGCGGCTGGAAGAACTGGCGGTATGGTATGCGGGCTGGCGCGGCGATCCGCGCCCAAAGCTGGAAAACCCGCAAGTGATCGTATTCGCTGGCAATCACGGAGTAACCGAGCAGGGCGTGTCCGCATTCCCCGCCGAGGTGACCGGGCAGATGGTTGCAAATTTTCTGGGCGGCGGCGCTGCGATTAATCAGTTGGCGCAAGCGTTCGGTGCGAAAATGGACGTGCATGCGTTGCAACTTGAAACGCCAACACGCGATTTCACCACCGGCCCGGCGCTGTCGCTCGATGAGTTTGCCGCCGCCCTGAATACAGGCTGGAACGCGGTCGATACGGACGCGGATTTGCTGGTGACGGGGGAAATGGGGATAGGAAATACAACATCGGCGGCGGCGATTTCGACGGCGCTTTTCGGGGGCGAGGCCAGTGACTGGACCGGGCGGGGAACCGGCGTTGATGATGCAGGCCTGGCGCTGAAGGCGCAGGTTGTCACAGCCGGGCTTGCCGCCAATCCGAGCCGGGATCCGCTGGAAGTCCTGCGTTGTTTGGGTGGGCGCGAACTGGTGGCGATGGCGGGCGCGATTGCCCGTGCCCGCACCTTGCGCATTCCGGTGATACTGGACGGCTTCATCTGCACCGCCGCAGCCGCCACGCTTGAATGCGCCCAGACCGGCGCACTGGATCATTGCGTCGCGGGCCATGTGTCGGCCGAGGCGGCGCATGGGCAATTGCTGGGGCGGCTGAACAAAGAGCCGCTGCTGTCACTGGGTATGCGATTGGGTGAAGGCTCTGGCGCGGCGCTGGCGATTGGCATCCTGAAGGGGGCCGTCGCCTGCCATTCGGGCATGGCAAGTTTTGCCGAGGCCGGGGTCAGCGACGGCTGATTACCCTTCGTCGTCTTTGCCGTTCATCATTGCCAGCAGGGCGGTTTCCAGATCTTTGTCCAGACGTCGAGATGTCTCAATATAGGCCTTGTTTTTGGCGATCGGAATGTTTGGATCCCAGGCCTCGGCCAATTCGCGCATCGCACTGCGATCATGTTTAAAATACATCGTTTCGGCCTCATTGGCCTCGAACTCGGACAGGCCCATGTTTTCCAGCACATAGCGCCCGGCGCGCAGCGATGAATCAAACATTTCGCGCACAATGTCGTCGGCACCGGCGCGGTAAAGTTGGAACACATGCATCCGGTCGTTTGCCCGCGCCACGATATGCAGATCGGGCCGGTGGCCACGCGCATATCGGACCAGTTTTAGCGAGGCGTCCTTGTCATCCAGTGCGACCACCAGAACACGCGCATCATCCAGACCGGCGGAATGCAACAGGTCCGGACGGGTCGGGTCACCGAAAAAGCCCTTGGCACCGAAAGCGCGCACCATTTGGATGGTTCCCAGATCGTGATCAAGAACCGTGGTCGCAATGCCGGAACTTTGCAGCAGCCGGTTCACCACCTGCCCAAATCGCCCAATTCCGGCGATAATGACCGGGTGTTGCTGGTCGATTTCGTCAGGTTCGGCGTCGGGGCCGGGTGCATCCATGCGCTTGCTGAGGACATCGAACAGGATGAAAAACAACGGCGTCAGCAGCATCGACAGGGCGATGACCAGCAACAGAGTTTCCGAAAGTTCCGCCGGCAATACATTCTGCTGGACCGAGAAGGACACCAGCACAAAGCCAAATTCACCCGCCTGCGCCAGCCCCAGCGTAAAAAGCCATTCATTGCGCCCCTTCAGCCCAAAGGCCCGACCCAGAACGAACAGGATCGTGCCTTTCAGTGCCATCAGCCCCAGAGTCAGCCCAATAATCACCATCGGGTCGCCCAGCAGCACTGCAAAATTAATGCCCGCACCGACAGTGATAAAGAACAGCCCCAGCAGCAGCCCCTTGAACGGCTCGATATCGCTTTCAAGCTCGTGGCGAAACTCGCTGTTGGCCAGAACCACACCGGCCAGAAAGGTGCCAAGGGCAGGCGAAAGCCCAACCAGCGACATCACAAAAGCAATCCCGATCACGATCAGCAGCGCCAGCGCGGTATACATTTCGCGCAAATGTGCACCGTGGATAAAGTGAAAGATCGGGCGGATCAGGAAAACGCCGGCACCAATCACAACGCCGACAGCCGCCAGTGTCACCAGCGTGACACCCCAGCCCGGCAAACCCTCGACCAGCGACATACCTGTTGCATGCTCGCCGGCGGCGCCGTGGTTCAGCACCGACACCGCCAGCAAAGGCATCAGCGCGAGCATCGGGATCACCGCGATATCCTGGCTTAACAGCACCGAAAAGGTTGAGCGCCCTCCAGCGGTTTGCATCAGGCCCTTTTCGCTGAGGGTCTGTAAAACGATCGCCGTTGAGGACAGGGAAAATATCATGCCCACGGCCAAAGCCACCTGCCATGTCTGCCCCAGCGCAACCGCTGCCGAAGCAACCAGCGCCATCGTCACCACAATTTGCAACCCGCCCAGCCCAAGCAATCGGTGGCGCATGTCCCAAAGGGCGCGGGGTTCCAGTTCCAGACCGATCAGGAACAACATCATTACCACGCCAAACTCGGCAAAATGGCGCAGGCTTTCGGTGTGACCGCCGACCAGCCCGATCAGCGGGCCGACAACGATCCCGGCCAGCAGATACCCCAGCACCGAACCCAGCCCCAACCGGCTGGCAATCGGAACTGCGATCACCGCGGCGCCGAGGTATATCGTCGCCTGAACCAGAAAACCTTCCATCAATCTCTCTTAAACTGCGGGTGCTGGGTTGTGTGCAAACTGCGCGCCTAACCTGTCGGCAGCTTTAGTTTCAGATTGCGGTTGCCCTTGGTGTAAAGCAGTTCGTTCGCGCCAATGGCACCAACGCGCCCGCCATCCAGCCGGTCGCCAACCTGCACCTTCACATATCGCCCGCTTTTCAGGCGGACCAGCGCGCGCCGTTCACTGGATGAGCCATAGACACCTATCAGGTTGATCGCAGACAGGTTGATTGCGTTCTTGCTGGTCGCCTCGGTGGCTACCGACGCTTTGGTCGGGATCGACGGGGCCGAGCCTGTGACAGTGGCCGCCGAAGTTACGACCACATCGGGTTTCGCGGTTGCTTCGGCCAGTGCTTTTTGAACCGCAGACTGAAAATTACCCGGGCGGCTGACCGGCACCTTGGATTGGGTCAGAACAACCGTCGCGACAGGTGAGGTTGTGGCCTGCCCAAGGTCCTGCGCTGAAGCCGGGCGCAGATTAGGGCGCACTTTGGCAATCTCGGCCAGCGAGCGGCCGCCTAAACGCTCTTTTTCATTCTGCTCGATCAGATTGGTGGGGCGCAATACCGGCCGGTTCGCCGCTAAAGCGGCCAGATCAGCGGGCAGGGTGGTGGCCGGGGAACTTACCGAAGTGGTTCCGGGGCGCAACGAGGGGACAGTCGCAGGTTTGCCTGCAAATACCCGGATACCGTCCGGCGTCAGCGCGCCCTTTGCCGTTGCGCGAACCAGCCCGCGTTCATCCAGATCAAAAACCGTTCCGATAGGGGGTGGGGGCAATACCTGTGCGATGGCTGTATCGGGAAATATCACCTTGTAGGACGGCAGAGCGACGGCATCATTGCTGATCACGACCTTGTCAATCGAGGCCACATAAACGTTGTCGATCCGGTCGGTGCTTAGATCAGCCGGGGGGTGCGGGGCACGTTGCCAGATACCAGAGGCAGCATAGATACCTGTAGCTTGTGAGAGTGTCAGGGGTGTTGTGTGGTCGGATTCCGCGACTTCTTCGGGTGTCAGCGATATCAATGTATCGGTTTGAATGTCGGGCGCGGTCAGGGATGCAACTTCAATCGCGACCTCAATATTGGCCGCAGGGGCGTCATTGGTCTGTATCAGGGTCGCGTCATTGAACCCCGATGATGCCACAACGGCCTGCGCAGTCAGGGCTTGCGGGTCGCTGTTGTCCCCGCGCCAGAACCGGGCGGATGTGATCGGCGTGTCCAGAAATATACCCGATATAAATGCCATCGCGGCCAGTGCCGCCGCCAGACCTACCGTCACAGGCAGGCCGAGACGGTGTGGCTTGCCCTCGTCAGACCGTTTGTTGCGGGCACCGAAAATCGTCAGTGCTCTGGCTTCCTGTTCGCGCCGGATGCCGGGTGGGTGTGCGGATGGCTGCTGGCCGTCATCTGTATCCGTTGGCGCCAACGGTATTGTCGGTGCCTTCTTTGGTGCTGCCAGATCATCGGACCCGGCCTTATAGGCTGATGGGATTTTGCCCGCGTCAAGCACTGGCGCGGTCACAGCAACCGGGGGCACGTCACTGCCTCTGCTGACACCGGAAAGCGTGGCTGAACCCTTGTCCGGCGTATCATCGGGGGTCGTTATCGCGATGCGCGGTGCGACCCATTTCAGGCGCAGGGGTTCTTCGTGGGCGCCGTTGCTTCCCGACTGTCGGCGGGTTGAAAAGGTCAGATCAGCGTCATCGCTGATTTCGGTTTCCGCCACCTCGTTGTCGGCCGCATCAACCTGCTGATCCCCGTCTTCATCCACTTGCGCAAGGTCACCACCGGGCTGGATGGCGTCCGTCAATAGCAGCTCGGCGTTTTCGACAACCGGGGTGTCGGGGCTTTCCGACTGCGCGATTTCCGCGATAATCCCGATATCCGGTTCAACAGATTCGCCTTGCGCCAGCAGCGTTTCTGAAAACCGGGTCGGGCCGAAATAGATCTCATTGGCAAAACTGTCGTCTTCAGGGGTGGCGGCAAATGACACCGGGTTCATCCGGTGCTCGAGCGCAAAATTTTCAGCCTCTTCCAGCGTTTCGCGGGCAACGATGGCGACATGGGCGAACCCTCCGCCCGCGTCGCACCAGTCAAAGAACAGATCATCCAGTTCGTAAGGGGTAAGCCCCACCAGCCCCTTGATAATCTGCTGCGTGCGCCGTTCGTCGCTTGCCCCAAGGGCGTCGATCTTGGTGTAAAGTATCTGCGAATTTGGCAAGATCAGCTTGGTTGAAAAATTCCCGCCCGAAAGATCGGTGGCCGTCTGGCGCAGATATTTCAGCTGTTCGGCAAGATTGGGATCATCCGGCGCAACTTCACCCACACAACGCCAGCCATTCGAAGCCCGCAAAAGCAGTCGAATGCCGTCGTGGCTAAGGATAAGGGCGAAACTGGGCTTCATCCTGTTAGTCTATCACATGCTTCCTGTCGGGCAGTAGCCGCCCGTTGTATGGCGCAGCCTACAGCAGGAATTCGCCGAGTGAAAGTCTGTCGACACCAAGAAAACTTGCAACTTCGCCCTGAAAAGGGGACCAATGCGGGCATAATTTTGCGGAGGTTTAGATGCGCCTGCTATTTGTTTCGTTCCTTACACTTATCCTAAGCCTGCCAGCGCAGGCTGACGAGGTTGGTGGTCGCATCAGCGTAACCGGGCAGGGCCACGTCGATATGACACCGGATATGGCGACGATCTCGCTTGGTGTTGCATCGCAGGCCCGCACTGCCGCCGAGGCGCTTAGCACCAATTCAAAAGCAATTGCCGCGGTTCTGGCCAAGGTAAGCGGGGCAGGCATAGCGGCGCGCGATGTGCAGACAAGTGGCCTGTCCCTGTCGCCGGTCTGGTCGAACCGTTCAAATTCCAACACCCGCCCAAGCGTTATCGGCTTTGTCGCCCGTAATCAGGTTACCGTGCGGGTGCGCGCACTTGCCAGTCTTGGCGATGTTCTGGATCAGGTGGTCAAAAGCGGGGCCAATGAATTTAACGGCCTGACCTTTGGCCTGCAGGACCCGCAGCCGACACGTGATGGTGCGTTAAAGAATGCCGTCGCCGATGCATTGCGCAAAGCAACCCTGCTGGCTGACGCGGCGGGCGTAACACTGGGTCCGCTGATTGATCTGAACGAAAACGTTGGTGGTTCGCCGCAACCGATGGTCGTGCGCGAAATGGCCACGATGCAGGCACTGCCGATCGCTCAGGGAGAGGTTTCAACCCGCGCCACAGTCTCGATGGTATTTGGGATTACTGAATAAGCCGGGACGGGCATGAACCTGCCCCGGCCAATTGTCAGGACGTGGCTTTGGTCAGCGCCTGATCCAGATCCGCGATCAGATCATCCGCGTCCTCAATACCGATTGACAGGCGCACCGAATCTGGTGCTGCTCCGGCAGCTTCCTGCTGCTCAGCCGTCAGCTGGCGGTGCGTGGTTGAGGCAGAGTGAATGATCAGCGAACGTGCATCGCCAAGGTTGGCCACATGGCTGAAAATTTCAACACTGTCGACCAGCTTTACGCAGGCTTCATAGCCGCCCTTGATCGAGAAGGTGAACAAAGCCCCCGCACCGCGCGGGCAGATTTTTTCGACCCGGTCATAATATGGCGACGAGGGCAGGCCCGCATAGGTCACCTTGGTCACACGCGGATCATTTTCCAGCCATTTAGAGATTTTCTGCGCGTTGGCCACATGGCGCTGCATGCGAAGCGACAGGGTTTCGATCCCCATCAGCGTGTAATGCGCCGCCTGCGGGTTCATCGTCATGCCCAGATCACGCAGCCCGATAGCGATGCCATGGAACGTAAAGGCCAGCGGGCCGAATGTTTCGTGAAATTTCAGCCCGTGGTATGCCGGTTCAGGTTGTGACAGGGACGGGAACTTGTCCGATGCGGACCAGTCAAAATGCCCGCTATCCACCACCGCGCCGCCGGTGACGGTGCCGTTGCCGGTCAGGTATTTCGTTGTTGAATGCACAACCAGTGCGGCGCCGTGTTCAAACGGGCGGCAAAGATAGGG
>Ga0209344_10004878_pt1 | contig 11968 bp, 11 predicted proteins | sample Cruoilmetagenom6_FD_187293 | JGI IMG/M metagenome (GOLD analysis project Ga0209344, IMG submission 187293) | Oil polluted marine microbial communities from Coal Oil Point, Santa Barbara, California, USA - Santa Barbara Oil Seep Sample 6 (SPAdes)... | ecosystem: Environmental > Aquatic > Marine...
TGTTCCGGCACAGTATCGAGCAATCGTATGAGCCTCACTAATCTTTGTTATTTTAGAAACCTCTATTTTCTGCTTTCCATCTTTACTGAGCAATGCTCCTTTAAAATGTACTTCTTCATCTTTTATATAGGCATACCCTCCAATTGGTGATGTACAGCCTCCTTCTAAGACATTTAAGAAATCGCGTTCAATGGTTGTACACAATTTGGTTTCTTCATTATTCAATTTAGCCGCTGCTTCGATGGCATATTCATTTTCTGCCAAAGCTGTAATCATTATCGCACCTTGAGCCGGTGCAGGAATCATCCAATTTAAATTAACACTCGTTTCCGGCGTTAATTTTATACGATTTAATCCTGCGGCAGCGAAAATAGCACCATTCAATTCTTCATTATCTTCAAGCTTTCTTAAGCGCGTATTGACGTTTCCGCGTAAGCCAACAATTGTATGTGTAGGGTAACGATGCAGCCATTGTGCTTTTCGACGTAAACTGCCTGTGGCAATTGTTGCATCTTTTAAAGACATAAACTCTTCATTGTCTTTAAAAACCAACATATCGTTATGATTACCACGCTTTAAAACTGATGCCTGTACAATACCTTTTGGCAGTACAGTTGGAACATCTTTTAAAGAATGTACCGCAATATCAATATCATTATTTAAGAGTGCTATATCTAAATTTCTGGTAAAAATACCTGTGATACCCAGTTCGTACAGAGGTTTATCAAGTACTAAATCTCCAGTAGCTTTTATTGGTACAATTTCTGTCTCATATCCTAATTCTTCTAATTGACGTTTGACACTATTCGCCTGCCATAAAGCCAACTCGCTATCACGAGTTCCTATTCTTATGATGTTACTCATTAACTATTGTTGGTTTCTAAGTGAAAAATTGTTGAAATAAGCTCAATACTTTCATTAGAAAATTTATCCTCTTCCTTTAAATGATTGGCAAAATGTTTCGTTATTTTTTGGATGATTCTATCAGATAAGATATCAGCTTGGTCTTCATTAAAATCAAGTTGCTTTTTCCGTTGGTAGTCAATCTCTTCAGACTTTATCTCTAGTAATTTTTGCTTTAATGCCTTGATTGTTGGCGCATATTTTCTTGTTTCTAACCAGGCCGTAAACTCCACTTTTACCTCTTCAATAATCATTTCTGCCTTAGGCATTTGAGCTTCTCTTTTTTTGATAGTATGATCAGTAATCTGCGAAAGGTCATCTAAATGAACCAAGGAAACTCTATCTAATTCAGTAACATCAATTGCTACATTCTTGGGAATTGATAAATCTAGAATCAATAATTCTTTATCAGAATAAATAAGATCTTTTGAAATTGTTGGGTTTTTAGCACCGGTTGCTACTATTAAAACATCAGCTTTCCGGATTTCTTCCTGTAAATCACCATAGTTTTTTACAATCAAATTGAATTTACCTGCAATTCTTTCGGCTTTGTCTTTTGTGCGATTTATTAAGGTAATATGATTATTTTGCGTATGTTTTACAAGATTATCACAAGTATTCCTTCCAATTTTACCTGTACCAAATAGTAAAATATTCTTTTCAGATACATCCTTAATATTATTTAATATATATTGAACTGAGGCGAAAGCTACTGAGGTTGCGCCCGAGGAAATTTCTGTCTCCGTTTTGATTCGCTTGCTTGCTTGAATCACCGCATTTACCAAGCGTTCTAAAAACATATTAATCAGACCAAACTTTTTTGACAATTGAAAACTCTGCTTTAGTTGACTAATAATTTCGAAATCACCTAAAATCTGACTATCCAAACCACTACCAACTCTAAACAAATGTGCAATTGCCTCATTGTTTTTATAAACATAAGCAACTCTATTAAACTCCTCAACAGAACCCATGGTATTATCACAAAGTAATTGAATAAGTTGGTAAGGATGCTCGGCAAAACCGAAAATTTCTGTGCGATTACAGGTTGAAATTGCGATCACTTCATTCACTCCATTGTCAACAGCCTGCTGCAAAATCCTCTTCTTTGTTGTAAGATCTATAGAGAACTTACCCCTTACTTCTGCATTTGCTTTTTTATAACTTAAGCCAATACAGTAAAATGTGTTATGTTTTGAAATGTTATAACGCTTCATATAATACCTGATAATAAAGCAAAAATATTATTAGTATGACTAGAAAAATAACGCTGAAAGAACTTTTTATAACGGTATCGGTTTTTTTAGTAATTTTAACATCGAAAAATGATATTTATCATATTTTTGTAGCAATATCATCAATTTTTAGTTATTTTATTTAGAACTATTCTAAATAGATGTTATAATTTTAACTATGCAATCAGGTTTAAAAAGTATCGCTCAAGGTTCAATTGAAGAAATTCAAATTGAAGAAGGTTTTTATATTCTTAAAATATTAAACGAAAGCGATGAGAACCAACAAGTAATTCGAGAAATTGATAGTAGTTATATTCAATTTCATTATTGCCTGAAAGGTGCCTCAAAGTTCATTTTCAATAATAGTAATTATACTTTTGATGTTCTGGAGGAACATGCATTGCTATTGTACAATCCACAAAGAGATTTACCTTTAAATCTAGAATTAAAACCAAAATCTTGGATGGTTTCTTTATTGATCTCTATCCAAAAATTTCATTCCTTATTTTCTCAGGAAGCTGATTTTATTCATTTTATAAGTGATGAAAATAAAGATAAAAAATACTACGATAACAAAGCTATATCACCAACTATGGCTATTGTGCTAAATCAAATGCTGAATTATAATTTACATAGTTCAATAAAAAAATTATATTTAAAAGGAAAGGCCTTTGAGTTGTTAAGTCTTTATTTTAATAGAAGCGAAGATACTGACATCGAGCAATGTCCATTTTTAGTTGACGAACAAAACGTATTAAAAATTAGAAAGGCAAAAGACATAATTATTTCCAGAATGACTGAGCCTCCAGGTTTACAGGAATTGGCCAACGAAATAGGTTTGAGTTTAAAGAAATTAAAAGATGGCTTTAAACAAATTTATGGTGATTCTGTTTTTAGCTTTTTATTTGATTACAAAATGGAAGTTGCACGAAAATTGTTAGAAAGCAATCAACATAATGTAAATGAAGTTGGTCATAAAGTAGGTTATAGTACTTCAAGTCATTTTATAGCTGCGTTTAAGAAAAAATACGGCACAACACCTAAAAAATATATTGCTAATAAATAAGATATCGGATATTGAATTAATTTAATTCATACCTAAAAAAACATCTGAAACGAGCAAGTCACTAATTTGATTTTGTAAAATACTAATCTACATACCTAAACAACTTATTATTATATTTTTTTAACTAATAGTTGTATTTTTGTAGTCCATAATTTTTTAAATGAAAAAAGGAATATTACTAGTAAACTTAGGTTCACCAGACAGTACAAAAACAAAAGATGTTCGAAAGTATTTAGATGAATTTTTAATGGATGAGCGAGTGATCGATATTCCTTATTGGAAACGTTACTTACTTATTAAAGGAATCATTTTAAACGTAAGACCAAAAAAATCTGCAGCAGCGTATAAAAAAATATGGTGGGATGAAGGCTCACCTTTAGTTGTTATATCTGAACGTTTTACAAAAAAAGTAGCAGCAAAATTAGATATTCCTGTGACCCTTGGTATGCGTTATGGCTCGATGAGTATTAAAAATGCTATTCAAGAATTACATGAACAAGGTGTTGAGGAGACTTTATTAATTCCGTTATACCCGCATTTCGCCATGTCTTCCTATGAAACCGTTGTTGAAAAGGCAAAAGAAGTGAATCGCAGAGATTTTCCGAATATGAAGATAAATTCGTTGCCTGTATTTTATAATGAACCAGGTTATATCAAAGCCATGTGTAATAATATTAAAAATCACCTTAACGGATTTGATTACGACCATTTACTATTTTCATATCACGGTATACCGGAAAGACATATATTTAAATCAGATACAACAAAATCGCATTGTAAATTGGATAAAAGTTGTTGTACAACTCCTTCAAAAGCACACAGTACTTGTTATAAACATCAATGCCTTGAAACAACGCGACAAATTGTGGAGCAATTAGACTTGAAAGAAGGCACGTATAGCAATTCTTTTCAGTCTCGTCTTTTAAAGGACCCATGGCTAAGACCATATACCGATTTTGAGTTAGAAAAATTTCCCAAAGAGGGGAAAAAGAAATTAGCAGTTGTAACTCCTGCCTTTGTAGCGGATTGTTTAGAGACCTTAGAAGAAATTGCTATGGAAGGAAAAGATGAATTTTTAAAAGCCGGAGGTGAATCATATAAACACATCCCGTGTATGAATGATAATGATGAATGGGTAGATGTTATGTGTAATTGGATAGAAGAATGGAAAGAAAAACAAATAGTACATTAAAATGGATTTTTTTTACTTAAAAGCGTTACATATAATTTTTATTACTACCTGGTTCGCAGGATTATTTTATATTATTCGTTTGTTTATTTATTATGCTGAAGCGGAAGATAAGCCCGGCCCTGATAAACAAATTCTACAAAAGCAGTATAAATTGATGAGTAAACGCTTGTGGTATATTATTACATGGCCATCTGCATTTTTAGCAAGTATTTTTGGTTTTTGGATACTCTATCAAAATCCTGTTTACTTAGAAATGCCCTGGATGCATTTTAAATTGGGTTTTGTTTTTTTACTTTATTTATATCATTGGTCTTGCCAAATAATGTATAATCAAATTCAAAAAAAAGGCTATTTAAAATATTCATCTTTTGCTTTGCGGATTTGGAACGAGGTTGCCACTATTATCTTATTTGCATGTGTGTTTTTGGTTGTGCTAAAAAATACATTAGGATGGATCTTTGGAGTTGTAGGAATTGTAAGTATTTCTGTACTATTAATGCTTGGTATTAAATTGTACAAAAGAATACGTGATAAAAATAGTTGGGATAACAGTAAGTAATTTTGTTTGTTTCTTATCGTATTTTCAGCGAACTTCGCTTACTTATGCTGAATCTGACTACCGACAGGCAGGCATGTTTCAGTATCAGTTGAATCTAGAGGATTCTTTTGTTCTTATTTCGATTATTAATTTTAACTTCAATAAGTAATATTATGAAAAAGAATATCACAATATTTGCGCTCTTTAGCTTAATTGCATTTAGTAGCTTAGCACAGGAATTTCGCGGACTTGACAAAAGTCCAATGGACAGATCTTATTTACCAGACCATTTTGCTCACGACAGAAAATTTGCTCCTGAAAGAAAGCTAGGCGAAGCCCCAATTATCAGAGTTGATTATAGCAGGCCTCAAAAAAAAGGAAGAGAAGTTTTTGGCGGTTTGGTTAAATTGAATGAGGTATGGCGTCTTGGTGCTAATGAAGCCACAGAGATAAAGGTTTATAAAGACATAAATATTGGTGGCAAAGCTCTTAAAATGGGTACTTATTCTATGTTTGCTATTCCAACCAAAGATAATTGGATAATAATATTTAGTTCTGACCTAGATTATTGGGGACATTACAGTTACAACAAAGATCATGATGTATTAAGAGTTGAGACTCCAGTAATAGAAAATACGGAACTAGTTGAGGAATTCTCCATACAATTTAAAGGTTTAGAAGAAGGGAAAGCTGTTATGTACATTGCATGGGACATGGTAAGAGTTGAGCTAGCAGTAAGCTATTGATTAAATTATATAAAAGAATTCGTACTAAAAAAGTTAGGGTAACAATAGGTAATTTACTTTTTTATTAAGGTATTTTCAGCGACCTTCGTTTACCTGTACTGAACCTGTCGGCAGGCAGGTTTCTTTCAGTATTGAAACGGTTCCATTTCTTTACCTTGGAAGCATATTATAATAGTAAAACAAAAAAAATGAAACAGTATATCAACTACATAGCACCTATTCTACTGGTATTTTTCTCCAATCAGGTCGTAGCACAAAATGTTGGCGACATACTTCCTGAATGGACCCATGGAACTCTGGACATACACGAAATAAGCACTGGAAGAGGGTCGTCTACATTTATTATAATGCCTGATGGCACTACCATGCTATACGATGCAGGTGAAGTTACCGAAATTACAGATGCCAAGAGAATTCCTAGGTACGTAGAAATAAAACCCGATTCTACAAGAGCTGCCGGTGAATGGATTACCCGTTATATTGAACGATTGATAAAACAAACTCCTTTGCGCCAAATTGATTATGCACTAATTTCCCATTTTCATTGGGATCACATGGGGCAGATCACAGAGAATTCACCCCAATCTAAGTATGGTCTCTACAAACAGGCTGGCATCACCAGAATTGCGGAGCAAATTCCTATAAAAACTATTTTAGATCGGGGATGGCCGGAATATAATTATCCGACGGAACAAAGCAATCCCACAATACTCAATTACAGAGCTTTTCTTAATTCCCAAATTGAAAGTAATAAAATGAAGGTTGAGAAGTTTAAATCTGGGAGCAATGAGCAAATTGTTTTGCAATATAAATCCAAAGACTATCCGGAATTTGAAGTAAGAAACGTTGCAGTAAATGGCGAGGTTTGGACGGGAGTAAGCAATGTGACACGTAGCCATTATCCACCACTTGATGATCTTGAAAAAGAAAACTATCCAGATGAAAACATGTGTAGTATGGCCCTGCGGCTTAGCTATGGTAAGTTTGACTATTTTACAGGTGGTGATATCCGCGGTATCCCTCGTATAGGTGGGGCTAATTGGCAAGATATTGAAACCCCCATTGCTAAGGCAATCGGACCTGTTGAAGTCAGCCTACTCAACCACCATGGCTATATAGATTCTCAAAATGCTTTTTTCGTGAGCACCCTACGTCCTCAAGTGTGGCTAATTTCTGTATGGGATTCAGCCCATCCAAGCCCAATGGTGTATAAACGATTGATCTCTGAAAAACTTTATCCTGGCCCGCGCGATATTTTTTCTACCGGAATGCATGAAGCAAACAAATTAGTGGCTGTCGGGCTTGATAAATTAGCCAGCGATCAGGGGCATATTGTCCTCCGTGTTGCATCTGGCGGAGATACTTTTCAGGTCATAGTTCTGGATGATAATGCGGAAAATAATAAAATAAAATCGATCCACGGCCCATATATTTGTCGATAAACTATATCACAAAACGTTACGCTTGCAATTACATGTTAAACATAGTCTATTAAAATCCCCAGCAAATGATAAAATGAGTATGCTAACAGCGTATTTACCAAATACAATTTTACCTGATATTAGCTACCAAAGCACATACTCATTTTAGCTTGGTAAAAAAGTATAACTCAAAAATTATTAAGAATTTTTCAGACTAATTTTCAAAAGGAATTCTATTTAAAATACTTCGGCCTAAAGTAACTTCGTCGGCATATTCCAGTTCGTCACCAACTGAAATCCCTCGTGCAATGGTGGATACTTTAATATCTAAATCTTCAATTTGTCTATAGATATAAAAATTTGTTGTGTCGCCTTCCATTGTTGAACTGAGTGCAAAAATAATTTCTTTTATAGTTCCGCTTCTGGCTTTATTTATTAAACTTTCAATCGTCAAATTTTGAGGACCAATTCCGTCAATGGGTGATATTTTTCCGCCAAGTACATGATACATCCCTCTAAACTGTGAAGTGCTTTCTATAGCCATCACATCACGAATATCTTCAACAACACAAATGAGCGCATCGTTTCTGTTCTTATTAGCACATATTTCACAAATTGAAACATCAGAAATATTATGACACTTTTCACACAATTTTACCTCATTACGCAATTGATCTAACGCTTTAACCAGGTGCCCTGTTTGCTCTTTGGGCTGCTTTAATAAGTGCAATACCAATCGTAGTGCTGTTCGCTTACCGATTCCCGGTAATTGAGACACTTCATTAACAGCATTTTCTAATAATTTAGAAGAAAAATTCATAGTGGCAAATGTACAATTTTTGATTGATTGTCAACTCGAGCTCATTAGAAAAGTCTTAAAAAGATTTCGTCTATGCTCACCTTGACATTTTAGTTATTTATAAATCTAAAAAAACTATCTTAGCTTTATATATTTAATAACAAATCTTGTATCATCTACCGTAATTCTTAAATACGCAAATGCAGCCAATTCATATAATATCACTTATACTTATCTATTTTGCAATCTTAATTTTAATATCTTATCTAACAGGAAAAGATGATAGCAATGAGGTGTTTTTCAAAGCCGAACGAAAATCACCATGGTATGTTGTAGCATTTGGAATGGTTGGTGCCTCATTATCAGGAGTAACATTTATTTCAGTTCCGGGTTGGGTAGATGCTACTCAATTTAGCTATATGCAAATTGTATTTGGTTATGTAGTGGGTTATTTTGTTGTAGCTTATGTATTAATGCCTGTGTATTATAGATTAAATGTAACATCAATTTATCAATATTTAGATGATCGCTATGGAGTGGTAAGTTATAAAACGGGAGCCACTTTTTTCTTTATATCAAGAGTATTAGGAGCTGCTTTCAGATTGTTTTTGGTAGCTTCAGTATTACAATATTTTGTATTTGATAGTTGGGGAGTTCCCTTTGAAATAACCGTCACATTATCTGTATTATTGATCTGGATATACACATTTAGAGGCGGCATTAAAACAATTGTTTGGACAGACACTTTACAAACATTCTTTATGATAGCCTCGTGTTTTGTAGCAATCTATTTTATTATCGACAAATTAGACTGGTCATTTGGCGAATTTTTAGCGTCAAGCGAGCTAAAAACATATAGTAAAACATTCTTTTTTGACGATATTTTAGAAAAAAATCATTTTATAAAATCGTTCATAGGCGGTATGTTCGTGACAATTTGTATGACAGGATTGGATCAAGATATGATGCAAAAAAATCTAACCTGTAAAAACTTAAAAGATGCTCAAAAAAATATGGTGTCGTTTAGTCTGGTGTTAATAGTAGTTACATTTATTTTTATGTTATTAGGAGCCTTATTATTTATTTATGCCGATAAATTCGGAATCATGACACCCGTTGTTGATGGTCAGGCAAAAACAGATCTATTATTCCCTGAAGTTGCTTTAAATGGTAATCTAGGGTTAGGTATAGGTATTGTTTTTATACTTGGATTGATTGCCGCGGCATATAGTAGTGCCGATAGTGCACTTACCTCATTAACTACTTCATTTTGTATTGATTTTTTAAGTATTGAACAAAAAGAAAAAAGTGCACAAAAAGGAATTCGGAAAAAGGTTCATGTTGCCATGAGCATTATGCTTATCGTTGTCATTATTATTTTTAAATATGTTTTAGAAGATAATGTTATAAGTAGTTTATTAACTGTAGCATCTTATACCTACGGCCCTCTTTTGGGTCTGTTTGCCTTTGGTATTTTTACAAAAATTACCATAAAAGATTCTTATGTATGGATTGTAGCCATCCTTTCTGTGGTATTTACCTTTATCATTAATAAATATTCTTCTGTATGGTTTGGAGGTTATATTTTTGGATTTGAATTACTTGGCCTTAACGGATTAATCACTTTTTTTGGATTACTTTTATTGAGGAAAAAATAAAATGGAAAAAGACTTAAGCAATCATAGAAAAAATTACAATAAAGATGCTTTATTAGAAACGAATACTCCTGAAAATCCGATGGAATTGTTTCGAGATTGGTTTTTAACAGCAGACGCTTCAGAGTTTGTACATGAAGCAAACGCCATGAATATTGCTACTATCGGTTTAGATGGTTTCCCGAAAAACAGAACGGTTTTACTTAAAAAATTTACATGGGAAGGTTTTATTTTTTATACGAATTACAACTCGGAAAAAGGCAAGGCGATAGCCAAGAACAATGCTGTTTGCTTAACTTTTTTTTGGCAAGGTTTTGAAAGACAAATAATTATAAAAGGAAATGCAGAAATATTAGCTGAAAATTTATCAGATGGATATTTCGAATCTCGTCCGGATGGAAGTAAATTAGGTGCTTGGGCATCACATCAAAGTGAAGTTGTAAGCTCTCGTGAGGAGCTTGATAATAGATTAAAGTCTTATGAAGAAAAATTCCGCGACAGCGAAATACCGCGACCAGAATATTGGGGTGGATACTTGGTAAAACCAATATCAATTGAATTTTGGCAAGGTAGACCAAATAGAATGCATGATAGGATTCGTTATGAATTAACAGAAGACTACAATTGGAAAAAAGTTCGATTATCACCTTAAAACTTACTTTAAAAACATTTATATTTGGAAGTAATACTAAAATTAGATTATCGCTAAATTCATGAAAACACTTTATATTGTTCGTCACGCCAAATCATCATGGGAATATCAAGGAATAAAAGATATTGATAGACCTTTAAAGAAACGAGGGATTAACGATGCTTATTTAGTATCTGGAGTCATTCAAAAAAAAGTTGAGACTCCTAATCTTTTTGTGTCTAGCTGTGCCAATAGAGCTTTACACACTGCAATGATTTTTAGTTATACATTTAATTTCCCGTTGACCAATGTTAAAATTCGTAAAGAGTTATATAGCTTTAGTGACGGTTATTTAATTAAAACTGTAAAGGCATTTGATGACGGGTTTGAATCTGCAATTGTGTTTAGCCATGATCATGGTATCAATACATTTGTAAACAAATTTGGAGACAAGTTTATCTCACATGTTCCTACATGTGGCGTTATTGGAATTAAATTTAAAGATAAACATTGGAAAAACATTAAAAAAGGCGAAACCTTCTTAGTTGAATTCCCTAAACATCATAAAATAGCTTAAGAAAAGTAAATTTTGGAAATAAAGAAATATGCGGCAATTGATATAGGATCTAATGCTATTAGGCTCTTGATTGCCAACATAATTATTTTAAAAAATGAAGATATACAATATAGAAAATCTTCTTTGGTTCGTGTGCCTATCCGTTTAGGTGCTGATGCTTTTGTTAAAGGAATTATTAGCGATGACAATAAAGGTCGAATGATTGACGCTCTTGAAGCCTTTAAACTACTAATGAAAGTGCATAAAGTAGAAAAATACAAGGCTTGTGCAACTTCCGCAATGAGGGAGGCTACAAATGGTAGTGCAATTGCTGAAGAAATTTTTGAAAAAACCGGAGTTAAAATATCAATAATTGACGGTAAAGAAGAAGCAGCAATTATTTCTTCGACCGACCTGAATGAGTTGATACAAAGTGATCAAGCTTATTTATATGTTGATGTTGGCGGCGGTAGTACGGAGTTTACTATCTTTTTTAACGGAAAAATTATTAGCTCAAAATCTTTCGGAATGGGTACTGTACGTTTACTCAACAATACTAAAGAGGAAAATAAAATTATTTTTAATGAAGTAGAAGTTTGGATAAAACAGCGTACAAAAAACCTTGGAAATATTTCTCTTATCGGATCAGGAGGTAATATCAATAAACTTTTTAAAATGTCAGGTAGAATCATAGGAAAACCTCTTTCATATATCTTTCTGAACGCACAGTATAAATTTTTAAAGAATATGAGTTATGAAGAACGCATAACAGAACTAAGTCTAAATCCTGACAGAGCTGATGTTATTATACCAGCAACAAAAATTTATTTAAGCGCTATGAAATGGAGCGGAGCTAACAAGTTATTTGTTCCTAAAATTGGATTAGCTGATGGGATTATCAAAAGTTTAAGTAAAGAAAATCTAGAATAAAAAAAGCCATTGTAAAAAGCACCATATATTGCTAACCAAAACATTATGTAGTATTGCTTATTTAATTTTACAATGGCTCACCTCAAATTTAATTTTCAGTAATAAAAGACAAGGTATCTTCTAAAACCTCATCATTCCAAAGCATTCTGTAATGCCCAATTTTGTCATATGTTTTTAACTCTGAATTAGTGTGATTTGCTTTCATTATTTCTTCTGAATAACGATAAGGCAATATTTTATCAGCTCTGTCATGCACCGACAACAGCCTGGTAAATGAAATGCTTTTTAATTTGTCC
>Ga0209344_10004881_pt1 | contig 11955 bp, 11 predicted proteins | sample Cruoilmetagenom6_FD_187293 | JGI IMG/M metagenome (GOLD analysis project Ga0209344, IMG submission 187293) | Oil polluted marine microbial communities from Coal Oil Point, Santa Barbara, California, USA - Santa Barbara Oil Seep Sample 6 (SPAdes)... | ecosystem: Environmental > Aquatic > Marine...
TAAGCTGAGTTATAATCTCTCGGCATCGGGATGTGGCGCAGTCCGGTAGCGCGCGCCGTTCGGGTCGGCGAGGCCGTGGGTTCGAATCCCTCCATCCCGACACATAAAAACCGCTGGAATTTACCAGCGGTTTTGTTATATCTGATATAGGATTGGATCCTTTGAAATCAAATAAGGACGAAGTCCAAATAAAAGGACTTCGTCCTTTAATATTTCTCTTAAAATAGTTCCCCATTCTGAGCAGATAGCGGCTGATAGGAAGGCTCTGGCTGATGGGTTCTAACAGCCGGTTTTGGAGATGGACGGTAACCTGGAGTGGGTTTCTTGCGGCTTGAAACAGGCGCTTTACGCGTTGAGGGGGAAAACTCCACACGCAATTGCTCCTTGCCAAAGTAGCGTTCACCAGCTACCGAGAAGAGGCCAATGATCAAGACCCGAAGAAGCCAGATCATGACTGCTACGAAGATCGGCACGATCTTGAGGAGGGTCTGTCTGGCTATTACAGCATTGCCCAAGGTCTCATGATTGGCAATGGCGATTGAAACCCCCCACCAGGTCAATAAAGCGTTCATTGTTGCCGCGATCAACCAGGCGGCAAACAGATACCAGCTTTCAGTTTGCTCCCCAAATTTGCCTTCTGGTGTGAATAAGCGTGCAATCCCGGCAAAGTCGATGCCGCAGAATGCGATAGCCAGGATAGTCGCCCAGCGTACACCCCAAAAGCGCAGATCTCCTAGTAGATCGACAAGCGCAAAATCTGTCGTGCTGAAGTTGAAGATCTCAAAGGCAACCAAGGCCGTAATGATCAAGAGCCCAAAAACGACGCCTTTCTTGATCTGAACACGTTCTGGTAAAAAAGGAATGCTGTTAGCGGACATGCGTACCTCCCGTTATGAGGAAAAATCAGGGCTAAATGTTTTATCGACCACAGTATAGAACGTTTGTTCTACTTTGTCAAGGCTCAATTTTCCCTCCTTCCCCTGCTCTTTTCTCTGGTAGAATAGCCCTGTATGTCAGAAATCATTCCCTCAGGAAAATAGAAACTTATGAAAGCAGAACAATCCTTTGCCACCTGGGTGGAAGTGGATCTCAAAGCCCTTAAAAACAATATCAAGATCATCCGAAAGGAAACTGCCGTCCCTGTAATGGCCGTGGTGAAAGCTAATGGCTATGGACACGGGTTCATGCCAATCACCAGGACCGCAGAAGAAGCCGGTGTAGATTGGTTCGGCGTTGCCCGACCCCGAATGGCCCTCAAAATGCGAGAAGGCGGCATAAAAAGCAATATCCTGGTTTTGGGATATATCGCTCCGGAACAGATTGAACAGATGATATGCCTGGATGTGTCACTAACTGTCTGGACCAAGGAACACATCAGCCTGGCAAAAAAAGCTGCTGCTAATTGCCAGAGAACAGCCCGGGTTCATCTGTTGGTAGACAGCGGTATGGGGCGCTTGGGATGCCATCCGGAAGATACGCTTAAGCTTGCTCGCCTTGTTGAAAATACAGATCGAGTTGAACTTGAAGGTCTATTTTCACATCTGGCCAAAGCGGATGAATCTGACCCAGAACCTACTAGGAAGCAAGAACAGGTATTTCACAAAACTATCAATATTCTTGACGATCAAAAATTACTGCCCGGCATCGTTCATATGGCAAACTCCGCGGGCACCCTGGCTCATCCTGAAACTCGGTTTCAGCTGGTCCGACCCGGCCTTATCATATACGGATTATCACCTTCTTCTGATGTCCAGCTGCCGGCCGGCATAGAGCCAATCCTGAGCTGGAAATCTGTGCTTGCCAGCATGAAAGAACTGCCCCCTGACCACGGTGTCAGTTACGGACACACTTATGTGACTACCAATAAAGAATTGATCGGAGTGATCCCTGTTGGATATGCTGATGGCTACCGCAGGATCCCCGGGAACTCAGTTCTGATCAATGGCGTCAAAGCCCCAATTATAGGCAGAGTTTGCATGGATCAATTTATGGTGAAACTGGAGAATGTTCCCAATCCGCAGATAGGTGACGAAGTCGTTTTAATCGGAAAACAGGGTACCGAGGAAATCAGCGCAAACGACCTGGCTCGAGTATGGCAGACCATCAACTATGAAGTCACTTGCGGCATAGGTGCCCGGGTTCCACGGGTTTACCCGGAAGACTAGAAATTACTTTCCCCCCATTCCTAAATTTAAGATTGATTTGGCTGAGTTGGATAGGATTGCTGTTCCAGCGGCAGCACCACATGAAACTCGCTACCTGGCAGGTGATCAGCATCCTTTTGCATTCTCTCAACCCAAACCCGGCCATTATGAGCTTCAATAATGCTGCGAACAATGGCCAATTCCTCTCCGGGTTTTTCCTCTCCGGCGGCCAACTCATCCAGAAGGGAAAAATCTGCCAACATGGGATTCATCCGTTCCTGGAAGAAACGGTCTTTGGCTTCAGAATCTATACCAATACCTGTATCACAGACCACAATTTCTGCGCCCTCCCATTTCAACACATCCGACCGAGGTGGAATGTGCCTGCCTGTGATAGTGATCTTCCCCCCACTCGGCGTGTGGGTCATAGCATAATTGATCAGGATTTCGAAGACTTTCTTAAGGGCTTGACTATCCCCGTAAACTGGAGGGATCTCACCCAGGTTATCATGCGAGAGAGTGATCTTCCGTGCTCTCACCTGTCCTCCCAGATCTCGGCAAACTGAATCTACCAGAGTATAAAGAGATAGCGGCGTAGTATCGATATTCAGGTTCTTCGGTTGGATATTTGCCGTATCGATCATGTTCTCAATAATATTCTGCAGCTTATCAGAACCGGACACTATCCCTTTAACCAGCTCGTTATAATAATCATCTTCCATCAAATTTTCATCATTTGCCAGTAGTTGAGAATATCCAGTAACTACTGTCAGCGGAGAGCGCAATTCATGGGCTTTAATGCTGATGATATCGGATGATGATTTCTTGATCTGTTCGATCTTGTCCAGGGCAGTATTTTGTGAAGCTTTGGCTCGCCTCAATTGACTGTCGATCTTGGTCAGACTTTCAACCAAACGAGCATTTTGCAGCGCTACGGATGTTTGGTCTGCCAGGGAAGAAAGCAGTTCCAGTTCCTCATCCGAGAAAGATCCGCCGGATCGTTTCTGGGACAGCGCAAACAATCCGATCCATTCATCTTCAGTGTGAATAGGCACAAGTGCTTCAACATCCAAAGCCTTGATCCAGACCAATACATTTTCAGGAATAGTTTGAAACTTGGGGATGAATTCCAATTCTGATTGTGTCAGCGGACGTTTTTCATCTGCAAGAACTTTGGTGATGGGGCTGTGAGCTGGCAAGAAATCAAGATCAGGCAATGTGATCGTGGTACCCTGAACAGCTTTTAGGTGCCAATTTGGAGGATCCTTGTCAGGTTCCAGTCGGTCAACCAGGAATAATGTCCCTTTTCTCAATTCCAGGGAATCGCAGATCATCTCTATTGTGACCTTAGAAAGCAGTTCGATATCCAGGATGCTGCTGAGAGTTTTACTATAGCTGCGAATCTCCAGGACTCGGGCTCTGTCACTGGAAAGCAATCGATCCAGAACAGATTTAACAAGGCGATTGATGGGCGGGAAAAATATTAATGCCACCAGGGAAAAGAAAACACCGTTGTAAACTGGCTTGTACCAATCGAGTTCAACAAAGTATCCCTCCAGGATCAAAAATCCCAGGGCATAGATCAAGATTATTATTACACCCGTTAAAGTGTATCCTGCTCCCCGGAAAGCCAGGATCTTCAAATCCGGGAGACGATAGGTTAAGACGAGGAAATTCAAGATGATCGTGGTGAATAAAAGCAGGAGACTAGAAACTAATTCATGGCCCAGGATCATTAATACAGTACTGCCGGTATAGAGAATTAACGCGGATGTCCAATAGATCACCCGTTGTTGGACTACACTCCGATCTGTTACTCGATATTCTTGAAGTACCTGGATAGAGGAGAGAATCACAAAAAATCCCCAACCCACTGCCTGGATCACAGTTGAAAGAATCGAATGAGAATACCCTTCCTGCTGCTGACCCCAATTGAGATCTCCAGGGAATATACCCATTGCATCAGAAACGATCGCAACCCCAATAATAACCAGAGAGATAACTAACCAGACCCAACCAGGATTTTCGGTCCTGAATACCGCTGACGTCAGCCCGAAGATCACACCGCTGAAAAGCAGCATGGCATACAAGGGCAACCTCAACTTGATTCCTTGTCCCAGGAATTCCCACCAATTGAGTTCAGAGCCAAACAGGATAACGGTGATCAACAAGAATAATCCGAGCATGATAACCAGAAGGTAATCAGCTATTTTATAGATACGAAGTTTCTGGATTGCATTGATTATCAGGCTAACGCTATATATAGCGAGACAAATATAGAAGATTGCGGGTATGGTCAGGGTGAAATTCATATGCATTTCTCTTCTTTAGAATAATCGTACTGACACAGCTGCTCCTGCTTCCAATCCTGTGGTGGCAGAAGGTATTTTCACCAGGCCGTCCGCTTTTGCCAGCAGGAAGATCAAGTTACTGCGCCCAAAAATCGGTTCTGCCTTGAAAATCCCTTTTTCATTTATCAAACTTACCGGTATCCAATCCTCCCGACCAGCCAATGATGGGACGTTCATGGTAAGTTTCGCCGGAATAGAAGGTGAGATCTTCCGTTTTTCCAATCCCTGATATGCCTGGATAATCGGCTTTACCAGGATATAAGCTATCACCAAAGCGCTGACTGGATTACCAGGTAAGCCGATCATCACTTTTGGGCCTGCGAGGGCGAAGATCGTCGGTTTTCCGGGCTTGATACTCACCCCATGGACCAGAACACCAGGATCACCAAGCTCATTCATTATATCCGCAGTCAAATCCCTCGAACTGGCAGATGACCCAGCTGTAACGATCAGGTGATCGCATTCACCAAGTCCAATTTTGAAGATTTTCCTTAAATCCTCTCGGTTATCAGGAATGATACCATAATGGATCGCCTCAGCGCCCAACTCACTAATCAAAGCTCCCAGGGTGTAAGAATTGATATCTCTTACCTCTCCCGGTTTGGGTTTTTGATCCGGTGGGATCACTTCATCACCGCTGGATATGATTCCGAATTTGGGCGGGGTAACAGTATTTATTTTAGTTATTCCTAAAGCCAAAAGACCGCCAATATCAGCGGGGCGTAGCCTGGTTCCCCTGTTTATAACGATGCCCCCTTTACGCACATCCTCTCCGATCTCGATCACGTTCTCACCCTCTGCAACTGACCGGAAGATCTCAACCTCTCCGGCTTCCAATGCCTGAGTATCTTCCAGCATTACAACTGCGGTTGCATTTTCTGGCAGCATTCCCCCGGTATGGATCAAAGCACATTCTTTACTAACCAGATCAAACTCAGGCCCAGCGCCCATCAGAACTTCCCCGGACAGTTTCAAATAAGCCGGAAGGGATTCGCTCGCTCCATGGCTGTCACCAGCTTTCAATGCGTAACCATCAACTGTGGATCGCCTGAATTCTGGCAGATCCTGGGGTGATATGATGTCTTCGGCCGTGATCCTTCCCAGAGCTTCTTCGGTTGCTATTTCCTCATTGCTGAGAATAGGCTCAATATGACTGAACAAGAGGGATAAGGCAGCTTCAGGTGAGACTAAAGATAAGAATTCTGGCATAGGTTTAGAGATCCGGGATTATCGGATCCAGACTGTAAATGTGATTAAATAGACTGGTAAAAAGAAATTTGTCAAAGTCAAGAGTGTAATGAGCGGCCAGCGGACAGGAGCGCCGTCCTGCAAACTGGACAAATACCAAATTAGATATCCAGCTACAGGAAGGGTGAAGAATACGGGGAGCATCAACCGGAAAGGCATGCCAAATACCAACGCTAAGCCAAATAACAAAAATCCACTGAGAACCATCAGGTTGTGCAGGTATATCCCTCGCTGCCATCCCAATCGCACCAGCAAAGTTTTCCTGTTTTTCCGAACATCCACAGAATAAGTTTTCAGTCGCAGAACAAGGATCATCGCCAGGTGCAGGGGAAATAGAGGAAAGATACCTAAATATAAGAATCTATGAAATTCACCAGATTGCAGAAGATAACCGATTGCAGGAGGAAGCACTACCAATATGATCGAAGTGAAAAACTCCCCGATCCCGGATTGGTCAAGAGATACTCCCGGGATGATCAGCAGGCTGTATATCAAAAAATAACTGGCCATCACCAGCCCCCCGGAAAGAGATAGATCTCCGTCAATCCCAAGGATCAATGTAAGAACTGCAGCCACTGCCAGGCAAGCTGCCGCTATGTATAATAAGACCTCGTTTTTATTATCGGATTGATCTTGATGGTTTTCTTCAATTCTTTCTTTTCTAACCAACCCCCGGTCAAAAGGTACCTGGAAATAATCTCCCAGAAAATTCAAACCTATAGATAAGGCCAGGAGCCATAACAAACCAATTACTAGTGGAACCAGATCAATTCCAACGCCCAAATAACGGCCGAACCCGACTCCCAGAGTATAAAGGACGATCAGGGTCATCAGGTGCAAGGGCCGAATGTACTGGATCAGATCCAATTTTTTCGTTTCAGTCATCTCTATCTGATTATAACTAGCTTTCAGGGGATGGTAATGGTTTCCTCAAATTCCAATTTAAAATTGATCCATTAGCGGAATAAGTTAAAAAGGAAAAACCACAGATTTGCAGGTCGTTCAGCAAGGCGGCGCACAAAGTAGGGATACCATTCACTGCCATATGGTACATAAACTCGCACCGGATATCCACGATCAATTAAATTCATCTGGATATCCTCCCGAATACCATACAGCAGCTGGAACTCCAACCCGCGTTTACCAAGCCCGATTTTCTCTGCATAATAAAGAGCATGATCCACTCTGGCTTGATCATGAGTAGCGATAGCTGGAATTGGCGGAAAACCTCCATCGGGTGTAACACTGGATTCTATTTCTAGAGAATGATCCAGGAGTAATTCGGTGATCCTGTCAAAGTTCTCATCTACAGAAGTTTTCTTTGGGAATGCAACTGTGCGCGGCTCTTTATATGCCCCTTTGCAGATCCTTACCCTACACGATACAGACATCAATCTTTTAATATCATCCTGGCTGCGTAACAGGCTGGACTGGATCACTATGCCCTCACAGGCTTCGTATCCACTTTTCCTGGTCGAATCAAATAGATCCAGGGTTGCCTGGGTCAATGATGAGTCTTCCATATCGATCCGGATGAAGATGTTCCTTTCTTTAGCGATCTCCAGGATCTTGAGCAAATTCTGACGACAGATTTCCGGATCAAGGACCAACCCGATCTGGCTGAGCTTGACCGATATACCGGAGGGGACTCCTTCCTTCACCAATCGATCCATGATTGAAATGATCTCATCGGCGGCAAGGATCGCCTCTTCAGTAGATGTGACATTCTCTCCCAGGTGATCCAGCGTGGTAAATATTCCCTGATTATTGAGATCTTTGACAACGGCTATTGCTTCATCCAGAGTTTCCCCGGCGACGAACCTTGCCGCTGTCCGCTTTGCGAATCCCCAACCCTGGACAATACTTCTTGCCCAGGCAGCTTGTGATAAATAAGTTAAGACCAATTTCAACATTACAGAGATCCTCCGGACAATTATCCGTTCAGGTTCCTTTAATAGTACCCATATTGAGCCTTATTTTCCATGTCAAATTTACTCCAATAGAGTGCAAAATGTCAGTCATTGATCAAGGACTGATCACCATTCAAGTAAAAATTATTCATCAGCTTCGAGAATGGTTGGAAAATTTTTTGAACCTTGATCTTGAATGAATGAAATATGATAAAATATACGTGAAATTTGGACAAATGTCATGTATAAGGATGGAAATGCTAAAAAAACAATACATTAAGAGTCGAAATTCCTACAAAGTCACTTTTCGTCTCGCTAAACGTGAGCAGCCGGCATACGATGTATCATCCGCGCATCTTGTAGCAGATTTCAATGATTGGAGTTTCACAAACACACCTATGGAAGCTCTCAAGAATGGTGATTTCAAGATCACTGTTGAGCTGGAAGCAGGAAAAACGTATGAGTTCCGTTATCTCCTGAATAAAAAGAAATGGTACAACGAATGGGAAGCGGATGAATATATCCTGGGAGATTTTGGCAAAGATAATTGTGTGGTTGAACTCCCCGAAGCTTAGCCCTGATTAATTTACTATTTCAAATAGCATTATCTGGATCCGTCTTGGTTTTTCCAAGGCGGATTTCCTGTCCAAATAATCACACCCCACCTGATTTGGCATCCACCAGTTCCTGTGATAAACTACCCCAGCAGAAAGACCTTTCCTTTATAGGAGTTATTTTGTGAGAAGACGTACTAGATTATCTGCCTTAAGCTGGCTGGCAATATTTTTTCTGATCGCCGCTGTGTTCTTTTCAGTTCTGCAATTTGTGCGGTTCAGTCGTCTGCGCACGACCTATCCTGGAGGTATGACGATAGCAGAGGTGCCTGTGGGTGGATTGGATCGGCAGGAAGCTGCCCAGCGCCTGCTCGAAGCCTATTCACTGCCTGTTGAGCTTCGTTATGATGATCAGGCTATCCTTTTTGAACCTTCCATATGCGGTTTCGAACTCGATCTGGAAAGCATGCTGGCAGCAGCAGATCTGGAACGGACCAAAGAGTCATTCTGGGTTGGTTTCTGGGATTATCTCTGGGGACGGCAGATATCGAGTCTGGCCATCCCCCTGCGGGCAACTTACTCCGAGTCCCGATTAAGAACCTACCTGGTTGATGAGATCGCCTCTCGATATGACAAACCACCATCTCCTGCGATTCCACAGCCTGGAACCGTGAATTTCGTCGCCGGAACGTACGGTACCGAATTGGATCTTGATACAGCAGTGCTGTTAATAGACACTGCAATGCAGTCAATAAACAGCAGGTCAGTAAACTTACCACGGAGACAATCAAGCCCTCCCAGGCCTTCCCTTCAAAACCTGGAAACGTTGTTAAAACAGACCATTGACCTGACTGGATTCAACGGTATTACGGGTCTGTACATGCTCAATATTAGCACCCTGGAAGAAGTTCATTTTGCCTACCAGGATGGTTATAACATCTCGACCAATCCTGATGTTGCATTCACCACAGCAAGTATTGTAAAAATACCAATCATGACTTCCATCTTCCAGCGCATCAACGAAGACGATGATCCGGAAGCTCTCAACCTGCTGCAAAAGATGATCATTGAATCAGGTAACGACCCTGCAGATTGGGTAATGGAGCGCGTGATCCATACCAGCCTGGCTCCATTAGAGATCACAGAAGACATGAAAAAGCTAGGGTTGGAGAATACTTTCCTGGCCGGGGAATTCGGACTGGGTTCCCCTTTATTGAAAGTCTTTAAGACTCCTGCAAACCAGCGAGAAGACATTTCCACAGATCCAGATCTTTATAACCAGAGCACACCATCAGATATTGGTATGCTACTTGAGGATATCTATTTATGCGCCGATAATGGCCAGGGTACTTTCAAAGCAGTTTTCGGAGAAACGATCACTCAGTCAGAATGCCAGATCATGATCGATTACCTCTCCAAAAATAAAATGCCCTCACTGTTAGAAGCTGGCGTTCCTGATGTCACAGAAGTGGCCCATAAACACGGCTGGGTTACTTATCAAGGCATCATGAAAACCCTGGGCGACGCGGGAATAATTTTCTCCCCCGGCGGCGATTATATCCTCGTTATCTTCCTTTACCATCCCGAGCAGCTTATCTGGGACACAGGATCATCCCTGGTTGGACAACTTTCGGCTGCGATTTATAATTTTTACAATCAAACTCAATAAGAGAAAGAACGGATGAAAAATAAAAGGACTGACTCCCTTTCTAGGGACTCAGTCCTTATTGCAATTCAGGCAAGATCGGTCTATAGATCCCGATCGATGATATACATGCCTAATTTTTCGAGTGAATCTTTTTCGCGGCCTTCAGGAAAATCCTTAAGGCTTTGAACTGCGTTTTCAGCACATTTCCTGGCTTCGTTCAGAGTTTTCTCGATCACGCCACTTTGATTGATCCGTTGGATCAATTTATCAGCTTCTGATTCTGTTGCACTTCCATCCAGGCAAGCCAACAGAACTTCATCTTCAGGATAGGTTTCTCCATAATAGATCGCTGGCAGTGTAGGAGTACCATGGCGCAAATCATTGCCAACTGGTTTGCCAACGCGAGCTTGATCTCCAGTAAAATCAAGGACGTCGTCAACGATCTGGAAAGCTTTTCCAATTTCCTTCCCAAATGCTTCCGCCGGCTGGATGAATTTTCGATCTGCAGGACTGATCAAGGCCGCTGCCTTGGCAGATAAAGCGAATAATGAACCAGTCTTCTCGTATATCCGATGATAATAATCATCCCGGCTGGGCAGATGATTGCGTCCAAAGAGCTGAGAGATCTCACCATTGACGATAATACTCAGCGTTTTCGCAAATAACTTCATCGCTTCCGTATTATCGAGTTCAGCAGCCAGGAGAGCTGCCTGGGCAAAAATATGATCTCCCGTTAATACTGTTGCGGCTGGGGTCCAATGAGAGTTCAAGGTGGGATTACCGCGACGCAGTAAGGCTCCGTCTATCAAATCATCATGGACAAGAGTTGCCGTATGCAGCATTTCAATGGAAGCACTCAGGGAGATCAGCTTATGTTCTTCTGCTCCCAATAATATTCCAATTAGCAGGGTAACGATCGGTCGGATACGCTTCCCACCCGAGTTCATTAGATGTTCAAATGCTGCTGTCAGGTCAGGATGATACCCTTCTGACATTGACATCATTTTTTGATCTACCCTGTTCAATTGATCTTCAAGGTATGTTAAGAAACCAACATTAATCAACTTTCTACTCCCACTGAAATAAACTGGCAGCATTTTCAGTAGTCTGCCTTGCTACCGTCTTAAACGGCAGCTCCTTCACTTCACTTATTTTATCAATAATATACCGAACGTGGGCAGGTTCATTCCGTTTTCCCCGAAACGGCTCCGGTGTCAGAAATGGGCCATCCGTCTCTACTAGCAACCTGGAGATCTCAATCTCCCTGACCACATCTCTCAGCTGATCCGCATTCTTAAAGGTCACCGGACCCGTGATGCCAATAAGAAACCCAATCTTCCGCACCCGTTGGCTTTCATCAATATTGCCGGAGAAACTATGAAGAACTCCGGGGGGATATCCGCGCTCAGAGAAAGTTGGGTTTGCATCAACTACCCAATCCTCCAAAATGGATAAGAGGTCATCAATACAAGTCCTGTCTTCCTCAGACCTGTTCCTGACATGCAAGACCACAGGCAGGTCTACCGCCAAAGCGAGTTTCAGCTGCTCTAAAAGGATTTTCTTTTGGATATCGCGAGGGGTCCTATCCCTGTAATAATCCAATCCGATTTCCCCAATTGCTGCTACTTTTGGATTGCTTGCCAATTCTCTCAGCATTTCTAACGTGTCCAAATTCCAACTCTTACCACTGTTCGGATGAACACCAACTGCAGCGAATAACATTGGATCCGAATCTACCAGGGAAAGAATTTCGTGGCTGGATTCCAAATCAATGGCAGGGACAAGTATCCTGGAAAGGCCAGATTCTCGCGCTCTCTCCAAGATTCCAGCCAAGTCATCTTTATAGTTCTTAAAGTTCAGGTGACAATGGGTATCAGTTAAGTTCACTAATCCTCATCATCGATACCAGCAATCGAAAGTCCATCTTTCAAGATCGCATCAACACGATCTCCATAAGTGGTTTCACAATATACCCTGATGATCGGTTCAGTACCAGAAAAACGGATCAACAACCATCCGCCATCCTCAAGGACAAATTTATATCCATCGATAGTTACAAGTTCTTTGACCTTTAATCCACCAATAGTTTCCGGGTTGGCA
>Ga0209344_10004882_pt1 | contig 11953 bp, 6 predicted proteins | sample Cruoilmetagenom6_FD_187293 | JGI IMG/M metagenome (GOLD analysis project Ga0209344, IMG submission 187293) | Oil polluted marine microbial communities from Coal Oil Point, Santa Barbara, California, USA - Santa Barbara Oil Seep Sample 6 (SPAdes)... | ecosystem: Environmental > Aquatic > Marine >...
AGTCGCGCGACGCACCGAGATCGATCTCCAAGTGCGAGCCCTTCTCGATCGATCTCGGTGCGTCGCGGTCGTGCCTCCGGCACGCCTTGTCGGTCTCAGCTACCGGAATTCCCTCGGAAACCCAGACTAATGCTCGGATATGCGAACCAATTTCGTCGGGAAGAATGAGATCTTTAGGCGATTTCTGACGCAGGCGGAGCCGCAACGCCTTCAGCGCGCCGGCTCCGCCTGAGGGTCGTTTGCGTCTTCGCCCTCCCAATACCGAACAGAATGTGAGCCGGACAATCCATCAGGGACGAACCCCCGATGTCCTCCACACCATCGAGACCGGTCAGGTGTGCCGGAGGCACGTATCTCGGTGAAGTGAGATCGATTGGGAAGTGCCGCACTTCACGATCGATCTCTCGAGCCGAGTCTCATCGGCCCATGGCCGAGGTGGTTGGCCGGTCGGTTGGCGCCGGTGAGAGCTGCCTACTCGAAGTCGCCAGGGAGCCCGATCCGTGAAATCCGCGAAATCCGCGTCCCATTTGTGATGTGCGATGTCTTCGTGGTTGCGGCGTGCGAAGGCGGTTCAGTCCTCCGCCGCGAAATCGGCGAGCCGCACCGGGAGCCGTTTCGCGCCCCACGTGCCGGCCGGGCCGTCGAAGCGTCCAGGGCAGGTGGTGCCGCATGTGCAGCAGCGCCCGTCGTCGGTGAGATTCCACCGGGTGAGCCGGTACCAGTCCCGTCCGATGACGACCTCGCCGCATCCGGAACAGATGGTGCTCCCACCCGCCTCGTCGTGGACATTCCCGGTGTAGGCATGTCGGACGCCGTTGGCCATGGCAATGGTCCTCGCCCGAATCAGCGTTGTCGGGGGTGTGTGCATCACATCCATCATCTTGTAGGCGGGATGAAAGGCGGTGAAGTGCATGGGCACATCGGGGCCGAGGGCGTCGACCACCCAAGTAGTCATCTCGTGGAGTTCGGCATCCGAGTCGTTGAGTCCGGGGATGAGCAGGGTCGTGAGCTCGACCCAGACATCGGTCTCGTTCGCGAGGTGGATCAGGGTTTCCTTGACCGGCTCGAGCTCGCCGCCGCATTGCTTTTGGTAGAAGTCATCGGTGAAGGCTTTGAGATCGACGTTGGCGGCGTCCATGGCGGCGAAGAATTCGACCCGGGGCTCGGCAAGGATCTCACCGGCAGTCACGGCGACGGTGGAGACTCCGGCGGCACGGCAGGCGGCCGCCACATCCACCGCATACTCGAGGAAGATGACAGGGTCGTTATAGGTGAAGGCCACCGAACGACAATCCAGTTCCGCGGCGGCGCGGGCAATCGTCTCGGGTGAGGCTTCATCGGCAAGCGTATCCACCTGCCGCGACTTTGAAATGTCCCAGTTCTGGCAGAATCGGCAGGTGAGGTTGCACCCGGCGGTGCCGAATGAGAGCACGGCGCTGCCCGGGTGGAAGTGGTTGAGGGGCTTCTTCTCGATGGGATCGATGCAGAATCCCGATGACCGGCCGTAGGTGGTCAGGACCAGCTCATCGCCGATGTTCTGTCGGACGAAGCAGAGTCCGCGCTGACCATCCTTGAGTTTGCACAGCCGTGGGCAGAGTTCGCACCGCACGCGGCCGTCTTCGAGCCGGACCCAGTAGCGGGCCGGATGGGCGGTCGGTTCCAGTGGCATTTTGGTTTCTCCAGCACCATGACACGCCGAATGTCCTCGCATGTCAACCGCCAAGGCGCAAAGAACGGGAAGGCATCGCATTCCATCGCACCGTCGCAAACACAAAGACGCCAAGACGCGAAGAAATCACAAAGACATCGTATCCATCGCATTTTGGACACGGATGAACACGGATAAACGCGGATTTCACGGATCGGACTCCATTCCGACCTCAAGGGCGTGGTTCTCACCGGCGCCAACCGGCCGGTCAGCCTCCTCGGCCATGGGCCGATGAGACTCGGCTCGAGAGATCAATCGTGAAGTGCGGCACTTCCCAATCGATCTCACTTCACCGAGAAACGTGCCTCCGGCACTCCTGACCGGCCTCGATGATTTGGAGGACATCGGGTGATCGTCCCTGTGGTTCGGTTTTGCGTGCCGGTTCTCAGCCGCCGATCGCCGGCAGCAGGGTTCCAGCCACCTCACCGAACCCGACCTTGATGCCATCGGCCTCGCACCAGCCGGTCATGACCACGGTGTCGCCGTCGGCGAGGAACTTCCGCTCTTCGCCGGTGGGCAGCGTGATGGGTTCGGCGCCACGCCAGCTGAGTTCCATCATGGAGCCTCGCTCGTGCTTTTCGGGGCCCGAGATCGTGCCCGAACCGTAGAGATCGCCCGGATTGGCGTTGCAACCGTTGACCGTGTGGTGGGCAAGTTGTTGGCAGATATTCCAGTACATGTAGCGCAGATTCGAGGTGGCGACGGAAGCCGGGCGATCCATCTGGCCGCTCTGGAGCAAGACCTCGAGGTGGATGTCGTACGCGCGGTCATCCGGGGTTTTCAGATAGTCCAATGGCTCGGGTTCGATCTGCTCGGGCCCTGCGCAGCGGAAGGGCTCGAGGGCGTCCATTGTCACCACCCAGGGTGAGATCGAGGTCGCAAAGTTCTTACTGAGGAAGGGGCCCAGTGGGACGTACTCCCAGGCCTGAATGTCACGTGCCGACCAGTCGTTGACGAGGACCATGCCGAAAATGTGATCGGCCGCTCGGGTGATGGGGATGGGCTCCCCGAGACTGTTGCCGGGACCGACGAAAAAGCCCATCTCGAGTTCGAAGTCCATGAGTCGGCTCGCGCCGTAGGAAGGTTGATCGGCATCGGGTGGCTTTGTCTGACCCATGGGCCGACGGACATCGGTGCCGCTGACGACCACCGAGCTGGCTCGGCCGTGATAGCCCACCGGGAGGTGCAGCCAATTGGGTTGCAAGGCGTTGTCCTTGCCGCGGAGCATGACGCCGATATTGGTGGCGTGCTCGCGGGAGGAGTAGAAATCGGTGTAGTCGCCGATGGCGGCGGGCATGACCATCTCAACGGAGGGCTGTCGGTGAAATGCTGCGTCGCGGAGGGCTTCATTGTCCCTGAGCGTGGACTCGTTCTCGTTGAGAAGTCTGGTCAGCTTTGACCGGGCGGCGGTCCATCCCGGTCGACCGAGCGACATCAGCGCATTGAGAGTCGGCTCAAAAAAGACCGTGCCGTCTCCGAGATCGCCACCGTTGAGCAGCCCCGCATCGGCCAGGGTGGCGAGATCGAGCACCTCGGACCCAATGGCGACACCGATCCTCGGTCTGGAGGAGGCAGCCGGTTTGAAGATGCCATAGGGAAGGTTGTGGATCGGGAAGTGCGAGTCCTCGGGGATCTGGACGAAGGATCGAAGCGTGGGGTCAATGGTGGTCATGGCTTGTTCTCCTGAGGGTTCAAACGCTTCCCCGTCGCGGGATATTCTCGCGTGGGGTCGGCTCCGGGCTCTGGCCAAACGAGCTGGCGTTGTGGGGGTGGGCGTCGCGCCCGCCCGGCGGTCTCGGTCCAGATCGAATCACGCGTTGGGGACTGAAGAACGCGCCGATTCCGGGTGGGGCTAAAACAAACCGAGGGTGATCAGATCGTTCCGCGGTTCCGAAAAGCTGCAGCTGCCGATACTGGTAAATGAAGTCTCCCGACCCTTCACCATACCCTCGATCGGAGTCTCGATGTCGCGCCAACGGATGGCGGAGTTCGTGATCGCGAAGGAGGCCGGGTCCTCGTCCGCGAGAATTTCCAGGACCGTGTGTTCATCGAGATCATGTGCGCCGGCGTGAATCGTGGCCGAGGCAAGGTTGAAGAAACCGTGGACGGTGGTGCCAAGTGACTCATCCCGCTGGCGGAATGGGTGGTGGAGCCCCTGGGTCGCTTTGAGGGGAAGATTCGCATCCCGTGCGGCGATGACGGCAGCCGCCACAGCCTCGACGGTCGGGACAGCGGATGCGTCGAGCCCGCCGCAACGGATCTTGAGACCCGCCCACCGGTTCTGGTCGATCTCGTGGCTCGCCGCCGAGATCGCTTCGGCGGACGAGGTGAGTCGAATCTGCCACTCACCTAGAAGCGGGACCTCGAAAAAGGTCGTGACCGGATGCGACAGCTTTCCGGCGAACTCGTCGTGGACAAAATCGACCACCGACGCCGGTTCCCCCTGGCCGGGGAGCTTGACTTCGAAGACATCGACGGGGGCAGCATCCCGGTGGCGGCTGCCAAAAGAGATCATGGCCGCGATGTCGCGCTCCATGGCTTCGGCAAAGGCGGGGGGCGCGTCGCCTCCGGTGCCGAGCACGGCAATACGGATGGGAGTCTTCGCCGATTCCGAACTCTCGATCACAGAGGTGAGTTCCTCGAGGCGAGAGGCAGGGCATACGAACCGGGCGAGCATCCACCCGTCGTCACCCTCCCGGTGGCCGAGAAAGCGGGTGAAAGCTTCCGCCATGGGGAGTTTCGCCGGTGGGAAAAGCCCGGCGTAGTCGATGATTCCGGTGAACAAGGCTCGTGATGTTGTGGGCATGGGGTCTCTCGATCTCTCAGATTCTGCGACTGTGTCGCTTGCATGGTAGCACCGTCGCATCATCACATCGTCGCAAGCACAAAGACACAAAGACACCAAGCAGTCACGAAGCATCGCATCCGTCGCATTTTTGGACACGGATGAACACGGATCATCGCAAAGAAATCGCAGAGCCATCGCAGACATCGCACATCGCAAATGGGACACGGATTTCGCGGATGACACGGATTCATCGCACCTACTGCTGAGTCATCCCGTAGTTGGAGGCCAAACGACCGCCAAGCGACCGCGGCCCCTGGCCGCAGTCGCGCTACGCACCGAGATCGATCTCCAAGTGCGAGCCCTTCTCGATAGATCTCGGCGCGTAGCGGTCGTGCCTCCGGCACTCCTAGTCGGTCTCAGCTACCGGAATTTCCTCGGAAACCCATACCTTTGCTCGGATGGGCGGACCAGTATCTTCGGGAAGAGTGAGGTCTTCCGGCGATCTCTGGCGCAGGCGGAGTCAACTGTGGTCTTCAACCACAGCCACCCCGTGGATCGTGCTGACGTTCCAATCGCCGGCGTTTGTCCCGCCAGCCCGAACCACGGGGCCGCCGCGCCTCCAGCGCACCGGCTCCTGCCTATGGAAAGACAGCGGCACCGAACAACAGTCATCCTGAGCACCACCACGCCGCTTCGCGGCGGCTACTCAAGGAAAGACACGGGCATCGAACAATAGTCATCCTGAGCGAGCGAGTCCGATACTTCCAATAATAGTCACCCTGAGCGAGCGAGTGCCGCCGAGCGAGTCGAAGGGTCTCCAGAGGCAGGTGTGGCATTGACTGGTGGGGTTGTGGGGCTGGCGTTGATCGCTCTGACCTTCAAAGGGACGGCAAGACCGCGGCGTTCTGCCACCCATGAGGAGATTCTTCGACTTGCTACGCTCGCTCAGAATGACATGGATGGGAGAGCGCAGCGTCGGTTGGCAAGAGACTGCATCTGCGGGTCGAGGCCGATTCTGAGCACGTGGAAATCGCGCCTCCATCGGGGCGTGCCGGGCACGGAAACGGAAACGGGAACCGGGCAGATGGGACGCCCGCCCCCACAATGGCGACCCAGATGGCCGGGGTCCGGGGATCCGGAGACCGGGGCCGGTTCCACGTCCAAGTACAATCACTCTCCGGAGGATTCCCATGCGCTCAAGCCTGCCGCTTCTTGTTTTCGTCTCACTGCTCGTCACCGTGCCGGTTTCGGCGGACGAGGTGATGACTCTCGCCAACCCCGGGTTCGAGAAGGTCGCGCCCGACGGGGCGGTGATCGACTGGGCGCTCATGAGCGCCTCATCGAGTGAAGGGGCCTCGTTGGAAGCGAGCAGCGATTTCGCCCACTCGGGGGTCGGGAGTCTCGGGCTCGCGGTCCCGGGCCACGGATCGGCGACGGCCGAGTCGGCTCCGGTGGCGCTCGAGGTCGGCAAGCTTTATCGGCTCAGCGGCCGGATCAGGACCGAGGGCGCGGTCTCCGACCCCACCACCAGGTACCCGACGGCGGTTCCGGCGGTGCTCACCATGGCGTCCTTCCCCTTCACCAACCACTCGTCTGCGGTGGGTGGCGATTCCGACTGGACCCGGGTTGAGAGTCTGTTCTTCGCCACCCAGAAGCAGGATCGCGTACGTCTCCATCTCGGACACAACGGCTCGGCCCGCGGGAAAGCATGGTTTGACGATGTGGCGGTGGAGCGGGTCGATGACATCACCGAATACATCCCCATGGACACCGTCCGGTGGTCGGGCAAGGGTTTCCGCTATGACGATCGCGGCTGGATTGTGGTCCACATCGAGGGCGAACCCTACGAACGAGGTTTTCAGTATGGCTCGCTGGTGCCCGATGAGATCGTCTCCTATATCACCAAGCTCGGGGTCCTGGCCAACGAGGCCGATCCCGAAGAGGGGTGGAGACGTCTGCGATTCGAGTGCGACACGATCTTCCTGCGCACATACGACGAGGAGTACTTGCGCGAGATGAGGGGCATCGCCGACGGCGCGGCCGCCGCCGGAGCCGAGGCATGGGAAAGGGAACTCGACCTCGTCGACATCGTGACCATCAACTCGGTGGTCGATTTGGGCCAGCTCGAGGATGCCATCGAGGTGACCCCGAACGCCCTCACGGGTGAGGCTTTCACCGCCCCCGACGAGGAGCTCGACATCGCGCCGGAGAGCCACAGTTGCTCGGCCTTCGTGGCCACGGGGCCGGCGACTGTGACCGGAGACATCGTCTTCGGACAGATCTTCATGTGGGGCGGATACACCGGTGTGCACTGGAACGTGATCACCGATGTCGTGCCCACCGACGGCCACCGCCTCGTCTACCACACCTTCCCGGGCGGAATTCATTCCGGGGCGGACTTTTATCTCAATGAAGCCGGGATCGTCATCGGCGAGACGACGGTGTCGCAGACTCCGTGGGAACCCGATTCGACGCCACAGTCGAACCGCATCCGCAAGGCTGCGCAGTACGCGTCGTCCATCGACGATGTCGAGCGCATCCTGTGGGACGGCAACAACGGGATGTACACCAACGATTGGCCCATCGCGGACATCAAGACCGGTGAGGCGGCGATTCTCCTACTCGGGACCCACACGAAGAAGCTCTGGCGGACCGGCGAGGATATGTCACCCTTCGGGACCCCCGGGTTCCTGTGGGCCAACAACAACAATCGTGATTCGGAGGTCCGCAAAGAGTACCTCGCCCAGCCCCACGACCGGCCGTACGATCTCATGTACTCCCCGTGGAACCGAGATGTCGCCTTCAACGAGTTCTACAAGGCCAACGCCGGGAAGATCGACGCCATCGCCGGAGTCGATCTCTGGGCGACCTCGCCCATCAACCGGGCCCATGCCTGCGACGGCAAGATCACGACCACCGAGATGGCTGAAGAAATGGTCTTCCTCGCTCACCACGGCAAGGTGACTCTGCGCGAGAAGTTCCCGACCAAGGGCTGGCGCTATCTGCCGGATCTTCCAGGAGCCGAGCCCCACCTCAGTCTGGGCTACGCCACCATCAGCCCGATCTTCGTCAACGAGCGGTTGCAGGCCCTCCGGGATGGAGTTTCGGAAGGAGACGCCGACCTCACCGAGCTGGAACTCGAACTCGATGAGCTCGCTGGAGAGTTCGAGATCGACCGCGGCGAGCTTTGGCGGCGGACGGTCTTCCCCGCCTCGCCGGCTGAAAGCTGGTTCGTCAGCGCCTCGGCGGCCTACTGGCGAATCCTCGAGGGTCTCGATGATGAAGACCCCGTGGTCGCAGCGGAGGAACTCGGCGAGCTCATGGCCGAGCTTTCGGTGCGTTATCTCTACACCGTCTCGCGCGAGGGTGATCTGGCCGCCATGGACGCCCACCGGGCATACGATCGTTACAGTCCCTATCTGCTGCCGAGAATCAAGGGTACCTTCGCCCTCCACCAGCTTCGGCTGCTGCTCGGCAATAAGGTCTTTTTCGACGTGATGCGTTCCGTTCACGAGCGTTTTGCCGAAAGAGAGATGGCGACCGCCGACTTCATCTCGGTGGCCGAAGAAATATCGGGCCGATCGCTGGACGGTTTCGTCCGCCAGTGGCTCGAACGTGAGGGGCTCCCCGAACTTGCGCCGTCATTCGAGGTCAGGGAGTCCAAGAAGGGGTGGGCTTTGAAAATGACCGCCGCCCAGGGCGATCCCTCGTATCACGTCGTGACCCACGTCGAAGTCACCCTAGGTAACGAGCGGGTCGTCAAGCGGGTGGAGATCAACGGCGACTCCGAGGTCGAGTTCCTCTTCGACGAACAACCGAATAGGGTGGTCTTCAATGTCTTTGACGACATTCCTGTGCCGCGGGAAGACTTCTATGTCTGGCGCAATTTCATCGATGATTTTCACTCGACGCTCATCGTCTATGCGACCGCGAGTCAGATCGAAGCCAACCACACGCTGGCGAGACGTTGGCAGGAACTCGTCGCCGACACCTATGTTGAGATCCTCCCGCCACTTGTCAAGGACGCGGAGATCAATGTCGACCAGGCCGAGGACCACGATTTGATGGTGATGGGGACCACCGACGATAACTCCCTTTTCAGCCATCTCGTGGGATCAGACATCGAGATGGAGCGGGGAGAGTTCAGCTTCCGTGGCCGGACCTTCGCCCAGCCTGATGACGGTCTCTTCGCCGTTCTGCCGAACCCGTTCAACCCGAAAAAGGTGCTCTATCTCATTGCGGCGAACTCGGCCAAGGAACTCTACGAGATGACGACCACGTATGACCGCGGGATTCCCTCGTGGGCGGTGTTCAAGGGTGGCGAGATCGTCGATCAGGGGTTCTTCGAACCCGAGGGTTTTGTTGTCGAACTCAACTGAGGGTGATTCCTAGCCCGCACTTCTCACCGGGCATCTACTGCGAACGCCGAATCGCGGTGTCCCGTCGTGCCTGTCGCAATTCGTTCTCCTCAACATAGCGCGGCTATGCCTGCATCGACCGAATTACGACAAACCCAATGGATACTTGCGCTTCGACGTTCTCGTGACGAAACCCGGTGAGAAGAGCGGGCTAGTGGGCGAGGCGGATGCCGGTGATCTTCTCGCGCTCGATCCAGTATGAGGCTTCACCGCCACCGATGACGTGACGGACTCGAACCCGGTCGCCCTTCGCCCCTTCAAGGGTGGCGGTGATCGGAACGCCGCGCTTGAGGGCGATGATGACGGTGCGACCGGCAAACGAGTTCAGCTCAGCCCAACTCAATTGATCCGGTCGCCCGGTTGCCGGGGTGGGGGAAGGGACGAATTCCTCCCACGAGGTGTCTTCCTGGTCTCGATCGACCTCGTTCACGATGGCCTCCCAGGACGGGTGGGTCGGAAGGGCGGTCGGTCGCGGTGGCGGCAGGACGGGTCGGTCGGCCTCGACTTCAGTTCCAGGCATGGCGACGGACTCGCCGCTATCCTCCATGACCGACCCGAGTTCGAGGCCGAGGACGAGGGTGCCGACAGCTGTGGCGATGACGGCAACGGCGAATCCCGCTCCATAGATGATGATCGGGCGCTTCGCCTTGTCCCAGTATTTGACGGCGAAGACGATGATCGGGATCCAGGTCCAGCCGAGGAAGAAGATCAACAACCCCCAGCCGACGCTGACTCGGAAGGCCGTGATGAGCAACCAGATGCCGGCGACGAAACTGATGAGGCAGCCGATGGTGATGAGGCCGTAAAACAGAATCAACTGCGCCTCCTCAATCCGCGCCGACGGAGCTATGGTGTCTGTTCATTCCTTCACCACCGAGAATACACCAGAACGAAACCTTTGAGCCTCCCCCGGAGTATTCTATGAAGATGAATACCCAAAGAGTGATCCGTCTCGCGTTTATCGCGGCGGTCGGCGCTGCCGTTGGTTTGGCTGGGGCCTCGGAACAGTCGGTGAAGAAAGATCCCTCCGAGGGCTCCATCCCCGTTCCACCGGCCCTCGAACAGGTCGACGATCCGTACGTCCCACCGGATAACCTCGGTTCAACCGCAAAGACCGGCGGATCCACGGTCGTGGAGCACCAGGGGTTCTATGCCATCCAGGTCAACGTCGATGCCGATGGTAGGAACATCGTGGGCGACGCCGCCAACGAGCCCTCCATCGCCGTGAGCCCGTTGAACAAGGACCAGATGGCCATCGGCTGGCGCCAGTTCGACACTGTAGATTCAAATTTCCGCCAGGCCGGTTGGGGTTGGACCAGGGATCGGGGCAGGAGTTGGACGTTTCCGGGTGTGTTCACCCCGGGGAACTTCAGATCCGACCCGGTTCTCGACGCCGATGCCGACGGTCGTTTCTACTACTACAGCCTCCGGGGAAGTCTTCTGTGCGATTTCTTCTTTTCCAACAACAGCGGCAGGACCTGGACCGGCCCCGAATCGGCCTTTGGCGGTGACAAGCAGTGGTTCACCATCGATCGCACCGATGGCGCCGGCCGCGGCAACATCTATGTCAGTTGGAGCCTTGCATCCAACCCTTGGGGGGACCGGGTCTTCATCCGGTCCACCGACGGCGGCCAGTCTTTTTCGGAGCCGGTCGCGCTCGAGCCAGCACCCATTTGGGGGACCCTCGCCATTGATCACGAGGCGGCTCTGTATATCGCCGGTAATGCATCGTTCAACACCAATATTTTCGTCGTCTACCGGTCTCTCGATGCCTGGGATGCCGGGGTTGATCCCACCTTCGATAGCTTTGTCTTTAACATGGGGGGACGCCAAATCGCCGGCGATGGACCCAACCCCGTTGGACTGCTCGGCCAGATCTGGATCGCTGCGGATCCGTCCCAGGGACCGAACCGCGGAAATCTCTATATCGTCGGGTCGGTCGATCCTCCGGGCGGAGACCCACAGGACGTCCACTTCATCCGATCCACGGATCGAGGAGAAAGCTGGAGTCTGCCGATTCGGATCAACACCGATGATCGCCGCGCGTGGCAGTGGTTCGGAACGATGTCGGTGGCGCCGAACGGACGGATCGATGTGGTGTGGATCGAATCGGTGACCGAGGATGAACCCAACATCGGCGCCTTGACCTACGCATTCTCGGTCGACGGCGGCGATACCTGGTCGGTGCCGATGACCGTCAGCCCGAACTTCAACAGCTGGCGCGGGTGGCCGAGGCAGAACAAGATTGGCGACTACTACGACATGGTCTCCGACAACGCCGGGGCGGATCTGGCGTGGGCCGCGACCTTCAACGACGAGCAGGATGTCTATTACACACGGGTGTGGGCCGACTGCAACGGCAACGGAGTCAGCGATTCCCATGACCTGTGGGCAGGGACCGTGCGGGACTGTAACCTCAACACAACGCCCGATACTTGCGAGATCGTCGAGGATCCCAGCATCGACAGCGATGACGACGGCATCATCGACGAGTGCCAGACGGCACCCCGGTCGGGTTCCTCTGGCCGTGTGATCCCGTAACTTCCGATCCCGATCCCGATCCCGATCCCGCGTCCGATTGTGTGTGCGACACGCACGCTCATGTCACCCTGAGCGAGCGAGTGCCGCCGAGCGAGTCGAAGGGTCCCCCGATGGAAGGAGGCGCTTCGTTGCAAGAGGCGCGCATCTGAATCTGTGGGGACGCCGACGGCCTCCCCCGCCCGGAGCGCCGGCCTTCTGGTCCGCCTCCGGCGACCCAGCGCCACCCGACCAGAGTGGTCGCGCTGAGGCGGATTGCTCGTGCGCTTCGCGCACCGCGACCAACCCTCGCCTGTCAGCGGTCAGAGCCGACCTCGCTTTGCGATCTCGGACTGACTCGCACGCCAGCCGAGCGCGGGTTGAGGGTCTGCGACCACGCTGATCAGGCACCGGCGGCCTCCCACGCAGCCGGGAGAGCTGCACCGGAGCGGTCTGCCGCGAGGGTTCCCCCCCTTGACGTTGTTCAGAGCGCGCCTCAATGGGTGGACGCGCGTCAGGAAC
>Ga0209344_10004883_pt1 | contig 11942 bp, 9 predicted proteins | sample Cruoilmetagenom6_FD_187293 | JGI IMG/M metagenome (GOLD analysis project Ga0209344, IMG submission 187293) | Oil polluted marine microbial communities from Coal Oil Point, Santa Barbara, California, USA - Santa Barbara Oil Seep Sample 6 (SPAdes)... | ecosystem: Environmental > Aquatic > Marine >...
CAATTGGTTATTTACTACAGATAAAAATATATTGATAAATACTCTTACAATACCACGATAGATGAATTAAATAACTCTTTCCGCTTATAAGTTAAAAAATTGCATTGATAAGGGTCAAAATCCATCTTAGTATAAACGAATCTAAGAATCAAGTAATTTAGGGACACATTCTACAGACATTCATGAAATAGCGTTAATTTAAATTTCAAATTATAGCAATATAAACTTTAAGATTATTTGTTGGCAAATCAACCACATAAATCTAAAAAAATCCCTAATTTCAAGGAACTTAAACAAATAGGAAAACGAATGGCAAAATTCAGTTTAAAAGTTAATGGAAAAACTCAAGAAGTAGATGTAGATCCGTCTACACCAATGCTTTGGGTATTAAGAGATCATTTAAAATTGGTAGGCACAAAATTTGGTTGTGGTATAGCACAATGTGGGGCTTGTACAGTTCACTTAGGCGACAATGCGGTCAGATCATGTCAATTACCGGTTTCAGCGATTGGCGAAAAGTCCGTAACTACCATTGAAGGGCTTTCGGAAAACGGAGACCACCCAGTACAAAAAGCATGGTTAGAAGAAGATGTATACCAATGTGGGTATTGCCAAGCTGGACAAATTATGAATGCCAGTGCTTTTTTAAAACGAAATCCAAATCCTACGGACACTGAAATTGAAGATGCTATGAACGGTAATATCTGTCGTTGTGGCACGTATACGCGAATTAAGAAGGCAATTAAAAATGCTGCCTCCACATCGAACGTGTAGTATATTGCCCCAATACCGGGATATTAACTTTCAAAAAACAAACAAATGACACTCATTAAAACAACATATAATAGACGTTCTTTCTTAAAAAGTAGCACGCTTGCAGGTGGTGGTATGATTTTAGGATTCAACTGGCTGGCTTCTTGTAAACCTACGCCCGAGCAAGTCAAAAACATGCCCAAAGAATGGTTTGATATTAACGGATTTCTTAAAATTGGCGATAATGGCATGGTAACAATTATGTCTCCAAACCCTGAAATTGGACAGAATGTAAAAACTTCTATGCCAATGATCATTGCCGATGAACTTGGTGTAGATTGGAAAGACGTTATTGTTGAACAAGCTCCTTTAAATACCGATATTTTTCAAAGACAATTAGCTGGTGGTAGTCAATCTATCCGTGCTGGCTGGTCAGGACTAAGAATGGCCGGCGCTACTGCAAGACATATGTTGGTAGCTGCAGCTGCCGATGCTTGGCAGGTTGATACTTCAGAAATTACCGTGGACAACGGAGTCATTAGTCACGGGGCATCTAACAATTCTGCCGGTTTCGGTGACATGGCTTCGAAAGCTGCTACCATGCCGGTACCAGAAGAGGTTCAACTGAAAGAAACATCTGATTTTAGTATTATAGGGACGGATAAAAGAAACGTAGATGGACCAAATTTGGTAACAGGTAAACCATTATTCGGAATTGATATTCAAGAGGAAGGAATGATGATTGCCATGATCGTGCATCCACCGGCTTTCGGTCTAACATATAAATCAATGGACGCCGATGCCATAAAATCAATGCCAGGTATAAAGGATGTCTTCCCAATTGACGTATACCCAGACAGTGTTGAAAAACAATGGTCTGACGGTGGTGCCATAAACAAACTAGTAGCTATTGTTGGGGAATCTACATGGCAATGTATGCAAGCTAAAAAAGCCTTGAAAGTAGAATGGGAAACATCTTCATCTTTAGAAAGCACAGAAGGCCATGATGAAGCTTTGACTAAATTATTGAACACATCTTCTAAAGAACCTGCCCGTAAAGATGGTGATGTAGCAGGTGCCTTTAAAAAAGCTGCTCAGATTATAGAACGAACATATAGTGCTCCGTTCTTAGCGCATAATACTATGGAACCCATGAACTTTTATGCTGATGTTAATGGGGAAAGGGCGTTATTAAACGGTCCTATACAAACTCCCGAGTTTTTAGAGAAAACCTTGGCTTCTAGATTAGAATTACCTGTTGACAAAATAGATATTAAAATGACCCGTATGGGTGGCGGATTCGGTAGACGTTTATATGGAACATTTGGAGTGGAAGCCGCTGTTATTTCGCAAAAAATGCAAACACCAATTAAACTGGTGTACACGCGTGAAGATGATATGACCCAAGGTACCTACAGACCTACTTATAAAGTTAAATACAAAGCTGGTTTGGATAGTGAAGGAAATTTAATCGCGTGGCATGTTAAAGGTGCTGGATCGAATGATGACTTGCTTTTCGAAAACAGATTTCCTGCAGGTGCCGTAGATAATTATCTAGCCGAAAAATTCAGTTTGGAGAGCGTAGTAACTACAGGAGCATGGCGTGCACCACGCTCAAACTTTGTTGCCGGTGCCGAACAAGCATTTATTGATGAAGTTGCAGAAGCAGCAGGTAAAGACCCTATAGAGTTTAGATTGGAATTATTTGACAGGGCCATTAAAGACCCAGTAGGTGAGCCCGAAAAGAACGATTACGATCCAGAACGATATGCCGGAGTCTTAAAATTAGTGAGAGAGAAATCTGGTTGGGAAGGTTCTCAGAAAAATGGAACATCTAGAGGGGTTTCTGCTTATTACTGCCATAACTCTTATGTCGCACAAGTTCTTGACCTTAACAATGATTCAAAATCACCCAAGGTAAATAAGGTATGGTGTGCCGTAGATTGCGGAATCGTCATTAATCCTATGGCTGCAAAAAATCAAATAGAAGGCGGTATCATTGATGGTATAGGTCATGCATCCTACAGTGAAATGACCTTCAAAGATGGTCAACCTCAACATAAGAATTTTGATACTTATCGCTTAATAAGACATAAAGAAGCTCCTAAAAAAATAGAGAGCTACTTTGTAGATAACGGTATTGACCCTACAGGGCTAGGCGAACCATCTTTACCACCGATTATTGGTGCATTAGCAAATGCCTTATATCAATCCACAGGACAAAGACATTATAATCAACCGTTTATTACAGAGAAATCTGTAATAGGCTAAGACCCTTATGCTATTGTATTATGAAAACGCCAGAAATAGATTCTGGCGTTTTTTTATTCATTAAATTTTGAACTTCAATACTACCCTTAAATAACTTCTAGAATCATTATCAATAGTAAGTATCGTATTATCATCGCCGTCCTTAAGCTTGTTATTAATACTAAAATTATAAGCTGCTCTAATATCTATTAGTAAATGATCCGTAAAATGATATTCATATTGCAGCCCTCCATTTATCAGCGACAAATTTATTAGTTCTGCAACATCAGTATCATTTACTAATGCTCCATTCTGAACATTTGCAGTAAACCCATCAAGTTGAGCAAATAACTTTAATCGGTGTTTATTAGCAAGGTGGTATTGCAAATTTGTTTTCGGTATTCCTATATTATATGACCAATCTGACCTAAATTTTTTGTAGTAACTTATAAATGGTAATGGAAACAAGTATCCTCTATTTTGAGAATACGATAGTCCTAATATTAAGCGAGATGGTTTATACTCGTCTTTAAATTTTTTAATAAAAACTAAATCTCCCGAAAAGACAATATCATCAACGGTTAACTTTCTTGCAGTGTGGTTGGTACTAATACCGGGTTGAAACCTCACTCCCAACCGCCAGTCATTTTTTATTGGCCGTGTATAACCAATATTAAAATTAAGTACTTTAAAATCATTCAAGAGGTCTCTATCAAATGGTAATTCCTCATCCTTAAAACGAAGATGAATATTACTATAGTCGAACCCTAAAAATAAATATTTACTCTCTCCTTTTAGTTGAATTGGGGCATTGATTAAGATTCTAGAACGCGTATATTCTACATCTGAATTTTTGTTTGGTATAAATGTGAAATCGATTCTAGCTAAATCATTTAACTGTGCATTGATGGCACAGGTAAATAAAAATAAAATTGCAAAGAAAAATTTGAATCGCATTTAGTATTGATTACCAACATTATAATAAAGCATAATGCAAGTACCGTCTTTTTATTGTGTTCATTTAGTGCTAACAAACATAAAAATATCTTAAAAGAATTTTGTTGGTTTATAAATTCAAAACCTTGGTTACCCGTGCCAATTCTTTATTAAACAATTCTTTCGTTACCTCTTTCTTATAAAAAGGTATCATTTTGTTCAGTTTTTCTTTTCCTTTTTTTGATATTATAAGTTCAGGAAATGCTTTTTCAAGCACATCTAACATAATCTTTACAGATGTAGAGGCGCCTGGTGAAGCACCCAATAAACAGGTAATTCTACCATCTTTACTACTAACTAGTTGCGTACCAAATTCTAAAGAACCTCCTTCGAACTCATCTTTTTTAATCGTCTGTACACGCTGACCGGCGACCATTATTTCCCAATCCTCATTTTTAGCATCTTTTACGAATTCCCGAAGCGATTTCATTCGGTCGCCAAAACTCATAGTTACCTGCTCGATTAAATACTTGGTCAACGGAAGATTGTGCCAAAAAACACCCCACATCGACGGAATATTATCAAAATTGACAGATTTAAATAAGTCTAGGTAAGAACCTTCTTTTAAAAACTTAGGACTGAACCCTGCAAATGGTCCAAATAATAGCTCTTTTTTGCCATTGATATAGCGAGTATCTAAATGTGGTACCGACATTGGCGGGTCTCCTATGCCTGCTTTGCTATATACCTTGGCATTATGTTGCTCTATGATTTCTTGATTTTTACAAACCAGCCATTCCCCACTTACCGGAAAACCTCCATAGCCATCTTTTTCTTCTATCTCTACTTTTTGTAGCAATAACAGACTACCGCCACCAGCACCTATAAATACATGTTGGGCATCAACCATATCCTTCTTGCCCGTTTCTAAATTTTCCATTTTCACCAACCATTCTACATCATGGTCCGGATCGATATCTTCTACCTCAGTATTAAACAATACTTTAGTATCATATTCATCTTCTAAAATTTCAAATAATTTTTCTGTTAGTGCACCGTAGTTCATTTCTGTTCCCCGCTCAATTCTTGAAGCTGCCATGACCTCGTCTTGAGTACGGTTATTCATCATTAAAGGAAACCAGTCTTTCATTTTCTCAATTGCCCTAGAAAATTCAATAGTGTCGAACATAAAGTGTTCTTTAAAAGCTTTAAAACGATTTTCAAGATAATTTGCATTTTCTTTTCCCATTACCCAACTGTGATGTGGAACGGGAGTGATAAATAATTTTGGATTTTCAATTAGACCCTGCTCTACCAAAAATGACCAGAACTGCTTTGAAGTCTCGAACTGGGTACAGATATCTATTGCCTTTTTTATATCAACTTTACCATCTTCATTTTCCGGAGAATAATTTAATTCACATAAAGCAGAATGCCCCGTACCTGCATTGTTCCAAGCGGCAGAACTTTCCTGGGCAACCTTATCTAACCGTTCAATGATCAGCACATTAAGATCTAGTTTTAACTGTTTTACCAATAAAGCCAAAGTTGCGCTCATAATACCGGCACCAACACAAATAAGGTCGTACTCTTTATTTAATTTCATTACTACAAAAAATTTATTAATTAAAATATGCTTAAAAGTTGCCATTTCAATTGGTTCGTAAAGAAAGATTTTTACTCTTAAACACAAAAAAGCAGGTTTTAAATCCTACAATTTTTTTAAGATCATAAATTATCAATCCATCACAAACTTAAATCCTGCTGTAATTATTCTAGAGCTAAAAGTAGTATCCCTATCGTATTGATAGAATTTTAAGTCGATACTTTTAAGCCCCAATTTCCAAATATGCATTTTCGTAAATATATCAGTATAAGAAACTCCCATTCCAAATTGATTTGCCGAATATTTAGAAAGATCATAATCAGAAGTATAATACGTCTCCGTTGACAATGCTTCTTCAAACTTGTAAAAATAATCTGCCTTACTTTGCTGATAATATCTGTACGACGGGTAAACCGTAAATTTATCAGATAATTTGATAGGAAGTTCTACACTTGCCGTATGGGAGTTTATTCCCCAATCATCAAAATAGTACCTATAATAGGTTCGCAATACAAAAGTCTCGCTTACATACCAATTTAATCTACCACCTGCAGCCACCTTAAACCGTGTATCTGGTAAATGCTCAATAGCATCTGCAAGTTGAAAATTTTCTATAAACGAATCTGCAACATCTGCAAAATACACCCTTTGAAACGGTGTGCTTAATAAACCTTCTTGTTGCACAAAATCTAATGCCAAGGAACCTTGAAGGTTTTTACTCAGAATTTGGGAAAATCCGAACCCTAAAGAATATGAATTTCTAGTTTCGTCTTCAAAGTTCTCGAAAGAAGGATTGTAGTTGGTGTTACCCGTTATGGTTTTATTAGAGAAGAATCCATTTTCCAAACCATTTGCTCCACTTGTAAAAGGTCTCAACTCTGTTGGATAAATAGAAGTCCACGTATCTAAATACACATTTGCATTTATACTTACTTCCGTATTCTTTTCATTGAACAGCTTCGACAACCCTCCACCAAAACCGAATGAAAAATAATCATATTCTGATGAAATCGATAATTTACCTGATACAATAGTATTTCTATCGTCTGAACTATGGCTATATGAACCTGTCAAATTCGTCCACACATCTGAACTAGACGCTCCTGAACTTGCCACAAAAGGATCTGCAGATTGACCACCATCAAATGGGTCGACATTACTAGATGATGCTGATGTATAGGCTGACACTCCTGCATCTATGGTTAAAACATCATCATCGTTAAGCGGTACCGATACAATTATTGTTCCTGTAAAATCGGTTAGTTCTTCACTACCTAATCCGCCACTAACAGCTGCATTGTCCCCTTCTTGAGAATAATAACTGGTTAAAAAATCTACCTCTGTAGTTTCCAAAATACGCTTTTTATACGATTTTGAAGTGTCTTGATTTTGCTGCGCATAGCCAGTAACATAAACTAAAAATGCAGTACAATAAACTAAAAATTTGAAACTATTCATTTGCTTTATTATTATTCTTCATTAATTACAGCCGCAGCCTCCACCTGTTTTCCCACCATTAGCACCTACTGCTGCTTCTCTGTAAGAATGCATGGTTATAACATTTCTATCGCATTTTTTATCTTGCAATGTCATATCTGGATCGTTGATGTTTACTTTATCATACTCCTTCAATACCGTACAGCTGCTAAAAAAAACAGCTATCATAGTATAAATTAAAACCTTCTTTATCATGATTTTTCTATTTGAATATTCTTAGATGTAACGATATTCCCTTTATCGTCAATAATAATACATTCTACTTGGGGTAATTGCTCAATTAGGTTTAGACCAACTTCTGTTCCCATTACAAATACTGAAGTCGCCAAAGCATCGGCCAACTCTGCCTTTGGCGCGAATACCGTAACGCTGATAATACCTGTTGCGGGGTACCCACTTCGAGGGTCAATTATGTGCGCATATCTTGAATCATTAAAAGTTACATATTTCTCATAATCACCCGAGGTAACCACTGCTCCGTTATTAATTGGTAATAGGGCGAATACTTTATGCTTGTCCATCGGATCGGTAATGGCAACTTGCCATTCTTTATCTTGGGATTGTTTCCCCCAGATATTCATATCACCCGATGCATTTATAATACCGGCAACCACACCTTTATCTATCAATAACTCTTTAGCTTTATCTGCAGCGTACCCTTTACCAATTGCCCCAAAGCCAATCTTCATTCCCGTTAACTTTAAAAACACTGAACTATTCTCTTTGCTTAGTTCGATGTTCTGAAAGCCCACTTTAGCTACAGAAGTTTTTATTTTATCTGCAGGCGGCATCTGAGTCATACTACCATCAAACTTCCAAACTTTATCCATTGATGCATAGCTGATGTCAAAAGCGCCATCGGTAAGGTTAGAAATACCGATTGCACGTTGGATCAAGTTAAATAACTCCGTATCAACCTTTACCGGTTTGATACCTGCATTTCTATTAATTTCAGAAGTTTGCGAATTGACGTCCCAGGAAGAAATCAATTTCTCTATTCTCATTATCTCGTTGATTGCCAATTTTATATGTTCATTTGCTTCAACTTGATCTTTACCCACCACAGTAATATCAAAACGGCTGCCCATTAATTTTAGGGTTCGTTTAAAAGGCTCTTGTGCACGAAGCCATACAGCAGATAATAATGTTAATATGAGAACTAGTTTCTTCAAGCTATTTTAAAAAAGTATTCAACTCGTTTATATATTCTTTTGGAGAAAGTTTTTTATAACTGGTTTCGCCAAATACTACTCCATCGGCATTCATAACCACTACCAAAGGGAATATACCCTGTTTATTATATTTTTCTGCTAGGGCTTTATTCTTATTCTTCTGTTCTTCTGTCAAGGCATTACTCTTTCTTCTAGGAAAATCTGCCTGTAACATTACAAAGTGGTCTTCAGCATAAGCTTTAAATTCCTTTGTAGACCAAACCGCCCGATCTAGTTTAATACAAGGGGCACACCAATCTGACCCTTGAAATACTAATATAATTGGTAATTCATTAGCTTTAGCAAGTGTTTTTGCTGTTGTAAAATCTGTATGCCAGTTCTGTGCCGCCGTTGAACCTACGCTTACCACTACCAAAAACAGAAACAATATATACTTCTTCATAATCTAATTATAAATTGAACTCATTCTATATCAACTATTATGCTACTACCTAATATTATTCAGGATTTTTTTTACCTTACTCACCTATCAAGTTAAACGCACCTTTTGTTAAAAATTGTGCATCTTGCCCAAAAGATGACGAGCTATTGAACGCTGTTTTATTTCTATAATTATCTAAGGTCTCGACAGGTATTTGCTTAAAGTAATAGTTATTTTCTTTTTTCTCATCTAAAAGCAGTACAAATGAATCGTTATCAATTACTACAATAGCGCTTGAAGGTAGCGATACATGTTTTGATGTTTTTGTAATAATATTCGCTTCTACGAACATACCTGTAAGAAAGTTAGCTTCATCTTCTTTTTCTAAATGAGCATGTACCTTTATTCTTCTATTTTCACCTATTGATGTACCTACCAAATGTACCTCTGCCTTATATACTTCTTTTGAAGCTTCTGGAATTCTGAATTCAACCACCTGTCCTTTTTTTACTTTCATAATATCCTTTTCAAAAACAGACAATTCTAGGTGAATGTGATCATTATTAATTATCTCAATGATAGCAGTTGAAGGAGAAACATAGGTTCCTTTTGAGACATTTACACTGGTAATACTACCGTCAATTGGTGCGTAAATAGTTACTACAGAACTAATATTGCCATTTTCTACTTGTGCTACCGATATATTAAGCATACCCAATTGCTTTTTTAGTCCGTTGTACTTTGCTATCCCTGTTTTATAGTCACTTTCTGCTTTTAGAAAGTTTTTCTGCGATGTTATATTTTCGGCTAGCAATGTTTGCTGACGTTGGTATTCTGCCTTTAAATAACTTAATTGTCCGTTTACCTCCATATATTGTTGTTGTAAGGATACAAACTCCGGATTTTCTATGGTAACCAGCAATTGGCCTTTTCGTACTTTATCACCAATCAATAAAGGTGTAGTCTTAATATAACCGCCCATTGTAGCACTCACCATTGCCCTATTTTCTGGTGGCACATCTATCATACCAGAAGTACTTACCATTACCGGGAACTCACTTTCTGATAATTTCCCCAAGCTCATGTTACTTTGGGCGAATTGCTGTTGGGTAACTTGAATGTGATCATCTGTATAATTTTCAGATATACTATTCTCATTCGTTTTGAGTTCTTGATTTCCGCAACTTGAAATAATCGCAAAAATAAAAAACGTTACTATGCTGTATATATATTTATGCATAATCCAGTATTTATAATGTTAAGAAGTTAATATCCAAAGCTGTTTCGTTATACGCGTTCAACTCATCTAAATAACCCAATTTTATATCACAGGCACTTTCTAAACTCTGTATATATTGATAGAAATCAATCTCACCGTTTTTAAACCCAATGTTCGCCGTCTTTACTATTTCATCGGATAGCTCAGTGCCTTCTTTCTCATAGTAATTCAATGAATTTTGAATCTGTACAATCTGTTGCGCTAAGATTTCTTGCTTCGATTTTGTTTGAATTTTATATGCGATAGACTCGGTAACCGCCCTTTCATTTGCAATTTTTGTAGCTTTAATTCTAGCAGAATTTCCACTGAAAAATAATGGAATTTTGAGTCCTAATTGATAGCCAAATAGATTATCGTTCAATTCTGAGTTTGAGCCCTGAAAATAGGTTAAACTAATATCAGGCAGTAATTGCTGTTTTTCTAAATTGATTTTTGCAGACACTAACTGTATGTTGTTTTCATAATATACAGACTCGGGAGAAGTATCTACATTTAGCTCTTGAATATTAATTTTCAAATTCATTTCTGCAGAAATAACTAAACTATCTTCTATCTGAATTAATCGCAACAAATTGGCATACGCCGCAGATACATGGTGTATGGCCTGCTGATAATCTAAATTGATTTTTCGTTGCTTAGAAGCTGCCGTAATTTTCTCTAAGTAGTTAGTTTCTCCTAGTTCAAATTTTCTAGCTGCTACTTTTGAAAATTTAGCATACAAACTATCCAATCTTTTATAAACTCTAACCTTTTCTCTCGCAATTTGATATTCGTAATACCCACGTGTAACATCTTTAGTTATTGCCTTACGCTGAATATCATATTCACTTTGTGCCAAGTTAGTCTTCACCTTATTCATCCTTTTCTGGGAGAAATATTCAGTTGGAAAACGAAAATCTTGCTGCACGCCAAATACTTTTAACGGTACATTATTAATTGCCAAGTTATTTTCATCATATTCATAATACACATGAGTTTTATTAAAAGTAAATGCACTATTAATCAACGATTCAAATTCCTCAACTTTTAACCGACCTGCTTTTAACCCCAGATTATTTTCAATTGCTAAGGGAATTAACTCCTCAAGATTTTGACTTTTAGATTCTTGTGCTGAAACCCCGACAGACAATAAAATTGCCAAACCAACGACACCATTTTTAATGGTTGAAGGTGATATCGGTTTTCCCGAATTATCGTGTTTATCGAAAATAGAATACAATACAGGTAACACCACCAAGGTTAATATGGTAGCCGTAAACAGACCACCTATGACTACTGTTGCCAAAGGTCGCTGAACTTCTGCCCCGGCATTTGTTGATATTGCCATGGGCAAGAAACCTAGTGCAGCTGCAGATGCCGTTAATAATACCGCTCGCAAGCGATCTTTTGTACCTTGTTTAATTAAATCATCTAAACTATCAAAAGAATACTTTTTCAACTCTTTAAAATGTTCTATCAAAACAATACCATTTAATACTGCAATACCAAACAATGCTATAAAGCCTACTCCCGCAGAAATGCTAAACGGTAAACCTCTCATCCATAGAAGCAATACACCACCAACCGCTGCCAACGGAATTGCAGAATATATCATAAGGGCTTCTTTTACCGATTTAAACGCAAAATATAGCAATACAAAAATGAGTACTAATGCTATAGGTACCGCTACTAAAAGTCTATCTCGGGCACTTTGTAGGTTTTCAAATTGACCACCGTATGTAACTTTATAACCTACTGGTAATTTTATATTTTCATTTATCAATTTCTGAACATCATCCACTACCGATTGTAAATCTCGATTACGCACATTTACACCTACAACCGTTCGTCTTTTTGTATCATCTCTCGATATTTTTGCTGCACCTTTTTTATAATTTATATCAGCTAACTCACTTAGCGGACTCTTTCCTCCGTTAGGCAAATCGACATATAAGTTTTTAAGGTCATAAATATCTTGTCGTTTTGTTTTATCTAACCGTACGACTAAATCGAAACGCTTTTCACCTTCAAAAACATTACCAACTGTTT
>Ga0209344_10004884_pt1 | contig 11941 bp, 24 predicted proteins | sample Cruoilmetagenom6_FD_187293 | JGI IMG/M metagenome (GOLD analysis project Ga0209344, IMG submission 187293) | Oil polluted marine microbial communities from Coal Oil Point, Santa Barbara, California, USA - Santa Barbara Oil Seep Sample 6 (SPAdes)... | ecosystem: Environmental > Aquatic > Marine...
TGTGGCTACAACATAAACTTGGCACGAAAATTGCGTGCTTGACAAAGATAAAAAAGTGTGAGTGGGTCGAATGGTGGTTCTGGCACGGATATTGCTAGGGGTAATGTTGGCATGATTATTGAACGGGCAAAATAGATGCCAGTTTCACCACATGGCTAGGTGGGGAGCGTTTGTTAAGCAGTCAAAGCCAATCGCTTTATTTCGTCCATATCAACCGCCTTAAATCTATCAAGGCAAATCATTTGATTACTTGACACATAAGTTATATTAATAGTCACAGTGCAATCATAATGTGATTCAACGTGATTCTTTTCGCTTTTTAACAGAAAACCCGCAACACGCGATAGCTTTTCCATTTCGACGATAGTATTTAATTTACCACGACGATATATTTCTATAACAAAGTAATATGATTTAAGACTCATGATGCTTGTCTCCTTAAATTAGCGGGTAATTCGATTCTCAATGTATGCAAATCATTAATGATAAATTCATCAACACCGTTAAATTCTTGATTATCGCGAATAGAAAGATAATCACCGTTAACAATCGGCGTGATATCATTTCGCGAACACATAGATATTTTTAGACTATGATTAGATAATATTTCTTCTTCCACATAATCCCATTTAGCGACCTTAGCCGCTAACCAAAATTTAAATTTTATCCAATACTTTTTCATCGGTTAGCCCTCATTTGCGCGCGTCGATTCTGTTTGAACATTGAACGCCCGCCGTTTTTCTTAATAGGTGCTTGATTTTGTGCTATTAACAGTGCGCTTAAACAAGGATTTGCTTTTTGTTGAATGGCGAACATAGCCGCGACACTTAATAAATAATTTTGTTTCATTTCATTTGCTCCAATAAAAAAGCCGCTAACACTTCGCAATGCTAACGGCTAAACACAACGCGTTTGGTTAAAGTTCCAATTCTGCCACGGAATAAGGGTTATAGCTTTTGCCGCTTCCTTTCTTGCCTTTGGTAATCTGGAAACCACAACCGACATAAGCATCATCCGCGTAATTCTCGCTTAAGATGCTTTTAAGTACCGTAGCAAGGATAATTTGACACTGTTCGCCCGTTTCAAGATTAACCACATTCGCAAGCGTGGCGGGTTCCATTTTTGCCTTATCCCCACCGCCTTTGATTTCTTTACCTACAAACATAGGGTCAACAAATTTTACAAAGATAGGCTCGTCAATGACAAACTTCAATAAAGGTAAAGTAATTAATTTTTTTACTTTAGGCACGAATTTTGCTTTAGTATCTGTTTTTGACATTTTTATTGCTCCAAATAATTTAAAAGTTAAGTTATGCAACGCTTAATATTTAATCGGGAAGTTGTTGCCTCGACCGTGGTGACATTCTAACCCGCCATATATTCCACGATCAAGCATTTTTTCTTACTTTTCGCGAAATAAATTTAATTCCACGTTTTAAGCTGAAACTAGGCGCTATCGGATTGTAAGTAACTTCTTCGCCCGCCGCCGCTTCCATAATTTCCTCGGGTTTTAATCGAACGCCCTTACTCGCCGTTTTCCACTTGTTATCCTTCGTATGGAACGCGTAAAGCTTTTTACCCGCTACCCCACCATAATCACAAACAGCCTCAGTATCCCACGCACCAAGCGTATGCGGGTCTAATTCTAAATCGCCCGTATCAGTACAGGCTATTGAATCAGTATCGCAATAAATAACACCTTTACACTGATAAATAGATTCCCACATGTATGCGCGAACGAATCCGGTGATACTCGCGGCAACCGCTACATTATAATATCGTTGCTTTTCTTCGTCTAAAGGCTTACTACAAAGCGCCCAATTTCCTAGTTCAGCGTTAAAATTGTAACCTTCGCTTTCAGCGGCTTCTATATAGCAGGGCTTGACAATCGTATATTCGTCGTAATTTTCAGGGTTTGCTCCAAACTTCCCATACAAACTATTTAAAAACAGTTTAGCGAATATATAGCCCGCTTTGTCGCCTTTGTCTTTGCAATCACTTTTTTGTTGATAAAAGTGGTCGATATAATCATCGAACCGTATCAACTCAGGAAAAGTTAAAACCTCAATAATATCGTAATCCTCAATCGTTCGTGTCTTAACCGCCGCTAGATATTCCCATCCAGTTATATTATATTCTCGTTTAATATCGTCGGTCGGAAATATTAATCCATTATCCCCACGAAAAGGAAAGCAACCACGCGCCACGCAAGTTAATTTTATAAACGACCTTTGGATATAAGCTTGCGAGTTTGGCAATTCGTTTGATACGGAATAATGTTCGCCGTATGGGTGCGCGTGTTTCATCGCGAAAGGATAGGCGCTATTAATGTCTATAACACTAAAGCCATAATCTAATAGCCCGCTTTTAAAACATTCGACACGCCCGCCATAATAATAAGGTGCTAACGATTCATAAAAGAAAGCGTTTGTTTTGGGCGCTTTGGTATCTGCTATCTTTTGCCACACTTTCATAGCCGCGCCCGCTTGTGTCAAGTGCATTCCATATCGGTGTATAAAATCCGAAACCATGTTCCATAAATAAACACAATCACTTTTTAGATACTCACAAATCGCTTTCCAGTTTTTCGGTTTGTGGCGTTCGTCTGCTTCAAAAATCGCATAATCAATTTCGTCTTTCTGATATACCGAAAGCGCGAAAGGTAAAATGTTCATACTATCACGGAATTCGCAACACCCAATTTTGAATTTACTCAACCGCCCACTAATCACCATAAGCGGCTCGAATTGCTCTAAATAATCAAGCATAAAATGATAATCGAATTTCCCGCCATTATGCGCGTACACAATAACGTCTAGTTCTCGAAAGAACTCGACCATCTCATCTACTTCGCGGAATTGGTGATATTCGGAGCCGTTATAAGCGCCCCATATAAAAGGTTTCGGAATTCGCCCGGCTTTAAATGGGTCCGTTTCCGCGTCTAGTGTCCAGATTTCTTTCATTTTTATTCGCTCCAAATAAAATGATTATTGTTGAATTATCGTCGTCCTTTTGCTTTCGCATAGCTCGCCCGGCGTTTGGCTGACTTGCGGTCTTTCTGTAATTTCTTTTTGGCTTTCTGCTTTTCGTTGAAATATTCTTGGAAGTCGGATTGATTGTGGAAGTGATGCCCGGCTAACCCGTGGAGCCAATTACCGTGGTAATTATTTGCGCTTTCGTTTTCATATCGGGCGGTTAATCGCGCGACAAATGCGGGAATCGTCGCCCTGCTTTGCGAAACCGGAATTTCGTATCGCCCGCATAAAACTGTAAATCGCTTGGCTTGCTTATCTTGCGCGACCACTGATTCTACGTGGGCTATGGGGTCTTTGATTAATTCGGCAGTATCCAAACTTAATACGCGGGTTGTAATATGCTCAGTCGTTGCGACTATATCCCCGGCTGAATTAAAATGTATTTTCGGTGTATCTTTTCCGTTGCTCGGAATAAATGCAACCTTTAAACCCGGTAATTGTTTTTCGTGCTGTCCGAATTCTTGCGCCTTTTTAAGCCGTTCTTTTTTCCGGGGTCGATATACATGAAACGGCCTAGCCGTTAGCGCGTCCACTTCGTCGAAATACTTTTTGATTTTGGACTTTTGGTAATTCGAAAGCGGTTTCCGCAAATCGTAATTGAAATTTATATAAGGTCGAATTGCTTTTAATCGTTGCGCGTGAATTGATTTTGAATTATTATTTCTTGGCATGAATATTGAATCCATTTAATAGGAGCGTTCGAAATGAGCAAAAAATCCGAAGTTGTAAAACCCGAATCCGAAAATAGTAACTCGGAAACCGAAATTGAAAAACCCGAATCGGAGCGAATCGAAAAGCCCGATGAACAAACAAGCGGTTCAACACCACTTGACCAAATCGCTAATACTTTAGCCGATTCTATGCCAGAAGTCCAGCAACACGCCATCGACCAAGAACAGGCCAACGTCGAGCAACAACAAGCCGAATGGTCAGAGTATCACGACACGGACGGAAACCCGTTTGACCCGAATATTCATAAAACCAATAAAGAAGGTGAGCCGACTTTATCGCCCAAAGGTAAATTAATCAAAAAGCCGGGACGTAAAAAAGGTGGCACGAATAATGCTAGTCAATCGGTTATCGGCGTAAAGTCCGAACCGAAGCAATCGCCCGAACAAGCGGCGGCGGTTCAGGCTCGCGCATCTGGTACTATGGCGGCGAATCTATTAATGACACTTGGCGTTGTTGTCGGCGGTGAAGAATGGCACCCAGTAAAAGACCCGAATACCGGAATGGACGAAAAGCTAATGCTCGAAACGGCGTTCGCTGATTATTTCGAGGCAACCGGAAAAACGGATATACCGCCGGGAATGGCATTGACCGCCGCAATTGGTGGTTATATGTTACCACGCTTCACCATGCCCAAAACGCAATCAAGAATGCAAAAATTGAAAGGGTGGTTTGTCCAAAAACTAGCTGACCGAAAATTACGTAAGCACGGCCTAAAAGCCGAAAAAGTCGATAATAAGGAATAGCGACAATGGCGCACTCTTTAATTCTCGGAATGACCGAAAGCGGAAAAACCACACTCGCTAAGAAACTCGCGCAATCATATAAAGCGCGCGGAATTGGCGTATTGGTGCTAGACCCGCTTTCTGACCCCGAATGGCAAGCGGATTTTCAAACATCCGATGTTGATGAATTTTTAAAGGTGTTCTGGGCTTCGCGAAGTTGTGCTGCTTTTATTGACGAAGCTGGCGAGGCGGTCGGTCAATTCGATAAAGTTATGCACCGCACCGCGACCAAGGGGCGGCATTGGGGGCATTCGTGCCATTACTTATCGCAACGGGGCGCGCAAATCGCGAGAACCGTTCGCGACCAATGCAGCCATTTATTTCTATTCACTACCGCGCTGGATGATTCGAAAATCCACGCGAATGAATGGAACAAACAAGAATTGAGAAACGCGAACACGCTGGCACAAGGGCATTATTACCATGCCACGCGATTCGGCGACCTTGATAAATCACAATTATGGTAAACAGGAGATAAAAATGAATCCACTATTAATAATGGCGGCCGGGCTGGGATTATTCGCTAATGGCCTATATCGCACCTTGAACGATAAAAAAGTTGACACGAATGCAACAATCGTGCCAGAATCACAACCCGAACCGGAGTTAAAGCCGAATTCGACTAACCAAAACCCGGATATTTCGGAACCTAACCAAATCGACGAGGCAACAGCCAATGAACAAGAAAGCGATAATAACGGCGGTGGCGATTAGTCTAACGGCTTCTATTCTATTCGAATTTATCATTAAACCCAAAATTGAGGAATTGAAAAATGCCTAGTAAAACTCAGCTTATGACCGTTGGAATGACTCTTGCAGTATTGTGGGCTATTCACAATGTCAGCGCACTTGAGCCAGCCAAGAAGTTTTTAAACTTCGACCAGTAATTAACAATTAATTTTAAAATCACTTAATCCGAAAGGAGAATATTAACATGGCTAGAATTGAAGTCAGAATGCCAGCGTTTGAAGGCGTAGCAGCCGGACAAACCGCAACGGCTAAATTACCGATAGGCCGCCGATTCCACGAATTGCAATTAACCTATTCGGGCGTAACACTCGCGCAAATCAACGAAATTCGATTATTTGCAAACGGAAAAGTCATTCATCGTTATACGGGTAATGACCGCGATATGATGAACCAATTTGACGGACGCGCGGCGGCGGCTGGAATTTTAATTATTCCGTTTGACCGATACGGACTTATCACTCAAGCAGGGCGCGAAGAAACCGCGCTTAATACGGGTTCACAATCCGAAACCGGGCTTTCGATTAATTCGCTTTATTTAGAAGTGGATATCGACGCGGCGGCGCTTGGTTCAGCGTTGTCTATGACAGCGACCCAATCAGACGCGTTGGCAGGTGGTCCCGGAACGGTTTTACACGTTCAGCGACATACGCGCGATTTTGCGGGTGCTGGTACTTTTGATTTATCAGATTTACCACGCGGAACAGCGACTAGTATTGCTCTGAATCGTATTTTCTTTAAAGAAAGCGCGAACAACATTACCGATGTTAAAGTCGAGCGAAATCAATATACGATTTTCGAGCGCTCTAGTACATTGAATAGCAATGTACAAACGGACGGTATCCGAACGCCTCAAGCAAATGTTTATGCACTCGATAAAACCGAGCGCGGATTTGGCGGCGACCCGATTGACTTAGTTGGTGTTTCGGACTTCCGTTATAATCTAACAGTCGATGGGGCTATGACCGTAACTGCTTATAGTGAATATTTGGGACGCTTAGGCGACTAAATACAACTTTCGATTAAGTGAATTAATATCCGGGTTAATCCCCGGATATTTTCGGGAGAATACACTATGGCACTAGTATCTAAAAATCTGACATCAATTGACCCTACCGGGGCAAAAGGTGCGATGATTCAACCAATTCAAAAAGGAGTGGCCGTTTTGGAAACACCACAACAAACAGATTCAGGTGGATTTTTTGGGTGGCTTGACAACATCGGCGCAAGTATTGGCGATGCGGCTGGTCGCGCGGTTGATGTCGTAGCAAATGACTGGATAAACGATTTAAACGAGTCAAACAATGATTCGGTTAAAACACCTGATTCAACGCCAGTCAAAGCCGATAATCAATTACCCGTTAATCAATCATTTTTTGAAGCGAACAAGCAATATATCATTTGGGGCGGTGTTGCTCTAGTTGGTGTAGCGGCGCTTGTTTTGGCTTTTAAAAAGAAGTAGGAGCGATTCATCATGCCATTACTACCTTATTGGGCTTATCTAGGAATCGGCGCTTTAGTGGGCGGCGGTGGTGTTTGGGTTGCAACTGAAACCACTAAAAAGATAACCACGCTCGCGGTAATAGGCGGCGCGCTTTATCTTTACGCTAACAGGAAATAAATGTTATGGGTATGTCAAGTTTAACTGGCGGCGGTGGATTAAGCGCCAGTTCAAGCGCAGCATCACGGAGCGGTGACGCAAGCGGCCTAAGCGGAAGCGGTAACAAGGTTTTTAATTTCGGTGCTAATCCGAATATGGGAACCGCACAAGTCGCCGGGATTTTAACGAATCCTTTAGTAATCGGCGGTGTGGTTATCGGGCTTTGGTTGGTGTTTCGCCGTAAAAAGTGATAGCACAAATTCCGTGGAGCAAGGAAGCCGAAGCGGGGCTAATCAAAAGCGCGGGGGCTGATTTAGGATTAATTAAAAATCAGGTAATCAACAAAAACGCGCAATTATGGAAAATTGATACCGAAACCGCAAAAGGTTATTTAGTGACAAGAATTGATTGCGAAGGTATCGGAAAAGTTTTTGTGTTTGTTTTGGGTGAAGGGCGACAACTTGGCGAAGTTATCCCGCACTTTATAACAAGCGCACAAAATCACGGAATTAAACATTTTAGAACGCACGTCCAAAGAAAAGGTTTAATTCGTATGTGGAAAAAATTCGGTCTAACATTAGACCATTATGTACTGAGGAATGATACCAATGGGTAGCTCAAGTTCAAGCAATACTAGCTCATCAAACACCACAGTCGATAATACCTTTAATAACGTAGACAACCGTGTCGGCGACGAGGGTTCAATCATCGGTGGCAATACTAACCTGAACGCCAGTAATTCACAATTTGGTAATGTTAGTATTACTCAAAGTGACCAAGGCGCTATCAATGCCGGGTTGACACTCGCGCTTGAATCGTTAGACAGCATCGACCAAAATAATGCGGTTAATGCTCAAGTCACACAAGATGCGGTTTCTCGTTCGCTTGCGCTGGCCGGGGAAACATCGAAAGACGAAGCCGCGCGAGCGGTTGAATCATTTATGAAAATTGGCGCAATCGTCATTCTTGGCGGCGGCGCGTTATTTGTTCTATTGAAGAAGGTAACGAAATAATGAAGCAAATTAAAGGAATGCGTGATTATAAATTTACGCTAGGCGCGGGCGAAGAACGCGACCTGAATGTATTAGGTGACTGGTTCCACGTACTAAGCGCAAGCGGAACAATTGGTATTCGTTTTGACCAAGGTGTCAGAATTGACCGAAACGAAGGTCAAGGTGGCGCGCGTACTTATGAGCGGGTTTCGGTGTATTCACCAATCGCGCAAACTGTCACTTTGTCTTTAGGTTTCGGCGAAGAAACAGACGCTAGAGCCACAGTTAACGCGACCATTAATACCACCATTGCGCCGACTGACACGGTAACACCTTTCGCCGAAGTCACTATCTTGGCTGGCGCTACTACCTTATTGGCGGCGGCGAACGCTAATCGGAAAGAGCTGCGAATCGGTGTCAAATCTACGGAAGCTAATGGGGTTTATATCGGTAATATCGCCGTAGGGGCAGTTACGCAGGGCGGTTACATCGAGGAAGGTTCCGTGGAATATGTGGGAAGCGAGGCGGCGATATATGGTTATAACCCCGGTGGTAGTTCGATTGCTGTTAATGTACTTTCTTTGGAGCGGCCATAATGACTACAGGAAGCAGAGGAACACCACAAAGCCCGGCTGCGTTTTCAAAAACACGTGGGCTATCCCACGTGCCTGTAGCGCCAGGCAAGCCGAAACCGTCAAAATCTAAATTCTTACGCGGTGCGCTTGACCGAATTATTACGCCGCAAATAAAAGTCGGCGATGGGCGAGTTAATCCCGGAAGTAATGCGACTGATTTGGTTTACCGCACTGCTAGGAATCAACAAGGCGGCACGGATGGTACGTTCGAAATTACAGCCCGATTCGCTGTAGAAATCAGTGATTTGGTTAATCAGGTTAGTTTTACGCTTCAAATAGACCCGGCTTATGTCGCGGGTGTTTCCGTGCGTGGTATTGCCACCGACGATAGCGACTTAAATTCTTTATCAATAAGCGGATTCGCCTTAACTGATAACGGGGGCGGCAATTACACATTTGGACCATGGACACCGAGCGGCACAAAAACCTACTACGGGTTTGAGGTCAAGCTAACGCCCGTTGACACGACAAACGATGAAACCTTACACGACGAATATTTTGTTATTCAATCAATGTCGATTGTGCAAAATGGTAATGACCTTTTAAACTCAGTGGAAGTGCTAGGCTCGTCAACGTGGGCGCAACAAGTTTATGTCGCCTATCCTAAAGCGTTTTCGACGCAAATATTATCTAGCTCAAACGGTAATGACGTTTTTATTACCGGCACCCAAAATATAAGCGGTTCGCGTTATTTATGGGCATATTGTTCGCCGGGTGGTTCGGGTGATGGTTCGGAATTTTCCCCATTTTCTTTAGTCGATGCGAGAAATCTATATAATTCTGGTGCATTATCAGTGTTGTTTTTGTATGGAGGAACCTATACTTTTGCAGGACAAAAACCGCGTGATATTTTTACTCCTTCAACTTCTTCTTTGGTGTTGTGTGTAGATTCTGAGTCTGCGCTTTTTGATACGTCTAACCCGTTGTTATTCTCTGGAATGTCTGTAGTTGGTAGTCACTACGAAATAGCTTATTCAGAAACAAATCACTACAACGCAACAATTATCGGTGCGGGTACAGGAACACCTAAAATTGTTTTGGAAACACTAAACCAGACAATGACCGAAGTTTCTACCGCCGCCGAAGTGGACACCACCGACTTCTCGTTCTATTGGGATAATGTGGGCAAAAAGTTTTTGATACGTTTTGACGGTGTTCAGACGGATGATGTTCATGTTTGTGAATCCGGTAATATGTTTTATTCAGAATCGTTCGAGTATTTAGGTGCTTTGGGCGTGACGATGAAGGGTGTCCAAGGCGCCTTTGCAAATCTTGATTCCGGTCAATTCTATGAATTTTATGAAACTGGAACTGTATATGGAAATGCCGCCGGTCATATTTATGACATAGATAATGTGGACGGTGTTCAGGTTAACGACAAAGCCTATAAATCACAACTGGACGGATTTAATTATCACGGATATGGCCACACCGAATTATTCGATTGTGATGCAAAATACTGTCGTGATGATGGGTGTTCACACCACGACGAATGCACTGGATATGTCAGAGGCGGAACATACAACAATAACGGTAAAGGCGGTGTAATCCCAGCGTTTGGCGCTAAGGCCGTATGTGACAAAGTGACTGCTCAAAACAATGATAGTGGTTCAAGTCCTTTGGTTAATGGTGATAACTTTGGTGGATTTGTATGTTTGTCAAATGACGCGGACAACACAAAGACAACGCTAGAATGTTTTAACTGTATTTCTGACACAAACGAACATGGTTATATTTCTAGCGGTGGACAATCGTTACTCAGTGTGATTGAAGGAAGCGCTGACAATAACACCAACGGGGTTTATTCTGCGACATGGGGCGGCAATTCTCAAAAAGGTGTTATTGTCGATATTTCTGTAAATTATAGCGGAAATACCAACGATAAAGTAGGTGAAGTCAGGGTGATGAACCTATGAAATGGTATCATTGGTTTTTAATTTTAGTAATCAGCGGCGGGGGCTATGTTGTGTATACTCAGACTAGAGGCTTAAGAAATAACAATCCGGGCAATATCCGTAAAACAACCGATAAGTGGAAAGGGTTAAGTGCTAAACAAACAGACGATGAATTTTTTCAATTCGATTCAAGTGTTTGGGGAATTCGCGCAATGGCTAAGTTATTGCAAAACTACCAAAAGCGATACGGACTTGATTCGGTGGAGCAAATAATAAATAGGTGGGCGCCGCCAATAGAAAACGACACTAGCAGCTACGTAAAAAGCGTGGCGCAAAATGTAGGCGTAACACCTTCGCAAACTTTGGACTTAAATAACGTCGATGCGCTATCGCGTTTGGTAAAGGCAGTTATTCGACACGAAAACGGTATAAACCCATATAGTGACGAAACTATCATTGGCGCTATAGGACTAATATAATGTTTGGGTGGTTGTTTGGGGAAAGCTCAAGCGCAAAGAAAACCGTGGACGCGGTAATTAATACGGGTGACGCTCTTTTTTATACCGATGAAGAAAAGGCGCAGGATTCAAAGCTTTATCGGGATTGGTATTTAAAGTACTTAGAAGCAACACAACCACAAAATGTATCACGGCGATTAATCGCTATAGTTATAACGGGATTGTGGGCGCTTTTAGTTTTCGTGGGCGCTTTTGCACAAGCTTTAGGACAGTTAGAAACGGCTGAATATATTTTTAAGACGTTGAATGATAATGTTAACATGCCGTTTATGATTGTCATTGGTTTTTACTTCGCTAAAAATATTATGGCGAATTATAAGAAGGATTAACGATGGAAGCCGATTTAATAAAAATAATATTAACAGCTTTTGCGACTGGTGCGGTTAGTACGTTAGCGACTGTTAAAGCGCTGCATGTTCACATTACTTATATTAATAATCGGCTTGATAGGCACGAGCAAGCCATACAGCGGTCACACGAAAGAATTGATTTAATAGAGCGAGGCAAGACAGCATGAATAAAAAGCAATTGACGTATTTAGTTATAGGGTTAGCCGTGGGGTATATGGTTAAAAAGAATTCGACCGCTTTGGGTTTCGATAATCCAGCGGTTGACAATAATAACCATATTAGACCCGAAACCGTGACAGGTAACGAGGAAATGCCGTGGTGGAATCCTATGGGATGGTTCGGCTAATGCAAATATTTAGAAAGCTTATGTGCAAATTCTGTCATAAAAGAACAGATGTTCAATTATGTGGAAATAGCAAAATTGAATTTAAATGCTCCCATTGCGGCGAGCATAATCAATTCAAGCATTAGCCACGCTCCCCACCCGGCCACGTGGTAAAACTGGCCTTTATCTTGCACTAAAGCAATTACCGTACCAACTATTTCTACCCTATCTATAAGCAATATCCGTGCCAGAACCACCATTCGACCCACTCACACTTTTTTATCTTTGTCAAGCACGCAATTTTCGTGCCAAGTTTATGTTGTAGCCACA
>Ga0209344_10004885_pt1 | contig 11940 bp, 9 predicted proteins | sample Cruoilmetagenom6_FD_187293 | JGI IMG/M metagenome (GOLD analysis project Ga0209344, IMG submission 187293) | Oil polluted marine microbial communities from Coal Oil Point, Santa Barbara, California, USA - Santa Barbara Oil Seep Sample 6 (SPAdes)... | ecosystem: Environmental > Aquatic > Marine >...
CATTCCCACCTTTTCCGGCCGCCCGCCAACATGCATGTTGGAGCGGGTTTCCCCTTTGGCAGGCACACGGTTGATCGCACCAACCGGCTCGCCATCAACCAAAATAATCCTTTTGTCGCCGTTGGACACATCGGGCAGAAACTTCTGTGCGATCAAGGGTTCGTTATTGATGCCAGCAAAAAGCTCGTGCAGGGAATTAAGGTTCCTGTCATCTGGCCCAAGCCTAAAGACCCCAGCGCCACCATTGCCATAGAGCGGCTTCAGGATGATATCACCATGCTCTTCCTTGAATTCTTTTAAAATATCGATGTCACGCGCGATGGTGGTTGGCGGTGTTAGCCCTTTGAATTCAAGGACCAAGAGCTTCTCTGGATAATTACGGACCCAGAACGGGTCATTCACGACCAGTGTATCGGGGTGAATCATGTCCAGCAGGTGGGTTGTGGTTATATAACCCATATCAAATGGCGGGTCTTGGCGAAGCCAGACCACATCCCAGTCGGCCAAGTTGATCTTTTGCCTTTCACCAAGGGTAAAGTGGTTGCCCTGTTCGCGGCGCACTTCCAAAGGCCAGCCGCGGGCCGTCACAACACCACTTTCAAAAGCGAGCTGGTCCGGTGTGTAATAAAACAACTCATGCCCGCGTGCTTGCGCTTCGAGCGCGAGACGGAAGCTAGTATCCGCCTCGATATTTACATCTTCGATCGGGTCCATCTGGATGGCGATTTTCAAGGGCATGGGCACTCACATTTGATTGTTTTCCCTAAGGTGGCCTTCCAATCGCGGAGTTTCAACCAAAACTATTGACACAATGCGATTATCCAGCGGAAACTTGGAGAAACTGGAGGTCATTATGCAGCCAAGCCTAACGCTCGGGATCGAAGAGGAATACCTTATCGTGGATATCGAGAGCCGCGATCTGGTCCAACAGCCGGATTCGGGGTTTTTTGAAGCCTGTAGCGAGGCTCTGGGCGCGCAAGTGACCGGCGAGTATTTGCAGTGTCAGGTCGAAGTTGGAACAAAACCACACAAGCGGGTGAGAGACGCGGCGGCCGAGCTACTCGAGCTCCGCCATGGTGTTGCCGAATGTGCGGCCAAATTCGGATATGCGCCGATCGCGGCCTCTACCCACCCATTTGCAAACTGGCGCAATCAAAGCCATACCCGCAAAGCGAGGTATGATGACTTGAGAAGTGATCTCGGGCAGGTTGTTCGACGGATGTTGATTTGCGGAATGCATATTCATGTCGGGATCGACGACAAAGACGAGCGGATCGACCTGATGGGGCAGGTTTCCTATTTTTTACCGCATTTGCTGGCACTCAGCACGTCGTCGCCCTTTTGGGAAGGGGAGGATACGGGGCTTAATTCCTACCGTCTGACCGTGTTTGATGCCCTTCCGCGCACTGGTTTGCCAGACCCGGTTCAAAGCTATGGAGAATACAAACGGCTTGTGAGTGGACTGGTGCGAGCCGGCTGCATCGAGGACGCCACCAAAATCTGGTGGGATATCCGGCCTTCGGACAAATTCCCGACCTTGGAGCAACGCATCACCGATATTTGCGGAACGGTGGCAGAGGCCGCCGGAATCGCCGCAGCCTATCAGTCACTATTGCTCTATTTCCATCGCCTGAAGCAGAAAAACCAGAAATGGCGGCGATACCCCAATACGATGATTCTCGAAAACCGCTGGCAGGCCCAAAGGCATGGTGTGAACGGTAAACTCATTGATCTCGGGCGCGGCAAAATGGTGGGTTTTGGTGACTTGGTTGAAGAGTTGATCGCGCTGGTCGGAAAAGAAGCACAGGATTTAGATTGCTTTGCGGAGCTGCTCTCGCTGCGTACCCTTGCCCAAAACGGAAGTTCAGCCGACCGTCAACGCCGTGTTTACGGTGCGGCCATTGCCAAAGGAAACGAGCCACATGCGGCAATGTCTGCCGTTGTTGACTCACTGGTGGCGACATTTACAGCAAAAAGCACCGCGTAACCAAATATCAAGATTCACCAGCAGTCTTGCCAGATTTCGCGGGCACAATCCGAAATTTCTGAATAGTTCATTTCCTGTGCGATTTTCAACTTGAACTCCTGTCTCGAGCCTCTTAATAACGTGCCGTTGCATGTTAATTCCTGCAATTTGGGGCCATAGCTCAGATGGGAGAGCGCTTGCATGGCATGCAAGAGGTCGGGGGTTCGATTCCCCCTGGCTCCACCAATTTCCTGATAGTTTTTCGGTATGCTTTTTAGAATGGGTTACGCGGTAATCGCTTACCTCTTGGATATGTTGTCACCGTTTTGCATACAGTCCCGGGTCACCGTCGGGTCACCGAGGTTGGTAACAATACAATCAATCCAAATATTGCTGAATTAAAGTCTAATAACGATCTTTCCTTTTACCGCTCCACTTCCTGTCCGCTTTAGTGCTTCCGGAACTGCGGCGAGTGGCATCACAGTCTCGAGATGCGGAGCGATTGTCCCGTCGACCGCCATACTTGCTATTTGCTCAGTCAATGCTCGGCCAGACGGAACCATCAACATACCGATCGATTTACCAAAAGGTCGAAACCGTAGTCCGCCAATTAGCAGCGACAGCAATACGCTCACTTTGCCACCACCTGCCCGATAAGTCCCTTGTGCATCTAGAGCCTTTGCGATTTGTCCCGGTCCACGTGTTGCAACCATATCCAAAATATAATCCCAGCGTTCCCCAGTTTCGGTAAAGTCCACCTCGCGATAGTCAATTACTTCATCAGCCCCCAGCAACTTCAGCCATTCGAGCTTTCCTGCATTATCGACTGCTGTGACGTGCGCTCCAGCCTCTTTTGCTAATTGCAGCGCCATTGTTCCGGAACCACCGCCAGCACCGTTGATCAATAGCCTAGAGCCTTTTTTGAGTTTTTGGGTTCCGGTCACTGCAATGCCACCAGCTTGGGGTAGACAAGCCGCGATTTCATCTGTCAGGTTTTCAGGAACTTTCACCATTTCCTTGGCTGGCACGCAGGCGAACTCTGCAAAACCACCTCTCGTCATGACAAGATCCCCCATGATCCGGTCACCCAAGGCAAATTTATTTACGCCAGCGCCAATTTTGTCGACTATCCCGACGATGTCCGAGCCAAGTACAGGTTGTTTTGGCCGTCTTATGCCACCCACCAAACGCGCATAAAGCGGAGAGCCAACCAGATATTCCCAATCGGATAGATTGACAGCACAAGCAAGAACCTTGACACGGAGCTGGCCTTTAACGGGTTCCGGTTTTGCGATCTCAGCGAGCCGAAGTTCTTCTGGCCCTCCGTAGTTATCGTAAATAATAGCTTTCATAACATTATTCTGGCATTCACAGATAATCGACTGCAATGACACAATTCCCAAGTTTTTCTTGATTTATGACAATTTCCCCATACAATGACGCGGGGAATATCCCACTTTATAAGACCTAAGCTATTATAACACCTAGGTTAATACAAATATTTATAAAATTAGGGGATAAGAAAACGCCATTTAAACCACCACAAATTCCAGTCGATTTAACAAATAAAAACTGGCAAAAGAAAAAGGGCTCTATTGCCAAAATTGCCGGAAAAACAGGTTTGGGCGGTGCGCTTGACGACATTGCCAAGGCCCATAAAAAAGTGAATTGGCATGTTATGGATCTTGGGATCAATATGCCCATGGGCAGTGCGGCAACGCGTGATGCGCTCGATAAATGCAAAGACGACGCCGTTGCGGAATTCAAAAAGACCGTAAACGGAGAGCTGCGCAAAAAGATTCAAGATGCTCGAAAGGCGGCGCAAGACACCGCTGCCAAGTTTGAAAAAAACAAAAAGATCCCCAAAAAATCGACCGAGGCCGCCAAGGCCGTTGCCAAAGCGGCCGATCATTTCATGGTTGCCTGCAATCAAAACACCATTGGTGGCCAGATCATGCAGGATTACAAAGATAATCTTAAGGGCATCGCAACCCGCGAAAAAGTCATGGGTGATAATACTAAACGGCTTAAAGGGTATCTGGCTTCGGTAGCGCGAGGCATTAAAACCATCAAAACCAAAAGCGAGTTTCAAGATTTCTGGAGCGAAGACATCCGCGGCGTTGGAACAGCCTTGCCATTGGTGTCAAAAGATCTTGGTATTTTGGCCGAACACAAGCAATGGCGCGTTTTTGCCTCGCAAGATTTCATCCCCGAGACAGACGAAGATGTCGAAGCCCAGCTCAAAAAAGTGGTGCCAACGTTGAAAAAAATAGCGGCAGCCGTCAAATAAGCCAAAAATACGCGCGGTTTTGCCGTGGGTGCCACTTTTGCAAAATTTTCCATTAAGGTGTAAACTATCACTCTGAGTTGATCAGGGGGATAAACCGATGTCCGAGTCAGAGACTAGCAGCACCCGTGAAGCCGAAATAGATAGAATTCGAAAACACTATTTGAAGCTGCGTCAGTTGATGCTGAAAGACGGAAGAATCGATAGGGAAGAGCAGGAAATTCTCGATCGCGTTGCGTCGAAAATAGCGCGAGTCGAGGAGCGTTTTGCTGGGGATGAGACCGGATCTGAAAGAACCGGAGGTGCTGAACCATCGGGCGCTGGCGAAACCTCACCTCCAGCAACTTCAATTTCGGGATCGGTTGGCAAGGGTGGAAAAAATCATGAAAACGACGTTAGGACTGTTCAGCAACTCCTAAACCAGAATGGTGCGTCGACAACGCTTCAAGTAGATGGACTTGCAGGTCCGAAAACCGCTGGCGCAATATCGAAGTTTCAACAGAATAATCTTGGCTTTCAAGATGGTCGTATAGACCCTGATGGTCAAACTTGGGGCGCACTTTCTGGTGGCGAAGGTGGATCGCAAGGTGCGCAACCCGAAGGTAGCGGGGAAGCGGCAGGTGGCTCGGGAGGAACTGAAGGAGACGGAGGCGAAAACCAAACTCCGGGTCACATTCCCGAAACGGCGGGCGGTGGCCTGATCGAACCGCCTGAGACACCGGAGGAAATGGAGCGCCAAATCAAGAAGCAGATTGACGAGCAAATTCCGGACGAAGTGATAGTCATCATTTCGGAAGACGATGAAGATGACGACGTTCTGGCTTCACCTGAAGTTCCATTTGTGCGAAATCAGGAAATTTCCGTTGGGTGTCCGTTTGGCGAGATCAAGATCAAGTTCAATGACCAGGGTCAGGTCGAGTCTGCCGCTGTTGCGAAACCGATCATCCCGGGAGCTTCGGTTGGAGCCGGTGCGTACGGCGTCTTTGCGAAGGTCGAGGCCAAACCGTACTCAGGAGCGCTCAAACTCTCCAAAAAAGGCGGCAACCTCAAGCTGGAGTTTGAATTGTCAGCTAGTGGTTCTGGAATGATGGGGCTGGGTGTCGCTAAAGGTGATGCCTGGGCCGGCATTGGCGTAGATATCGAGGTCAAAGTTTCTCGCACGCAGACAATAACCGCAGAACTGGCTTTGGAAACGCTCAAAGAGATGGCCATGTCTCCGACACCATTACCGATGCCACCGGCAACATTCTCGCTGCCCGCTGAAATTGTGCTCAGCGGCGAGCAGAGCTTGGTATTCGGGGGAAGCGCACCAAAAGGTGTTATCAGTGCCGCCGATAAAATTGTCCTGAAGGACTATAACCCAATGGCCACGCTCAAAGTGTTTGAGGCGAATGGACAACTTGACTGCGAATTCAAGTCCTACGATGGCCTTACCCAGATGGCCGAAGATGTTGGCCGTCAGATGGTGCCGATCCTAGATATGTACTTCCAGGCAATGGAGCTTGCAGACGAATTGGCGCGCCTGATGGAAGATCCTGACGCGTATACAGAGGAAAAGCGGAAGGAACTTGAAGATATTAAGCGCAAGCTCGCCGCACTGCCCGATGACCTTAGCGATTTCGTAGACGATGAACTTAAAAAACTCGACAAATTCGAAGAAGAAGTCGGTGAGCAACTCGACGAGTGGGGAGATGCTATAGACGACGCTTACGATCAAGTTAAAGAAGCTGTTGAAGAGGAACTCGAAGATACAAAAGAGGCCTTGGAAGACGCTTATGACACAGCCGAAGAACTCTATAACGAAGCGGAAGAAGCCGTAGATGACATGGAAAAAGCCGTCGCAGAAACCGTAGCGGACGTAGAGGATGCGGTGGAGGAAACCTTGGCTGATGTGGAAGATGCGGTGGAAGAAACCATTGACGATGTAGAAGATGCGGTGAATGAAGCCATAGATGATGTAGAAGAAGCCGTTGAGGAAACCATCGATAATGTAGAGGATGCGGTGGAGGAAGCGATGGACGAAGCTGAAGAAGCTGTAGATGAAACTATTGAGAACGTGGAAGAAGCTATAGGCGATGCGGAAGAAGCCGTCGAAGAAACCTTAGAGGACGTGGAAGAAGCCTTTGATGATGCAGAAGAAGCCGTTGACGAAGCCTTAGATGATGCTGAAGAATACATTGACGAGAAGACCGATGAGTTTCTGGACGATGTCGCCGACATTTTCAAATAATGGTGCTGGCTGAGCCGCAGTCTGAAGTCGAGTACAAAGCATCAACTTTGCCAACCCTTACACACACTCCATCGACCCTGACGCACCATTCCATCGACCCTGACGCACCATTCCACACTTCAGACTCCGAGCAAGCATTCAACAGTATTGCCGTGAACAAGGGTTGCTTCGTCTGTGTATTGATCTGTGAGCCAACATATCTGTTTATTGCTGCCTTCTAAAAATCCAAAAGCTTTTTGGAAAACCATGCTGGGATATTTGTGCGCAATTATTGAGTGCCTAAGGATACCTGACGTCTAGATTAACCTGTGCCACCGTCCATATTTGCGGCCTGCAAGCCCGGAACGCAGCTGACCTGGGAATGGAACGGAAAGGTATTTAAAGTCGAGGTAACGGAAGATGGCTATTTACTTGATGGAACCCGTTTCAAATCTCTGTCAGGAATCGCGCTTCATATCACCGGGACCAGCTGCTCGTGTCTTAGCCCTTAAAAAATGAATTCCCAAAAAACAGAAGCTATCGATTTCGAGATTCGAGACATTTCTTACAACAAGGGGATAGTCCGACATAGCTTGTTTTGGGTGGACATCCAAAATTTTCGCAATAGGATGGCCGGATAGACATTAGTTTATTTTTTAACAAGTTGAGATGAGTCCAGATTGTGAGACTTCCCCCAAGATTTCTTTATCTCGAAGTTAACCAACGTTGTAACCTGCGTTGCGTCCATTGCGAGTTTTGGCACCGTGACGATTCCGATTGGGCGAACTACCAATCCCGGGAAATGAAACGCACGGTGGTTCAGGATTTTGCACAGATGAGCCCATTTGGGAGTGTCGTCATGTGTGGTGGCGAGCCGATGTTGGATATCGAAGAATATTTCGCTATTTGCAAGGATGGAAGAGAAAACGGGTTGAAATTGCTTTCGGTTGTTAACGGCACACGCATCCGGACGCCAGAAATGGCAGACCGTATGATCGTCGAAGGGCCACACGAGATTTCTATTTCGTTGAATTCCCACAAAAAAGAACTGCACGATGCGACCCGAGGCGTTCCCGGGGCCTATGAAAAGGCCCTGAAAGCCTTGCGATTGCTGCTGGAAGCCCGGGAAAGGCACCCAGGCTCGAAAACCAAGATCTTGGTGATGGGTTTGATTATGAAATCAAACTATCGCGACATTCCGGATTTCTATGACTTTGTTCTGAACACAATCGGAGCCGACAAGTTCAAGCTCAATTTTGTACAACCCTCATTTGGTCAAAGTAGCGAAATCGATCCGTTTTTTGCGGAAGAAACCGACGTGGACCCCGAAATTCTAGAAAAGATGCTTGATCAAAGCAAAGCTCTACACAATCTAGACTACAATCCCATTTGGCGTGAAAATGTAAATATGTATTTCAAATCACTTGAAAAAATTAAGGATTTGCAGCGAGGTTGGGGGTCTCGAAAGGGCACTCAAAAAGCCATCTGCAACTCATATGATCGAAACATTATGGTCGACCAGTATGGTTACGCGCGGCTCTGTTACTCATCTGCTTTCAAAGGCAAGCAAATTGAAAAACAGGGTGATCTCGTGAAGTTTTGGGAAAAAAGCGATCGCATTCGCAGGAAAATGAAAGGCTGCAAGCAATTCTGCGGCATTAGTCACAGTGTTCGCGCGCAATCGTCAACGCAAAGCGGGCAAGAGAAAGCAGCGGTTTTTGCAGAGAGTACGTGTGCGGCGCGGCCTGAAGTTGTCCACCCCTCGGATCATCCCAGCTTATTGAACAAGATTAAATCGCTAGCGGGAGCCTAATTTTCGCATCACCTGCTTCAATCTATGAAAATTAAGGGCCAAGTTGCTAAGACGAAAATCTATTCCCACGATCCTGATCGAACTTTCCGCACCTCGGCGCAGCTCATGTTGCAGGTATTTGTAAAGAAGAAGGTCATGTCGGGCCCAGTCGATGTGAATGATATCGGACATATCGACAGATAGGTCGGTCGGTTCGATTCCTTGCCCATCAATTTTTGAGTAATCAAGTGTGCTAAACTCGATGCCGCGCTCCTCTTTCAGCCACAAAAAGTCGGTCGAAGCCCGCTGGATTTGGCTTGCAATCTCGGGCTTTAAAACAGGCCGCTTCTTCGGCAACAGATTTGACTCTATTCGATTGATTTCTGTTAAAACCCGCCAACTATCAGGCTGTGGAATCATATCTTTGTCTGGCAGATTTATCCGCCTGAAACTGCTGGCAATGACCATCGCTTCTGCGGAAATACTCTCGTTTTTGATCAGGGTCGGGATTTTCTCGGCAGAAATGTATTCCGCAAGATATGTGCTTACAAAGTCTTGTACCACATCACTCGATTTGAGTTGCGATTTCTCAAACGCGCGTATTTTCATTCTTGTTTTGAACGCGGCCTCTATTCCCTCAATCGTATCTTTTACGGTCTGGCCATCAGGGGAGGCGACAAAGCCACTTTCGCGCGACCGTTGCTGAATTTTTGCGAGATAAAAGCTCGCTGGCTCCCGAACATAGAGAACCGGAGCAATATCATCAGATAATTCCGACAACAGATCAAAAAAAACCTGCTGCATCTCATAATTGGTTGGTTTGAAAAACATTTCACTGCTCAGCAGCAATACATCCGGCTTATTCTTTTTGGCGTTTCGAACAATGCTTTTCCACGCGCTATACGCCTTTTTCTGCGCTTCTTTGAATCCGCCATAGTGGTCGGCAAGAAAGGGAAGCACATGGTTCGATGGTTTGAAAAGTGTCTGCAACAGATGGTGCGCTTCATTGGGGTAAAACGTATCGGGATAGTAGATTCCGTGCTTGGCCAATAGCTTCCTTTTGGCCGCCAGCGAGTGCTGTAAAGAAGTAGAACCGGTTTTACCGCTGCCGAAGTGCACGATAATTTTCATAACGTTTGCGCACCATCCAGCGAACACGCCCGCGATAAAGCGGGCGGCTGAATATTATTTTTTTGTCTGGCCACAAAGAGTCGTGCAGAATACCTGAAAATCAGGTTGGTGTGCCATTGCTGTTGCTCAAAGCGAGCGCAAGAACAGCAACGATAACAAGAGGGATCAACCATGCACCGCTGCCACCCATCATTGCTGGCTCTTCAATTATACTGGCTTCAGGTGCAACGTATGCGATTGATCCGGCATAGGAGGCCGTTCCGGCGATAGCAAAAGCAAACACGGCGCGTACAAGTCTAATCATTGTTGATTCCTCTGATCGATTACTATTCAATACAATCATAATACAGCATTTTTTCTGAGGGTCCAGTTTCGAAAATTTATTAAAAATTTGTGTGGTTATTTGTACTCGATCAAGACCCAAAATGTTGGAGAGAGCATTGCAAAGCTGTTTGGATATAGAGCCGGCAGCTGATTGTAGCCTCGAATTTATCGTCGTCGAAAACGGGCCCGACGATTTGGCACATACTGTAGTTCAAAAATTTGAATGTGCCTTGGATATCCGTATCCTCTCTGAACCCAATTTAGGCATTGTGAAGGCTAGAAACGCTGGAATTGAGGCTTTTCTGAATAGTGAGGCTGATTGGATGGCCTCAATCGATGATGATGTTATTGTTTCTCCCGGCTGGCTTTCGGCTGTCGCCAGCGCGGTTGGAGCTTATCCGGATTGCAACATTTTCGCGGGACCTCAACACCGTATTGCGTCGGAAAACGCCGGAAGGTGGCTGCCCCATCGCCCGTTCCCCGAGATGGAAACGGGAACCATCAACTGGAATGTCTCAACTGCCAATGTGATTTTTCGTCGTCATGTGTTTGCGCCAGATGGTCTGGGTCTGCGATTCGACACGAACTTCAACCTTTCTGGTGGCGAGGACACACGCCTGTTTTACATTTTGAAGGACAAAGGGGAGAATATCCGTTGGGTCAAGGAAGCCACGGTTGCCGAACCAACTACAGACGCCAGATCAACCTTCAGAGCAAGGGCGGCGCGATACTCCCTTCAAGCCCACAATTGGGGCCGCCTGAATGTCTTGCGATTTGGGGGAGGCATGGGAAGACTACTAGTACTATGGTTCATGATTGCCTCAGCCATGAATGTTGTCTCATTTGGATTGATCGGCATTTTTGCGCTGGTTTATAGTGAGCCTCTTGGCATCAAGATATATAATAAGAGCCTTATAAACGCATGCGAAGCGGTTGGCTATTTTCGGGCGCTTTTTTTGAAACCCAGTAACTTTTATTCAAGCACTGACGGGTATTAGGTAGAACCAATGATAGTGAAACGATCGACAGGGAGCACTCGAGCGGAGGGAGACGCGATGTACGTTTTGACAAACAAGGGTGTAGAGAGTGCAAATCGGTACACGCACGATTATCGCACACCGCTCGGCTTTGTGCGGTACGCATTGATTGTACCTCTCCTTGCGATTTGTGCCCTCATTTCCGTTCCTGTACACGCGCAAGTCTCCCGCTTCGACTTTGCTAAAGGCAATGCTGCGACCCAGATAGCGCAGCGCTTCGCTGTGGAGGCGGTCCTCACGGATTATTCACCGACGGCGTCGGATGCGACCCTCGTTCTACGAGCCTTCACGATCGTAGCGAATGGATCTTACGACGCGATTGCGCCCTATCACCCAACGGCTGTCGGGGTTTACACCCGACTAGGCCGCCGCCCGCCGGAGGAACGTGAAGACAACACCCATATGAATATCGCTATCCTTCATGCAGCTCACAAAACCTTGTCACACCTGTTTCCTGATCGTGCGCCTGAATGGGACGAGATATTGAAGGAGGTCGGCCTTGATCCCACCGATCTCTCCGAGGATCTGACGACTGCTGTGGGAATCGGAAATGCAGCAGGTCGCAGCGTGGTCGAGGGACGCGCGCATGACGGCATGAATGCGCTCGGTGATGAGGGAGGGCGCGAGCACGATCTGCGCCCCTATGCGGATTATACGGGCTATGAACCTGTGAACACGGCTTTTAACTTATCCGACCCGTCTCGTTGGCAGCCGCAGATGCAGCGGTTCAATGGCGGAAATTATCGCATCCAGCATTTCGTGACTCCGCAATACCGGTTCGTCGAACCCTATTCTTTTGCCGATGCAACAGCCTTCGGTGTCTCCGAACCAGTAAAAAGCAACTACGGCAATACTGAGTTCTACACCGCGCAGGCGCAGAACGTTCTCGACACATCGCTGGCACTCAACGACACACAGCGCATGTTGGCTGAGTTATTCGACAACAAGATTTCCAGCCTTGGCGGGTCGGGGTTCGTTTCAGAACGAAATGCGCGACTTGACCTGTTGAATTCAGTTATTTCCAATTTTTTCACCAATGTCGCTGTCTTTGATGCGGGCATCGTTATCTGGCAGGAGAAAGCGAGATACGACACAGTGCGACCATTCAGTGCTATCCATATGCTCTTCGAGGGACAGACCGTCGGCGGGGAAGAGGGAGAGGGCGGTGTAATATCCGGCGGTTTTCCGGCCGAA